>BNJU01001305.1_pt1 | contig 61065 bp, 65 predicted proteins | sample 8539281 | NCBI WGS metagenome assembly BNJU01 (sample SAMD00202456, study PRJDB9452) | human saliva metagenome | isolation source: human saliva | place: Japan
AGAAACAAAAATTCGAGAAACCTCAGAATTTAAATTGGTCGGCGAGACAGGATTGAACCTCACGATTACTGGTCCTGCAGCAGCTGCGCTGCAGCAAACCGCGCTACTCGCCGATGGGGTGGCTAATGGGACGAACCCGCGACAACCGGAATCACTGACCGGGCTCTCACCAGCTGAGCTATAGCCGCATGTTTAATACTGTTGAATTCGCGCGACCTTTGGCGCGCTCCGACAGGACGTGAACCTGCGACCTTTGGTCTCGGAGTACGACGCTCCTGTCCAACTGAGCTGCGAGGCGCTAGAAGCGTCAAAGGTGCAGGCTGCTATCATCTAAAGTTTTCAAAAAGCGCTTGTCTGTATAAAATTTATCATCAGCTGACTATTTTGTAGCCAAACGATATACATCATATTTCTGATTGTGACTAACTCTAACTTGAGTCAAAAATTTAGCTTCTATTTAGTTAGCACGTTTAGCCGCACGACGTTTCACACCCGACGTATCCAGCGGGTAATCTTCCAAGCTCGTAATAGAATGTGAATAAAGGAAGAAGAGAAGCACAATGCGATAGACACATGATCCATTCATTAATATAGTAAATCTCTAAATCCCGGCGGAGGCAGACAATCGCGCGACAAAGGTAATTAACAAAAATGCCTGACGGGAAAGTTAAAGCTCGCACGCATCGAAATGATGGACATGCAAGCGATCTGGACGGAATGGGCTCTTCCTCTTTGTGACGACGATAAATAATCGCCACCATGTCCACCAGCGGACTAGCAATCACCCAAAGGTGCGGTCACCGGATTCATCGGATGACCTTTGCGCCTTGCGTGCCAGCAACAAAATCCAAATAATCGTAAAACCGATCAAACGTACCGCCGGCATCGCCCAGGCAAAGACTTTCAATTTCGGTCCCAGCAACTCGAATCCCAGATTCATCATGTACAGGCGAGATGCGTACGCAGTAAGCCAAACTCCAATAAAGCCAAATCATTTGCCCATCGCGCGAGGTTACATCAAGATGCCGATCGCGACTGAAAAGAAAACACAAGCATAATCCGCGCGAGTGAGCGTCGATACCATCGATCGCCAGTATTAAAGCATTAATAATGCCGATGAGTCGCCAACACAGTAATAAATCAAGCCGGATGAGATCCTAACGTGAGCTGGAATGGCTAAAATCGCACATCGGGGTAAACATTTCACCATATCGACTCGCGAGAATGGCACAAAATGCTACTGAAACACCTGCGCGCGAAAGGGCTGCGTCATAGCGGTCATCAATACGCCGTGTACTTAGCAGACTGGAAAATACTGAATAAATAAAGGATAAGCAAAACGGTTTGATCACTGCAGCGAGATAAAACAAAGATTCACAAACAATGAAAGTGCTGCCAACCTTAACGGAATTGCGCCATCGATGAGCGTTTACGATAGTTAGGTTTATCCACCAAACCGATTTTAATCGCAGCAGGGCGCATCACAAGGCAAAGTTAAAAGTACTCTAGAAATGTAACAAATAACGTCAGCAACATAGGTGTTTTCCCATGAAATACAAAATGCGCAAAGAAGGATATGCCCACGCAAAAGGCTACATAAATATTTTTACTCACCTTCCTCGCAATGACCAGTAAAGGCACTCGGTGGTATAAGGATAAACACCATGGCAAATTCAACCGCACTTTTCTCGCGCGCCGCCCAGCAGCGTTATTTCAAGCGGCGTTAATTCACCGGTTCGTGCTTTACCCAGCAGTGTCAGCCGGCACCGGTTCTTTGTTAAAACAGCAAGGCGCTCATATTTACATAGACGGTAAACAATATATCGTACTACGTAGGGTCACTTGAGGGCCCAATGATTTTAGGACACAATCACCCCTGCTATTTAAATGCGTGATGAAAACCGCACAAAGCGGTCGAGTTCAGCGCACCTACACCGTTGGGAAATCGAGACTCGCGGAATTAGTGTAATGAACTTATCCCTTCAATTGAAAATGGTCAGAATGGTGAGCTCCAGCTCCAAGCCACAATGTCTCGCGGTCTCGTTTAGCCCGATGGCTATACACAAATCGAGATAAAATCATCAAATCTCGAGAGGTTGCTATCATGGCTGCATGCGGATCCCTATTAGTCAAAGCCGGTTCCGGTGCATTAACGTGGGGCAACCTAACTTTCCGGCGGGCATCGGCAGTGCCAAACACATCGCACCTGTACCCATCTAACGACATCGACTCTGTCAAAACAAGCTTCCGGGCAATATCCTGACGGCATCGCTTGCAGCCGATTGTCGAAAGACCGGTCGCAGGCAACATGAACTGTGTTCCACCAAAAATGATTTCCTCACAAGGAGTTACGTAAAGCGTCGCGATCAATACGGCGCCGTATGCATCATTGATGAAGTAATGACCGGTTTTCGGTGCGGCGCTTCGGCGGTGCACAACGTTACTACAATGTCACCGCGGATTTAACCTGCTTTAGGCAAAGCAATTGGCGGTCGTACGTGCCGGTGGGCAGCACTTTGGCGTGACAAGAAGAGAACCGCGCAACACGTGCTCAACCGGCAATCGGTTTCAACGGGCGCCATCCTTAATTGGCACACCCGATAGCGATGGCGACCGGTGTCGACTTGGTCTAACAGGTCTGAAAAAGCCGGTAATGAGCAAAAACTGGCGCAACAAAGACCGAAAAATTAGCAGGCTTGCAGCAGTCGCCTGATAAGCATCAAGTGCCGCTTTACCGTCAGGTGCTGTCGGCGGCATGTTCGCATTTTTCTTTACCGATAAAAAGTAGACATGTTATCAGGACGTGATGATGCGATACCGATTTAAACGCTTTTTCCACAAAATGTGGATTTAAGGCGTTTATCTGCAAGCGTCCGCTACCATTGAGCCGAGCTTTGTTCTCTTGCGCACCGCATGATGAAGCATCGAGCGCACGCAGCGGCGACGGAGAGATGTTGCTTTTGCTGAATTGGCATACTGAGAAATCGCAAAAGTGCGGTCGTGGTTCTCAAACGTTAAAGTCCTGACCGCACCTTATGTCGCTAAACACTAAATTTAAAATTTGCAACAAACGCGTCAACGTAACTCTCCGACTCGTCCAAGGCACGTCCGAATTTGTTCATCAAAATAAAGAAAGTCCTGCCTTTTCACCAACGGTGGTGATTTTACTGAGTAAATTCAGCTCTAGGGTCAGCAGAACACAGCACTCACATCCGCCAACAAACCGCCTGATCCAGTGCTAAAACAATTCCATTTCAGTTTGATCGGTTTTTCTCAATATTCACACGTCGGTTTTTACATGAAAATAGGCAAATGGTGTCTCGCAGGCGTTGTTTATTCACCGTTTCTGACGTTAGGCTTTTCGTCAACGCGTCTTCCAACATACGACGACGATCAAATGACAACTCAGCGCCATCCAGTTCGGTCACAATAAAACTGTCCAACACATAGCCGTCTCTGTGGTAATAATTTGCGCATCGCATCGCTGGAGTTTTTCGCGCCGATGGTACTCACCACTTTATTAAACAGGTTCGAGCGATCGTTGGCAAATAAAAATTTCCGTACCGCCGGCGAAAACCGATTGCTCACTTTTACCAACACATCACCGCAACCCGGCAAGCGGTTGCGTGTGCCAGCTGATTTGTTGCGGTGAATTACGTAAAAATAATCCAATGGGCAACGTTGCCAGCTTTGTCAATCTTGCAACTCAGAAAGTGCGGTGTTTTCACGTATTTCTAACAACGCTAAGTGACGATGTTCTTCAGCCTTTGCTCGATTATCCATCAAAGTTGTCAGCCCTTGGGCAAAATTGTTGCGTGGGTGTAATCATGACATGTTGCTAATAAAGAACGCTTTCCAGCTGTTCCATAAGGTTTCATTGGTCGCACAATGTCGGCAATGGTGAGGCAGGTTAAATAATCTAAGCGCATCTTTCGATTACGCACACGCTCGGCAAAAGCTCAACACAATTTTCCGGATCGTGAATATCCCGTCGTTGTGCGGTCACCGACATCAACAAATGCTGCTTCCACTCAGCCATGCCATGGTTTCTGTTTCGCGTTGGTCGAACCCATGCAGTGCGGCAAACTCGCGTATATCTTTCCGCCCTATTAATTCATGCGCGCCACCACGCCCTTTCGCGATGTCGACGAAATAGGCGGTAATATACAACAAAGTGCGGTCGGAAATTTGATGCATTATTTGATGGCAAATCGGGTGATTTGCGCCGATCGCTCTGCGCTAAAAACTTTCCAGTTTTTAACATCACGCGCAGAATATGTTCATCCACGGTGTAACAATGGAACAAATCAAACTGCATTAAAGCCGACAATATTGCCCCATTGCGGTAAATAAGCGGTCAGACACCATATTGGTGCATGGGGAAAATGCGCGTTTGGATGGCATTAGGCTGATTAAACAAACCGAATAAACTTTTCTCGTGCCGTCGGTAAATGCATAAATAGCCCTTGCCGTTGCTCTAGCGCCAAATACAGCTCACGTGCCACGGAGGAATGGATCTCCGCTGCGGATATTGCGTTAAATATTAGAAAAGATCGAGGATGCTTTCCGGCTGTTGTTCAAAGCATTGGCGATGGCGCAAACAAATGGATTGATTTATCAAACTGAAATTCACATCAAGCACTTGCTCGTTCACTCACTTCATGTGGGGTTAAAAATGCTCCTGATAATGCTTGACCAGTAATTCGCTCAGCAATGAAATGGAATGTAGCGCCTGAAAAATTGCTTCATCATGGCTTCCACGCCTTGATTGCCCTCGCCTTGGAATCCCAATAATTCGCTGACTTTAATTGACGATCAAATAAGAGGTTGGTTGTCATAACGTTTCAAGATTAAATGCAATGCATACCGCACTCTTTAAACAGAAATTGTTGGCTTTTTCAGCAACAAAGCATACTCCGCCGGATGAACAAATCCCGCTTGCAGAAATTTCCTGCAAATTTTTCGCTCCGTTATGCGAGGGCAATCCAATACAACAAATACCGCAGCCGCTTGGACTGTATTTAATGTCAGGGTTCAGATCGTAAGACGTATTGTTATAACGTTGATAACGCTCATTTTTCTTGAATCTTTGCCTGACAGAAATCGGTTTTTGACCAAAAAGTCGGTTGTTGCACCAATGCGACCAACCGTTTGGAATAACGCTTTGATTGCCGATTAAAACAACGCGCTTCCAACAAATTTGTCGCCACCGTGATATCCCCATGCCACCTCCGCTTCACATTCGGCAAGGGTACGGATGCTCTGCCCAACGTTAAAAACCGCAATCCCACAAAATTGCACGAATTGACCGAGCGTTTCCTGTAACGCACTCGGTGGATCTGCTCGGTTAAAATCAAAATATCCAAATCGGAAAGCGGGATATTTCCGCCGCCTATAACCACCCACGGCAATCAGACTTGACGTGGAATGGTCGGCAAATTGAAAATGGTTTACATGCGTAAAGAATTGATCATAAAATGCCGTACGATTAGCAATCAGTTGATCGATGGTTATTTTGTCAAAATTCGCCAATTCAAACCGTTTTCAATTTCTCTGACTTTTGACCACGCTGGCGTGAGCTCGGCTTGGGTATCGTAAGGAAAGCACAGGTCGTCTTGCAAAAGCGGAAATAGAAAAATCCGCCACGGGAAACGCAGTAGATTTCGGTTACATCAAACATTCACCATACTCGTTGGATGCGCCTTCGGTAATCTCTTCGTGCACGGATGGTCACTTCACAGCCGTTTTTCCGTCACCACGACGAGTGCTCGAAATTGGGCGGAATGACTACGGTCTTTGGTTTTCACCGTCCAACCATCTCCCATTAAACGCAATTTCTTTTGTACCGGCGTTAATCATCGGCTCAATGGTGAACACCATGCCGGTTTTCAAATCATCACACCGCCATCGTCCGCATAATAGTGCAAACTCAGGTTCGCAGTGAATTCGTCCCAATGCCATGGCCAAATATTCGCGCACCACCTAAAAAGTTTGAGCTTCCGTATATTTTTGTACGGCTCTACCGATGTTCATTTAAACGAATGCCTGGTTTAACCGCACGCAGACCGACATAGGGCTTCTTAGCGTCTTCCACCAGTTTTTACTGCGTAATTGGTTTTCGCCAACAATATACATTTTCGAGTTATTCCAAAATAAACCGTCTTTTATCACCGTGACATCAATATTCACAATATCGCTATTTTTCAGATGCTTATCAAAAACTTGGGATGCATGCACAAACCACTCGTTAATGGAAATGTGTCGCTTTTCGAAAACCATGATAATTCAAGTAGCGGGAATAACTTTTTGCACGTTCACCATATAATCGTGACAAATGCGATCCAATTCTCCGGTGGTAATGCCTTTTACATAAGGCTCGATCACCAACACGTCGGATGCCAGTTTGCAGGCTTCATGTAACGTAACAATTTCCTCTTCCGTTCTTAATGTGAATACTCATGTTTATCTCCTATTTAAAAAATTAATGGGCGGAATTATAGCACTGTGACAGAGAAAAACTCTCGATAAATTCTTTGAATGGACTAGTCGGTTATTGATAATACGCGCTCAAATAAATCGTGGGAATTATACAATATGACAGAGATATCCGTTCCGTTAACCTTTACTGATGCTGCATATAAAAAGTGAAGTCTTTAATTACCGAAGAAAAACCCGGCACTTAAATTACGCGTCTATGTTACCGGCATGGCGGTTGTAGCGGCTTTCCAATACGGCTTTATACTTTTGACGAAAAAGTCAATGAAGGAGACTTAACCAGAAAATGCCGGCGTACACTAGTTATCGATCCGATGAGCCTACAATATTTAATCGAGGTACCTATTGACTATACCGAAGGGCTTCGAAGGTTCACGTTTGTGGTGAATAACCCGAATGCCCCATCCACTTGCGGTTGCGGATCCTCTTCAGCATCTAATATGGATTTTCAGTTTCGCCTCCCATCAAGGCAACACTGTCGCGAAGTGCTCCATGGAGCACGAAGCCTTCGCCAAACCGGTTTAACATCGACGCGGTCAAATCCACAACTCACCCCTCACCGCACCCTTTTCATTTTACGAAAACTTGCCTGCGCCCCATGCGGCGGATGTGGTGTTAACCGGTGCCGAATACAGCTTATACATTAACGCGGATGAGGTGATGGCGAAGGCAAATAATCTCGCCATTGAGAATCCAGACGCGTTGGAAGACGCTTTTTATTATTACTGATGATGAAAGTATCGCCTTTTGTGGCATTGAAGATTTTACCCGTTTTACACTTTACTTGGATTTTATCCGCGCCTAATCCCAACATTCAGCCCAAAATGGTAAATGCACATGGCAACAAAAAACAGCTAGACTCGACTGAACAGCCACTCGATAAAACTCCAGAAGATCTTGGACAATCAGCTGTTAAAAATTCGCATTCACTGTATGCTATTTTCTTATTCTGCTTATTTGGATTGGCAGATTCGACAAGAAATGGACGTACAAATTTGGCGTTCGTGCAGAAGTGTATAGCTGAATTGAAAGCGTTCGGTGAGTGATCAACCCAGTTTTTGAGTCAAAATCAAACAACTTCTACTGAAACGAATATCGCTAAACCACCATGATCGCTAGCACCGGGGTCGATTTTAAAATTGAAAATAACACGATCGTCTTATTGCGTCGTGCATTCTTTCCGACGCACCAGAAGCTCAACGGGTTTTTCGCCTGCGTTTTGAAAACGATAAACTGGCAGTCATTGAAGATCTGATTAATGTTGAAGTTTATTGATGAATTGCTTGGCGCCAAAGCTGATCGCCATTTTGCAATCAGACAAAGAAGAACGTCTTGCAATTTCTTTGCAACAATACCCCGCGCTTACTCATTGATGCCTTATTACTGACGGAAGATCGTCGTTTTCTTTCAACATGATGGTATCAGCCCACTTGGCATCTTACGTGCCATGATCACCAATATCCAAGCAGGGCAACGGTGCAAGCAAAGTACGCTCACCCAACAACTGGTAAAAACTGGTTTTTAAGCAACGAGCGTACCTTCACCCGTAAAATTAACGAAGCCTTATGGCGTTAATTTCTCGATTGGCGTTATGACAAAAACCGTATCTTAGAAACCTACTTAAACGAAATACCTCGGGCAGAACGGCGACAACCAAATTCATGGTTTTGAATTAGCAGCCAGTTTTATTTTTCGCGCATCCGTGCGGGAAATCAGCTGATCAAAATTTCGTTATTAGTGGGCATGGTCAAAGGCGCTTCTAACCCATCATGCGCGTAATCCAACGAATGCGTACTGGAACGCCGAAATGTGGAGTGTTGCGTTTGATGTTGGAACATAAAATTATCGGTGATGAACTCTATCAACTATTAAGCCAACGCCCGCGCAGTGCAAGAAAAAGGGAAAATTAGCTGTAAATACCCGGCGTTTATCCAAACCTACAAACCGAATTACGCCACCAGCTTGACGAAGGCAAAACTGAAAATCTCCTGGGGCGCGAATTTTTCTTACGCTGGACGTGAAACAGCAAGATCACGCGCGAACAAGCGGTAATCAGTGCCGTATCCGATTTACAGCTCAAACGATAAGAATCCGTTTTTGGAATCCGCCATGGTGGTTGCTGATTATCAAACCGGTGAGGTGCGCGCTATTAGTGCGGGCCGCAAACGCAATTTGTCAGGATTCAACCCGCGCTTTATCGGCTAAACGCCAACCGGCTCGTTAGCGAAAACCGTCCGTTTATTTGACCGCACTTATGTATCCGGAGTCAATTTCGATTAAACACACCGATTAACAACCAACCAATTACCATCAATGTGAAAAGGCATCCGCCTGGCAACCGCGGCAATTACGACCGCCGATACAGCGGTTTCGGTCATGCTGATGGATGCGTTGGTGCGTTCAGTTGAATATCCCAACGGTCAACATCGGCATGAAGCTGGGGTTAACCAGTGATTTCCCATGCAACAAGCCGTGGGCTGGGATAAAGTCACGATTCCGGAAAGTCCCGTCAATGTTGCTGGGTTCCTATGCCATTTCGCCTTATGACGTAACTAAGCTTTACAAACTATCGCCAACGAGGCGCCAGATTCCGCTCAGCATGATCAGTAGTATTGCGGATAGACAAGGCAATGTGATTTATGAGCATGATCCGAGCTCAAACAAGTTGCGCCACCGAAGCCGCCTTTCCAAAACCCCTCTTGCTATGCAACAAGTGGTTGATCGTGGCACCGCTCACAGCTTGCAACCGGATTAGCCCATTTACACTTAGCCGGTAAAACCGGTACTGACTAACGATGCGCGCGATACTTGGTTTGCAGAATTGATGGCGAAAACGTCGTCACCATTTGGCTTGGTCGAGACGATAACGGTGAAACGAAACTCACCGGTGCTAGCGGTGCGTTCAAAGTCTATATGCGTATTTTACAACGTGTGGCTTATTCGACCATTAAAATTAAAACAAAACCACAAAGCATCAGTGGATCGGAATTAATGCCTATGGTGGCTGGGATCGTAAGCATGCACACGATCCCCTGTGTCTGGGAGACAGAAATCAATCATTCTGCCAACAGCCCACTCGCACAAACCGGCTCCGCGATCAGTAATACAGCAGCATAGCACCGACAACTCGGTAAACAAGCGTATAGGATGCTAAAAGAAGGTGAATATGGACGCTACACGCAGAATAAAACACTTAATGAAAACGACCGCACTTTGAGGAGATAAGTGCGGTCATTTTTATGGTGTTTTACTATTCATCAATGAATGAGAAAACTCGCTAAACTCAAAACCGTTATAGACGAAACAACCAATCGTCTTTTTCGCGTTTTGCAGTAGCCTTTTTCTTTTAATCTCGTAACACTTCCGTTTTATCTGCATTGACCAATGGTTCACGCCGGGCGAAATTAAACAACATCACAAAATCGGCTTGCTCAAAAGCCGTTAACAATGCGTCAGTGGAGCATCAAATTGATCCGCGTTTTCAATATAAAAGATACATGCCAGGTTCTTTTGGGCTTTATAAAATGGCACAGAGCATAAACTCAGACTCTAGATTAGCGATTGCCGATTTTGCAATAATCATTATCATTAAAGCAACTCTTTTCATTGAATTCTGCTTATGGCTCAAAGATATTATCGAACTACGAACAGGTCAATTTTCTGCGCTGTTTATCAGTATTATAGTTCTAAAGCTTGATCGCCATTAGCGCGCATTGGAAAAGCAAAACCTCGCCATCATTATTTAAAAATATTAGGTGATTGCGTTCAATCCGATAGAAAAAGTCAATCTTATCGCATTAAGACATTGGCAGAATATCAAATTCGTCTTATTGGCGCGGCAGATTGGCAAAATTATCTGCAAAGAGAACTTATTCTTGTCGCCAATCTCTCTATTCTGGCAACGAATAACCCTCTGAAATCCTTCCGAGCGCTCGCGATTACCCACAAAAATTGCCGTGAGCAATGTTATCGACAAACAGGTTATTTAGCGAAAAACAGTGATTTGATTATTTCATGGCGATGTGGAACAAAGACAAAAGAAGTCGCCGCAGATGGCACATCCATATTTATGGCGAATTATTGGCGTGATAGCAGCAGGTGTCAACAGTCATTCCGTTCGGACTTTATACAATATTTAGATGCGAATTTATCGCCGTCAGCATGCTCTATAAAGACTTACGAATTTTTATATCGTTCCGTCAGGATTTTTGCCGAAAGCGAGTTGAGTTTCATCCTTTCTAATTATAAGTCAACAGACTCCAATTCATCTGCCATGGCGACAATATCTCGCGTGTAAGATACGCTAACGCACGATAAAATGGCGACCTGCCGATTGTTCCACCTTGTTTAAAACTTCGCCGCACAAGGCAAGAAACTGTTCTAAAACAAGTCTTGTTGCGCGGATAATGAATCTGCATTGTCTTCTAACCATGAGACCCTGTTAGAAAAAGCAACATCGCAAAATGATCAAGGTTATCACTTAGCGGTAAAGTACGTTCTTGACGGAAGTTTTTCAAACCGCACTGAAATATCGTAAGCAGAAATTTGCGTTGCCACCGCGCCTTTCTCACCCAATAACTTTTGATATTCTTTCCAAAAGCGTTAAATCTATCGGCATTTGTAATGCGTCTAAGTTTGTCGACTTTCTGCATCTTCCGTTAATGGCCACACTTCAGATAATTGCTGTTGTTGAACCATGTAAATACGCGAAAAGAATATTATCTGTTGGCTGGCGATAAAATAAATTCCCAAATAATCGGCTAATTAAAGAGAAATGATTTGAATGGATTTTTCTGCATGAATTTTTGTCCTTCTCTGATAAAAAGTGCGGTGAGATTTTCTTGTGTTTTCAAATGCCGTGTTAACTACAGATCGATAACCCGGAATCATCCAATAAATGAATATACCCGAAAAAGATGATGTTGAATATCCGTTATGCCACATTAAATAATCCTCTACCAAACAAGATTGCAAAGCTTTATCAAAAGCAGTTGTTGATATATTTTTCATGCTATTTCCATGGTACAAAATGCGTACTTTTTATTTCCAGCAAACCAACGAAGCACCATTTTCATTTTGTAAGCTGTAGCCTTAACACACGATCTAAATACCCTTTTTAATATTGTCAGAACCCCATACCACCAAAGTGGTAGATGTGCAATTAATCGGCTTCGCAATCAATTTTGCTCAACTTAACTCACTGTCGGCACAATGCCATCCATTGTTGCACTCAATTCAGACCAAGATAACACGATTAAAAATCTAATGTATCAGATTCACGAATCACTGCTTCCACACCGATTTGCCGGGTCTTGTATGACTCTCCACTAAAGTGCGTTAAAACTCTGTGAATTTGGGTGAGCAAAATAATCAAATGTTTCATTTTATTCCTTTAGAATTTTATCGCATTTAATCAAACTACTGAATAATGCGTTATTTTAAAACAGAATGATCGTAATATAAATTGATACCAGAACAAAAAGAGGAATCGGTAAAATCAATTTCATCACCCTGGCAAATCACCGCTACCGCAAGTCCCCACCATAATAAAAACATCCCTGGCACGGCGATTTCTATGACAAGTAAAAGCACTGCCTAACATAAACCAATGCCACTCATTCCAATGAATTCAAGTAGCGTAAAATATCCCAGTGAATAAGCCAGGACTTGAAACTAATTAACTATTCAACCATAAATATTCTCTAAATTAATCTGTGATATAAACCAATACGCATAATCTTTTGGTGTTCCATTGATCATTACACTTCTAATTTTTAACAGAATATATATAGAAGACCATCAACACGCCATTGAATATGATTCTAACCTATATAGTCTTTATCTTTATTAGGATCCGTATATTATGCATGCACAGCATCATTCTTCCATCTGCCAGAGCTAACAGAAATACTCGCATTGGCATAATTTACCGAAGTAATATTCTTTTCTGGAAGATTTATCCGATATGACTGAAAATGAAGAAACCAATTCAAAGTAAAACCAATTTGAAGGGTAGTTTTTATCCGGATAAGCAATATAATCAGTTTTGGTATTTATAATATTTTGGTCTTGTATTGCTATATATAATACTTACTCGTATCAGCACACGCTGATGATTACCAACATGAGTAACACGTCCATAGGAAATATCCCCTAGGATTCCAAAAACCATAATCGATGGCCTAATGAAAACACATTATCGTCACTAATTAATCTCATCAATGACTTTTTCGGCAAGTCTCCGGTGAAACACAATATAATCAGAAGTTAAATGCATATTGCTATGGCGACTTTCCTTCATATCCGTCTTTTCGAATAACATTTCAAACGAGAAGAAGGATAATGATCCAATAAACTGATTTGCTGATGAAATTAATGCCGAGGCCGTGGTAAAACGATCTTTTGTCTCATCATAGCCTACGGCTTCAAAACCGTGAGCTGATGAATAAATTGAGTTCTTCAACGCCTGTCTTTTCTCTTAAATTCCGTCACCTTGCCGGCATAACAATTATCCACATCCGGAAAAACGTTGATAGCTTTTTGTAACATATAATGCTTGCTTTTCGGCTTTCTTTTTCGCCTTCATTTCGGTAGTAAAGTCACTGAAACGAAGTGAATGAGTTTTTCCCAACTTCAGTAGATAGCAAAGCCAAATAAAAAATATATAAAGTACAAATAAAAATTTCATCATCTCTCTTTGTCTTAAAAAGCACGCTATTATACCAATTTAGTGATGTTATCCAATACTTTGTTTTCTTGATTAATATCCAGATGAATATGAACACGTTTGCCAAATGCTCAACCGTTATGCGTCATCGTTTCTCCGCTCGACCAATGATCCTTGATTCAATAAAACATGATCATCGACCGAATTTATAGGCTAAAGAAAGAGTGATGGAATTGCGACCACGCAGGTGTGGCTGGGCGTAAGGGGATTTCAGTTGTTCCATCATATCGATTTGATAAAACGGATCGAGGGCAATGGGTTCATCAGCAAGCAATAGCGTTTTGATACAACAACGAGCAAGTTGATATTTGCCGCTGCAGGAAAGTGGCAGATTTTTCTAATAATGCGATTTCAGAAAACGTTTCTGAAATCGACCGCACTTTTCTCTTGTCTCGGCCCGATAAAGCGGGATTCGCTAAACCTAAACGCGATAACATCATGTACACAGATAAATCCCAGTGAATTTCGTGTTTTGTGCAAGAGTACGCCAACTGCTGCTTTTTCAGTGCGCGCTCATGGTGGCGAATCTGTTGTCATCGAACCACCACCCGCTTTGATAGGCAAAATACGGCGATGGTTTTTAGCAACGTCGATTGCCCGCACCATTAGCCCCATAATGCTCGACCAATTTGTCCTTTGAAACAGTACAATTAATGTCTTTTAAGCCGTAAGGTTGGGAGAGATTCCGATTTTAATCATCAAAGTTACCTTGCCAATCGCCGTTGTTCCGTCAATAAATCCAAATTAAACACGGACGCCGATAATGTGCCAGAGCGTGCTGATGTAAATGTGAGAGAAAACGGGCACATATTGCACACAAAGATCCGGCATTAGCAAGTAATAAAGCCCCAAATAAGGCACTTGTTATGTAAAGCTGTGATGGGCGTTGCTTCAGTAAAATTCGTGCAAAGTGCGGTGCGATTAAACCGATAAAACCGATGGCACCCGTTTGTGGAATGGTTGCGCCGACGAGCAACGCAACGCCAAAGGTGGTGATAAAAACTGCGTTTTGGATCGATCCCTCATGGTGCCGGCAGTCTCTTCACCGAAACTGAGTAAATCCACATAACGACGTTCGCGATATAAACAAACCAAACCAAACAGAACGATCAGCAGTGAAATCACCAAAGTGTCAAGCTTCGCTCTACACCAATGAGCCTTGTAACCAACGGTAAGTTTCGCCAACGCCCAAGGGCTTTCGGCGTTAGATAACAACAACCAATGGCGACGCTACAACATATTCACCGCCAAGTTCACTCAAAGATCATCATGGTCGTTCCCATGATTTTTGGCAATGGCATACACCAATACAAAAACTCGCTAATGCCCTGCAACACCGCCAAACAGCAGTAGCGTAAACGGCACAGAAAAATAGTAAAGAATAAGCACACTGGCAGCTGTCGCTCCGGCACTACTGCCGAGCAAACTGGGACTGCCAGTGGATTTTGGAAAATCCCTGCATGGCATTGCCCTGCAAGGCAAGACTGGCACCGGTTAAAATTGCTAAACCAATGCGCGATACACGAACATCCGCAATACAAGCGAACGCATATCAGTCAGCACCCCATCCGTATTTTTGAGATGGGGCAAAATCGCCAAGTTGATGATAAAGGGCGATGCCCTGTTATCAGCAAGAATGAGAAAAAGTGCGGTATTTAATTTTTGTGTTTTTGTCAATGGCTATTTTCCCGTGCAAATCCAAAGATCATTGGGTATATTCTTTGTTTTACGTTATCAAATCTCTTCTTAGATTTAATAAATCTCCCTAGCCCCTCTTTACTAAAGAGGGGAACTGTTCGATTATTTGAATGAACCCTAGATGGCATATTTACTCGTTTCTATATATGAATGATTAAAATAAAAACATCAGAATGATAAGTTATCGATAGAATAGTCCCCTCTTTAGTAAAGAGGCTAGAGATTTGTCTCATTCGGGGAGATTGTCTCATTCAAGGGAGATTTGTCGAATTTCCATGACCTCCATTGTTGATACAAATCCTCTCCGCCTGCCACACGCCGTGATCAAAGCAATAAGTATATTTCATCGGAATACGAAAGTGCGGTCGATTTTCAAAGTGTTTTTAGCAACGGATGGTCCAGCAATTCTGCCTGCTCGTTATAGCTTTGTTGGTCAGTGATTTCGATTAACCCGTTAGGGTTGGGCAAGCAGCACTTTTTCCAATGAAAAATTTTGCTGGGGTCAATGGTATTTTTAACGGTGTTAAACCAAGCAATGTCAATAGCACGTTATATTGCGGGAAAATGGGTTCCACTACGCCGGTTTCCGATAATATTAGCGTATCGGTCAAGGATCACATCCAGTTTTGGTCTTTTGTGATGTTTAATTTTTGCACCAACTGTTGCCGTAGGCTTATTACCGGTGATTTTCCCTGAGCTGCAACAGCAGTTCAAATAATTCTTCAGCGGTTTGCGGGCTGTCGTTAATCGGCACAATTTTTTCGCTAAGGCGCTTTTAAATCAGCGACCAATTGCGGATAAAAGGTTTCATTAATCAACAGCGTTTTATCCAAATAAGACAACAATGCGGTCAGTTGCGGTTCAAGGATCGGCTTGTCTCGATTAATTTTTATCCAGCATCATGCGCGGATTTTTGAGAGTAAGGCGACACTGCCGCGATTTGTTCCGGACGGGCAATTTCCGCAAGTCGATCGCCGCACAAGGTGAGCGAAACAAATTCCCTCAGCGTGTGCAGAAAAGGGAAAAGAAAAAGCGCGGTGAAAATAACGGATGTTTTTCATATAACGAAGGCGGTTTTCAGCCCGCCAGCATTAAAAATTCGGCGGACAAAAAGCCCGCCTTGACAATTAGAACGATCCTCTCAAGCCAACATAAACATGACGTCCGTCTTGACCATAGCCAAGGACGTTTTCGTATTTTTTATTGAATACGTTGTTAAGATTTGCGTAAACCGTCAAACTCTCCGCCACTTTGTAGTTCACGCCTACGTTTGCCAAGGCATAAGATGGCAATTTCACTTTATGTGTACTGTAGCTTGTGAATAGTAGGTATCCATACGTTTGCCGGTGTAAGACAAATTCACATCTGCGCCCAATTTTTCAGTAATCTGATAGGCTAAGCCTGTGTTGGCTAAGTGTTTCGGACGGCGCCAATTCAATCCTTTGCTGTCTCGGGTTTGGGTATATGTATAGTTCGCATAAGCGGTTAATACATCTGTGATTTTACCATTGTAAGCCACTTCAGACCTTTAACCTTGCTCTTCCCATCAAGATTGACGGCACGGCTTGCATAGGTGACGGAATTAATCACTTCGCCATTAATCGTATTTTTCACGTTACGCGTGAAATAAGTGATATCAACGCTATGGCGGTGATCATCTCGTTTCAAATAAGAAACCAACATCGCCCCCTACGCTTTTTCCGGTTGTAAATTTGGCTGCTGATATAGCGTGCGTTATAGCCGTAATATTCCGTAATTGTCTGATTTTGACTGCTGAACCAATGCTTGCGTGCTTTCACATTGTTATGTAAGCGATAAGCCCCGGCAATACGGCCTGTCCATGAATCTTTCGTATTCAGAGCTACAGTGTAACGACCACTCACATTCAAACTATGATCCGCATCGTGCACAGGCGATATTCTGCCGCGACGCTTTTTCTCAATAAGCTTTTTATTACCCGCATTATTGAAATAAGACGAATTAAAATCTGTTTTTGATAGTCTGTTAAGAAACTTAAACCTTGCGTGATGGTGCCTTCACGATCGAAATTCACATCTAATTGATCAATTCGCATTGAGTCGCATCGTAAGCTGAGGCGACAGCCAACCGTATCGCTGTCAGTTTTGATATGGCTTACGCCAACTTTATGTTTAAGCACCATCGCCATTACCTAAGAAACCACTTAATTTAAATAAGGTATCACGTGCGAGTGTAATGACCTTTTTCATCTGTTGCACTGTTATCAAAGTAGCTGTTTGACTGCTATGAGAAGTTAAGAAATCAAAGCCTTTTGGTTATCGTCATAGCCAAAACGAAGAGAGGTATTATCACGGTGGAATTTTACTCACGCTCACTTGCTCCACCGGTACTGGACCGCTGTGCCATCTTGTGCCGTGTAGTTAAAACGGTCTTTGCTGAGTGCTGAAATACCTTTGGTGTGGTGGCTGTCACCATGTAAAGCATAATAGAAATTGTTGTTTGAGCCCTGAAAGGGTTAATGAACCATCAACAGTGCGGTGAGATCCAGTGCCAAAATCATAGTCAACATTGAAGGTTTTTGGCTTTTTCTAGGCCTTTTTGGTAGTGATATAAATCACACCGCCCATTGCATCACTTCAGCGCAGATTGCTCACCGCGTAAGACTTCGATGCGTTCGATGTTGCTAAAGCTAATCCACACGAAATCAAAACCGTATCCGGAAACCGGATTAACTTTTTACACCATCAATAATCACGGCAGTGTGGTTTCGCATCCGCACCACGTAAAAAGACGTTGGTCAATGACCACGACCGCCCGAAGCGCTTACGGCAAGGCTTGGCACGGTTTTTCACATCATCATTCACATACGTCGCGTTGCGCTCGGCAAACTCTTTTTCAGTGAGAACGGTCACAGATGAAGCGGTTTGATCTTGGTTCACCGGTGTGCGTACGCAGAATAAACGCTGATAGGTTTTTAATTCGGTTTTGCTTGTTCAGCGGCAAAGGCAAGCGCCGTTAAACTGAATAACATTGCTGTCGTAATAAGATTCTTCTTCATTCTAAATTTTCCAACGTGAAAGACGAAATTTGCATCAAAAATGGCGCCCTTTTCAGCGCCACATCATAGCACAGGAAACGAAAATTACTTTACCGTGCAGCCACAAAAATCTTCGATATTTTGTGCGACTTTTATTCACTCAGTGGTTACTGCTGAATCACTCGCCCACGCACTATGCGTGTGATTACTAAATTCGGCAAACGTTTTGCCGCTTGAATTAATGGGTTGTCCTTTTCCGGTGGTTCTTTGATCAGCATATCCAGGCGGCACCGGCAATTTTTGCCGTTTTCAGCGCATCTAATAATGCTTCATCCACCAATGGGCCCTCGACCGGTATTGATGAGATAAGCGGTCTGTTTCATTAATGCAACGTTTCAGTACTGATTAAATTTTGTGGTATCGGTTAACGGGCACTGCAGCGTAACAATATCCGCTTGTTTCAATACGGTTTCAAATTCAGTGTAGCTCTTCACGAATATGGCTTGCACCTTGTGTTCCGCATACAACACGTTCATACCCATCAATTGCGCCGAGCGACCCACCCTCTGTGCTTAAGCAACCTTTACCAAACTACACTTAACGTCGCGCCACGCACATCCGTATATCGGACACGGTGTAACAGAACTGTCCGCAGGTGCTCCAACGATCAGAGGTCACTTGATCGCGATGATACCCAATAAGACTATGTTTTAATGAGAAAAATCATGCCCAATACATGCTCCGGCACGGTCACACTGGAATAACTCGTCACATTTTTCACAGCAATACCCAACTCTTTCGCGTAGCTCTAAATCAATGTTAGTTGGTACCGGTGGGCACGTAATGGCGATGAGTTTTAATTTCGGTAATCGGCTTTAATAATTTCGGTCAAACACCACTTTGCTGGTCACCACAATATCGGCGTCTTTGTCGTCGTTCAAACGTTTCCTCGGCAACGTGCGGTCATATTCCGTCCAAGTGTGTGAAAAGCTTGGGCGTGGAATATCATGGCTTGCGGGAATACCGGTACGATCGAGAAAAAACAATGTTCATCAAAAACTCCTTTAGTTTGACTAACGTTTGAATATATCGTCTCACCCTAAAGAAGCCCTTGCACAAAAACAAGGAAGAAAAGGATTTTTGTGATTTGTGTGATCCTGATCTCAAAAATGCAGCGAAAAAGCACCGCACTTTGATGGCGATTCTAAGATTCCTGCAACCAATTTTCGCAAAATTTGCTCACCATATTCTGAAATATAGGATTCCGGGTGAAATTGCACCCTGTAAATCAGGCAACGTTTTATGCTCGCATACCATAATGATGTTGTCATCACAACGGGCGGTAATTTGTAATGCGCTGGGAAATTCTGCTCACTTACCGCCCAAGAATGATATAGTTTAATTTGAAAAGGCTGAGAGATATCTTTAAAGAGAAGAGATTCCGCCACACACTGCAAACCGCTTGGCTTGCCCATGACGTGGGAGACGGAAGATTACGTAATTCTGCACCAAAGAATTCAGCAACATTTGATGCCCCTAAAACACACGCCCAAAATGGATTTACTATGCTGATAACGCGCCAGCAAGTCAAATAATTGCGGATAAGCGCGTGGCACATCAGGGCCGGGAGAAATCAATAAATGAGAAAAATCGCCCACGGCATCTAAATCCAGTTCTTCCACATTGACTACTTGAAATGGCACCTTCAACCGGCGGATGAGATCCACTAAATTGAACGTAAAAGAATCGTGATTATTGATGATCAGTAGTGACATAACATCTTTCTCAAAGGGCTAAATAGGCGGTGAAGTATATAACTTTTATGGCGATTTGAGCTAAAATTTTCGCCGTTTTTCACGAGATAATGTTATGTGGGCAAGATTTTATTCAACAAGCGAATCAATTTGTGCGAAGTGAAAACGTCCCTTTCTTCTTTTTAATCGATTTTGAGCAACAAAAACCGATATTGTGTCCGCTAAATGAAATGGCTGAGCAAAGGATTTTCGTCCACTTTCCTGACTATACCAACGTGAATTGGCGGGAAGATTTGCCGCATAAAACATCACCGATGCCACCTTTTTATTTACATAAACAGCCTATGGCGTTTGCCGAGTATCAAAAAGGCTTTGATTTGGTACAACAAGAACAGCGTCGGTAATTCCTATTTGCTGAATCTGACCCTACCCGACACCGATTGAAAACCCATTATTCACTGCGTCAACTCTTCCAATACAGCCAGGCAAAATACAAGTTGTTGTTCAAAGATCAATTTGTGTGTTTTTCACCGGAATGTTTTGTCAATTTATACGACAACCAGATTTTCACTTATCCGATGAAAGGCACGATTGATGCAACACTTCCCTATGCCCAAGCCACCTTTGCTCAACAATCAGAAAGAGCAGCGGGAACATTACACCATCGTGGATTTAATGCGCAATGACTTTAGCCACCGTGGCTGAAAAATATTCACGTAACGCGCTTTTCGTTATGTGGAAGAAATCCAAACAGAACGTGGTGCCATTTTGCAAACCAGTTCCGAAATTCGTGGTGAATTGGCGGAAAACTGGCAGAAAGAAATCGGTCTCTTCTTGCCAAACTGTTACCCGCCGGATCGATCAGTGGCGCCCCAAAAAAGAAAAACCGTACAAATTATCTCAACAGGCCGAACAACAACCTCGTGGCTATTACACCGGTATATTCGGTATTTTTTGACGGTGAAAATTACAAAGTGCGGTGGCAATTCGTTTTATTGAAGACACAGAAAAAGGCTTTTGTTTTTCCGCAGTGGCGGTGGCATTACCATTCAAAGTGATGCACAGGAAGAATATCAAGAATTGATTCAAAAAGAGTGTGTGCCGTTACAGAGGGCTTAACCATGGAATTTCTTTATTTGAAACCCTTTGCCATCGAACAAGGGCAAGATCTCGCAATATCGCACTCCATCAACAACGCCACGAACGCAGTTTACAGGCATTTTACAGCAAACAGCGCGGTCGTTTTTCCTCGCATTTTCGACTTGCCGAACATATTCGTGTACTGCTCGAACTGGTCGCTGAACCGCTGATTCGTTGCCGAATCGATTACAACGCAGAGCAGATTCAATGCCGTTATTTTTCCTTACCAGCGTAAACATTGTCGTACCTTTAAACCGGTTATCTCGCGACCACATTGACTACGGTTTGAAAATACGCTGACCGCACGTTATTAAACGAATTATCTCGCAAAAAGGCGATTGCGATGAAATCATGATCATCAAAAACGGGACATGTCACCGATTGCACTATCGGCAACTTTATTTTCCGCCAGGGCACACAATGGTTCACGCCCGACACGCCACTCCTTGAAGGCACTCAACGAGCGACTATTAGCCCTGGGTCGTCTAAAAGTGCGGTCGATTTTAGCGACAGATTTAAGTTTGTTTGAAGAAATCAGGTTGATCAATGCGTTGAATGGATTGATTAGCAATCCGCACGTAAAACGTGCGGTTTTTAGGCTCCCCTATAAGGGTTCATACTATCATGCCCTCAAGAGTACTTTGCAGAAAACTGGTCACCGTGTTTATTTTCATATCACTATTTTAGTGAATCGTAGCGTGCAACTTGTTGCACGAAATCATGAATATCCCGAAAAGAGTTAACAACGTTCCGTGCGTAATTTGGTCGTGCATCAAGATGCACGCTACGCACGAAAATCGTGAATTACGCATCGAGGTTAATTTGTTCGTGCAACAAGCTGCACGCTATGAGGGTTAAATAAAAATCTGCACCTCAATTCGTTGAAAAGTGAGTCCAGCTTTGTGCAGATTATAGATGATGCTTTTTATTGGCGTTATTTTTCCAAATGCTTAATTTTTCTTGATCACGTTCGATGTGGAAAAACCATTCTCAAAAATTCAGCACTTTCACATCACCACCGTTTGCCCAGACTTCTTTACTACCGGCAATGTCCTCCGGTTTATAGTCGCCGCCTTTCACCAATAACCGGCAAGATTTCACCAATTAAACGTTGCGGCTGTATCTTCATCAAAGGCAACCAACCAATCCACAGAAGAAAGACCGGCAAGCACTGCCATTCTCGACGCTAAATGATTAATCGGTCGTTCTTCCCCCTTTTAAGCGTTTTACCGATTCATCCGTATTCACAGCAACAATTAAACGATCACCTAACTTACGGGCATTTTCTAAATAAGACACATGACCCGGATGCAAAATATCAAAACACCCGTTTGTCATCACAATTTTCTCGCCACGCTCTTTTGCCAATTTAACGGCTTGTTTCAATTCAGCTTCGGTCATCACACCAAACCGGCTGTCGTTCTCCCATGAATCGTATTTTTCCAACTCGACGGTTGAAACGGTTGATGTGCCCAATTTACCCACCACAATACCGGCGACTACATTGGATAAATAACAGGCCTCTTCAAAACTACGGCCATCCGCTAACGCGATTGCAAGCACACTGATCACCGTATCGCCCTGCCCCTGTCACATCAAAGACTTCTTTGGCCTCTGTCGGCAAAATGGAATACCGGTTGATTTGGACGCAATACAGGTCGCGCTTTTTTCAGAACGTGTCACCAAAAAGTGCGGTGAGATTGATGTCTGAAATGAGTTTCAGCCCCTTGTCGATAATCTCTTGTTCGAATGACATTTTCACGACCGCTTCAAATTCCGACATATTCGGCGTTAGCAAGGTTGCACCGCGATAACGTTCAAAATCAGTCCCTTTTGGATCGATCATACCGGTACGTTGGCATTACGCGCATTTGAATCATTTTTGTACATCATTTAAGGTGCCTTTGCTGTAATCCGAAAGCACTAAAGCACCGTAATTTTTGACCGCACTTTCTAATTTTTGTAATAAATTTTCGCTTGTCACATTTTGAAAGCCTTCTTCAAAATCAAGACGTAAAAGCTGTTGATGACGGGATAAAATACGTAACTTGGTAATCGTTGGATGGGTAGATACTGGACAAAGTTACAATCGATTTTTTGTTGTTGTAATAATGCGGTTAATGCAACACCCGCCTCATCCTGACCGGTCAAACCAAGTAACTGTACCGGCACATTTAATGACGCAATGTTCATCGCCACGTTTGCTGCACCGCCCGCACGCTCTTCATTTTTCTGAACGCGTACACCGGCACCGGCGCTTCCGGCGAAATTCGATTGGTCGCACCAAACCAATAGCGATCCAAACATCACATCGCCTAATACCAAAAACTTTTGCCTGATTAAATTGTGCAGAATATTGAGCCATTTGATTTTTCTCTTAACTGATTGAAATAAAAATTTCGCTAATATTACCACAGCAAAAATGCTATTTCCAAAAATTCCGTTAAACTAAAAACCTATTGAAGTCACCCTGTAATCCTTATGGCAAAATCAGTTCTTCCAACGTTTAAAATTGAATTTCTCCACCCCAAACACTGGGGCTTTTGGCTCGCACTCGGCATTTTCCGCTTAATTTACTTCTGCCCTACCCTATTTTATGCAAAAATTGGAAATGGATTAGGTTGGCTGTTTGCGAAAACCGGTGGGCAAGCGACGCGCTAAGATCGCGAAACGCAATCTGGAGCTTTGCTTTCCTGAGTGGTCTGAACAACACATTCATCAGATTTTACACGCCAACTTACGCGCTACCGGAATGGCGATTATTGAAACAGGTATGGCATGGTTTTGGTCTGATCGTCGTATAAAAATGGTCAAAAATTGAAGGCTTGACTATTTAAAAGACAATTTGGCAGACGGCATTATTTTCGTTGGCGTACATTTTTAACGCTGGAACTAGGCGCTCGTATTGTCGGTATTCATCAACCGGGCATTGGCGTTTATCGTCCTAACGACAATCCATTATTTGATTGGCTTCAAAACACAAGGGCGACTACGTTCCAATAAATCGATGCTGGATCGTAAAGATCTCGTGGCATGATTAAGGCGATACGAAATGGCGATATTATTTGGTATGCACCGGACCACGACTATGGTAGAAAAATGCCGTCTTTCGTGCCGTTCTTTGCGGTTCCTCAGCGCTGCAACAACAACCGGCAGTTATTACTTTATTGAAGTCTTCTCCAAACAGTAAAGTGATTCCTTTCGCGCTTAGAAACGCAGATAATTCTGGCTATACGGTCACCATCTCTCCACCGGTCGATTTTTTCTGATTTGCATGATGAAACTGAAATTGCGCAAGAATGAATCAAGTGATTGAGAAAGAGATTATGAAGGGGGTTGAACAATATATGTGGTTACATCGTCGTTTTAAGACACAACCGAATGAAGAAAACCTCTATAGTGAATAAACTTTAACATATTTTCATGAAAAAGTGCGGTTAAAATCCATTTTGTTTTTAACCGCACTTTTGTTTTATGTGTTGATTGATGTCTGTTCTAGTTAGCCATTAATGCCTTTGAACAATGCTTTTGGCTTTCACTTCGCTTACCTTCAGCTTCATTTTTCAGGTCTTCTTCAAGTTTAGAAAGCACTTCTTCACGATACCATTTCGGTGGTGTTTTTCGCCCAGCGAACAGTTACCCAACCCTCAACAATGCCACGAATGGAACCTTTTTCACCCAAAAATGCCATATACATATGCACCAAGATACCGGTGAACAACATGAATGCACTCGCAGAGTGAAGAAGAATCGCACTCTCAATACTGGGATAGAGAAATAATGCGAGAAATATTGACGCCACATAATGATGCCGGTCACAAAGCAAGGTTACCATTGCCAAATTTAATGTCCAGAATAACATTTTTGACCCAGGTTATACTTGCCGTTATCCGCAACAGCGTGCTCATTTCCCTTTAAGACTTCCAACATCCCTTTTGCCCAACGAATATCGTTCTTCTCCGGAATATTATGATCCCAGTAAAGATAGCCAAGATAAATAAAAGGCAAAAAGAACATTAAGATACCGGTGAACGGGTGGATTGCCCGAGCCAATTGCGGTGTCCCTAAAATCTCGGTTAACCACGCAAAGTCCGGGAAGAAAAATGCCACACTGGTGAACATCGTCATAAAGAAGCAGATAACCAGTAGCAGTGACTTAAACGCAGGCGTTCTATGACGAATGATTCGAGTATCATTGCTATCTCAATCTTACTCATCTTTGGCTCCTTTGTCTGCTTCTTCAAAATTCATGGTGATGATCTTCCACATCTTCTTCTCACGTTTGGACCCACCGTTGAGTAGTGACCAATTTCAGCCAAGGCTAACCGCCCATGGCAACCGCAAAGCAACCGGTTTCAAGATGTCTTTCCATAAAGTAATACTCGGGTCGATTTGCGGATCTTTCGGAAGACCGAGTACAATTCAGGTTTATCCGCATGATGTAACACATACATCACGTGTAAAGCACCCACGCCTTCCGGATCGTAAAAGACCGGCATTTTCACAGCCACGTGCTTTTAAGATCAGCGATGCGTTTTTCCGCATAGACTTTCATTTCTTCTTTAGAGCCGAAACGAATTGCACCGGTTGGACAGGTTTTTCACACAGCTGTTCTTGTCCCGACAGAAACACGGTCAACACAAAGGGTACATTTAGCCATCACGATTGTCTTCCGGATTCATACGTGAATGTTGAACGGACAGCCTGCGATACAGTAACCACAACCAATACATTTATCAGATTGGAAGTCCACAATACCGTTTGCATATTGATAATTGCACCCGGTGCCGGACAGGCTTTTTAAACAGCCCGGGCTCTTGGCAGTGCATACAGCCATCTTTTACGAATTAACCATTCTCAAACGATCGTTTTCTTCTACTTCGTTAAAGCGCATCACTGTCCATGCTTTTGCATTGAGATCTCACCGGGTTATCGTAGATCCCCAGCACATTGTGCATTAACGTCAGAACGAATATCATTCCATTCTGAACAACCCACTTGACAAGCTTTACAACCGATACAGGTTGTTACGTCAATGAGTTTTGCCACTCAACTTTATGATCACGCGCATGCGGTGCCGGCGTTAAACCGGACGTTGCGGAGATCTTAATAATATCTTGCGTTTGAACGCCTTGAGCAGTTCCTCGCCATATTATGCCTCCGCCTTTTCGATATTTACCAAGAATGTTTTATATTCCGGTGTTTGCGTGATTGCCTCACCCCAAGATGGTGTTAAGGTATTAGTAGAGAATCCACGGTTACCTTTACCATTTTAAGGCTTTCATATTCCAGTGAATCGAAGACCCACATGGTGTACGGTATGTCCATCGATTTCTAAATCTTTCAAACGTTTCGTTACCACTGCAACAGCTTTAATATAGCCACTGGCGAGAAGTAATTTTCACCATATCACCTTTTTGGATGCCTTTTCTGCCGCCAATTTTTCACCGATTTCCACAAATTGTTGTGGTTGTGCAATGATATTTAACGCAGATTGTGCCGTCCAACTGTGGAAATGCTCGGTTAAACGATAAGTGGTTGCCACATATGGGAAATCTTTATTTGAGCCGATAAATTCACGGTCTTCTTTATAAATACGAACAGTCGGATCAGAGACCACTTTCGGGTCAATGGGTTCGTATCAATCGGACTTTCGATCGGTTCATAATGCTCAGGCATTGGACCATTTGCAATTTTTATCTACCGCAAACAAACGCCCCACACCTTCGGACATAATAAATGGACCGGTGTCGGAACCTGGTGGTTGTGTGCCATAGTCAGCGACATCAAACCAGTTCCAGTTTTTACCATTCCATTTAATTAATTGACGGTGTTTATCCCAAGGGTTACCGTTAATATCCAATGAAGCACGGTTATAAAGAACGCATGGGTTTGTCGGCCATGCAAAGCCCCAACCTAAAGTACAGCCTAAACCGGATGGGTCAGAGTTATCACGGTTTGCGGTTTGCTACCTTTTTCTGTCCACTGACCGGTCATAACCAGTTACCGGCAGAGGTTGTACCGTCATCACGCAAGTGCAGCCACTGAGTAATTGACCTTTTTGGTACATTAAATTGCCGTTAGCATCATACAGATCTTCAAGCGCATAACCATTTAATTCTTTGGCTAATTTCTTCCGCACTTGGTGAGTGAGGAATACCATAATTCCATGTCATGGCTTCAAAAAGATTCAATACCGCGACCGCCTTCTTCTTATAGAGTTCGTGCATTTCTTCACGAATCATCGAAAGAATATCCATCCGGTAATGCTTCGCCCGGTTGGTCACAGATTTTTCATGCCATTGCGCCCAACGACCGGAGTTGACGATAGAACCGTCTTCTTCCGCGAAACAAGTGGTTGGCAAGCGGAACACTTCTGTTTGGATTTCAGCAGAATTCACGTTATTTGATTCGCCAAAGTTTTTCCAGAATTCAGAAGATTCAGTTTGAAGCGGATCCATCACGATTAAGTATTTTAATTTGCTCATACCGGCAACGGTTTTGTTCTTGTTCGGTAATGAGTTTAGCACGTTGAAACCTTTGTAAGATCCAACCGTTTAACTTGCCTTCATTCATTAACTTAACATTCGTGATAGGGTCGTATAAGCGGTCTGCTTTTTGGCAAGAAATCGAAACCCCAACCGTTTTCTTTAGTGGCTTTATCACCATAGAACGTTTTCATCATACTCACGAAGAATTTCGAGGTATTACGATAATAGTTTACTTGGTTTGGTACGATATCTTTCGGTGTAATCGCATTGATATACTGCTCATAAGAGGTATCTTTGTCGTTTGGTAAACGCATATAACCCGGTAAAGACATCGGCAATAAGCCCATATCCGTTGTACCTTGTACGTTGGAGTGTCCACGTACTGCATTAATACCACCACCCGGCATACCCATATTACCTAGGAGCAATTGGATCATCGCCATAGAACGAATATTTTGCGTACTCGATTGTGTGCTCGGTAAAGCCTAACGCATATAAGTGCGTCATGGTTTTATTCGGTGCAGAGGTTTTACCAATTTCTTCACAGATTTGTAAGAAGGTTTTTTGTTTCACACCGGTAATACGTTCAACCATTTCCGGCGTATAGCGAGAAACGTGATCTTTCAAGATATTAATCACACAACGGATCTTGTAAGGTCATATCACGTTTAGCATGGCCATTTTCGTCGAATTGGTAGTTCCATTTAGATTTATCGTAAGCGTGTTTTTCTTCATCGAAGCCCACAAATAAACCATCTTCAAATTTGAAACCTTCATCCACTAAGAAGGATGCATTGGTGTAGTGTTTGAACGTATCTCGTGTTGAATTTGATTGGTTTCTCCAATAAGTAACGGATCACACCCATTAAGAATGCAATATCAGAACCGGAACGAATTGGTGCATGAAAGTCAGCAACAGAAGCCGTACGGTTAAAGCGCGGGTCAACTACGATGATTTTCGCACTGTTTTTTCTTCGCTTCAATTGCCCAACGGAAGCCAACAGGTGGGCTTCAGCAGGGTTACCCCTTGAACAAGAATAAGATTGGCGTTTTTGATGTCAACCCAGTTATTTGTCGCGGCACCGCGACCAAATGATGGAGCAAGACTTGCTACCGTTGGTCCGTGTCAAGTATTCGCTTGGTTACACATCGGCACCATGCCCAACATCCGCACCCATTTACATTGGCTGCAGAGTACTCGTTGCTCATCGGCGGAGGCATGGCCGCATAATCCCTGTGGTTGCTCAACGGTTAAACTCGTTTTGCCACTCGCATCTTTTTCAACGAAGTTGGCATCACGGTCATCTTTCATTAGACGGGCAATGCGTTTAATTGCATCTGCCAAGAAATGCGTTCCCATTTATCGGAACCCGGTGCACGATATTCAGGGTATAACGCACGGCTTTCACTATTGATATAGTCTAAGGCACCGGCACCCTTCGGACATAATGTCTACGGCTGACCGGATGATCAGGGTCACCTTCGATATGGAACAATTTGAGCGGGTATTGTTGAGGTAGGTCGCTTAATGTATTAGATGGAATACCTGTACTCATACATCAACATACCGCACTTACGGCACAATATGTACAGGTTTGACGCGATTCTTCGCACGCAGCAGTTTGTATTCGCGTGGAAAAGCTAAGCTGTGGACGGTGCAAAACCTAACATCGCAACGGATGTTCCGGCCATACCGCCAGCACAGACCTTGAAGAATTTTTCTTCTTGAGATCTGCATAAATACTCCCCACAATCAACAAAACTTGTTGTTGATCTTTGTTTAATGTTTAATAGTTATAAATCACATTTGAGTAGATAACTTGAATCAATCGATTTTGTTAAAATAGTATTACAATTAAACGCCACTGAGACTAAACCTAACGTAACAAGAGATACGACCTATCTATTCGTTAGCATGCGCTAGAATACCTTTATTTTTCAAAACATAAATCTATAATCACTAATAATTAAAAGGGCATTGAGTTGATCACAAAAAGAACAATTAATTTTATCAAAAACTTAACAACCGGCGACATCGGGCAGTGACATCATCATCACCGAAAGACAGGATACCTCGGCGAAGGAAGTGCCTGTCTGCCTCGTGTATAACGACATCGCCCATACCGTCATGATGTGTTCACCACGAGATTTAGAGGATTTTGCCATGGCTTTTCCTCACAGAAGGCATTATCGACAAGCCGGCGGATATTTATGGGCATTGATATTGAGGAAGTGTGTACGCATGGAAGCCAGAATTGAACTGGCGACCACGTTGCTTTGTGGCATTGAAAGATCATCGACGAACCTTAACCGGACGCACCGGTTGTGGCATTTGCGGTGCAGAACAAATTCAACAGGTATATAAAAACGTTGCCAAAATTAGACCGCACTTTAACGCTCAACGTCCGGTCAATCTCGATACTCTGCTTGCAACAATTATATGATGCACAAGAACTTGGCAAGCAAACCGGCTCTCACGCATGCGCGAGCGATCTACAGAAGGGAAACCACTCGCCATCTCGTGAAGATGTCGGTCGCCATGTGGCATTAGATAAATTATTGGGATGGCACGCTAAAGCCGGCATGTCACGGGCTATCGTTGTCACCAGTCGCGCCAGTTACGAAATGGTGCAAAAACCGTTTCTTGTGGTATTGAAATGCTTGTTGCGATTTCTGCCGCAACGGACCTCGCCGCACAAAATGGCGGAACAACATAATCTAACCTTTGTTGGGTTCGCCTGAGAAGGTCGAGCAAACGATTCATAGTGGTAAAGAAAGATTGCTGACCCCTCCTTAATCTCATTCTGAACATGAGAGTTTATCAAAAACTCTGCACTTTTCAGTTTGGGGGATTTTTATTTCCAGTTAAATTATGGATTAACGAACTTTTTCGCCTAATTCATATCTGCACGTACGTCGGCAACATCGCGTCCAACGCTTGTTGCTCAAATGCGCTGAGTTTACCGATTGGCACTTCTTCACGCCTTCTTTACCGAAACGAACCGGTTGAGCAAAGAAGCGAGCATATTTACCATCGCCTTCCACATAGCTACATTCAACCACCGTTTCGCCTTTGTAATCCGCGTACTACCGCATTAGCAAAACGCGCTGCAGCCTTTGAGCCATGGATCAGGTTGCAGAACCGCCACCGCTTTCGCATTTACCACTTCAGTACCGGCATTTTGAATACGTTTGGTTAATGGTTCAATTTCTTCTTCTTCCATTCAACGTATGGCACTTGAGATAACAAAGGAAGAATGGTCACGCCGGAGTGTCCGCCAATCACCGGCACGGTTGTACGATAAACGCTTTAAGCCTTTTAATTCGGCAACAAAGCGTTTCAGAACGAAGCACGTCCCAATGTGGTCACGCCGAATAATTTACGTTTGTCATAAACACCGGCTTTTTCAAGACTTCCCCGGCCGCAATCGCAACAGTCGTATTTACCGGGTTGGTAATGATCCCAATGCATGCTTTCGACAGGTCACAGCGACTTTCTCAATTGTTGCGTACGATGCCCTGCGTTAATGTTGAATAAACCGAGCGATCCATGCTCGGTTTACGCTACGCCGGAGAAACCAGCACGACATCTGCGCCTTTAATCGCAGGTGTCGGATCTTCACCGGCAAAACCTTCCACTTTAACCGCGGTCGGAATGTGGCTGACATCCACAGCAACGCCCGGGGTTACCGGCAATATCATAAAGTGATAGCTCGAACCTGCCGGCAACTCGTAGTTTTAGCAATAATGCTAATGCTTGACTCGATACCGCCTGGCAGACCTCAAAACGCAAACTTTCATTTCATTCTCCTCATGTCGTAAGAAATGGATAGTTGTACCTAGAAAATTGTACGTCCCCTCATTTTTAAATTCAAACGGGCAAATGCAAATCGAGCAAATTCAAATCTCCGAATACAAAGAGGAAAACCGCTTAATAACGTTTTTGCTGACTCTGAGCATCCTGTTCCCGCAACCTGTCCAACTTCTCCTTAATCTTAATTTCCATCCCTCTTGTCGTCGGAAAAATAAAATTGTGTGTCTTTAAGTTCTGGCGGGGAAGTACTCACCGGCGCGCAGGCGCTGGTCTCGTCGTGAGCATAACGGTATTCGGCACCGAAGCCCAACCTTTCATGAGATTGGTTGGCGTTGCGGAGGTGTCCGGCACATCAAAAATCAGCCGATTCCATCGCCAATTTTTCGCTACTTTTGAAAGGCGAGGTAAACCGCATTACTTTTTCGGTGCAACGGCTAAATACACGATAGCTTGCGCACGGCGCGTTCACCTCGTCAGCACCTGACACGAGTAAAACAATCCTGCCATAAGGGCGACTTGCATTGCACGCGGTCAGCGTTGCCCATATCTTCCGATGCAATCGCTAACAAACGGCGAGCCACATAAAGGATCACCGCCGGCAGTGATAATGCGGGCATACCACAGAGTGCCGCGATCCGGTGCGGATCCACGAATGGATTTATGTAACGCAGAAATGAAATCGCAGAATCGGTCGCCTTGTTTGTCGAAGCGCACTTGGCGTTCACCCAAGACTTCGTGAGTAAAGTGCGGCTCAAAATTTTGCCGTTTTTCGATCTCGACGCGCGTCCACCATCATTTCGAGTCAATTCAACGCAAGGCGTGCATCGCCATTGACATATTCCGCCAAAAGCGACAACAAATTGCCCGCAAATCTAACTGCACTTGCCCAAGCCGTTTTCCGGATCATCAATGGCTTTGCTGCAACACACGCCTCAATATCCTGCGTGGAAAAGCGGGGTTTGAGAATATAAACCCGGGCACGGGAAAGCAGCGTTATTTAATTCAAAAGGAGGATTGGTGGTGGCGCTGATAAAAATAATGGTGCCATCTTCATGAGGCAGAAACGCATCTTGCTGGCTTTTGTTGAAACGGTGAATCTTCATCTACAAACAAAAGTGGTGCGCAGACCCGCCAATTTATTTTTGTTTGGCTTTTTCGATAGCTTCGAATTTCTTTACTGCCGCTAGTGACAGCAGAAATACGCTCCACTTCCGCCTGAATGCGTTGCGCACAATTTCCGCCAACGTGGTCTTTGCCAGTGCCGGTGGCCCTCAGAAAATCATGGAATGAATATAGTTCTGCCTCAATCGCTTTGCGCAACGGTTTGCCTTCACCCAATAATGAGACTGGCCACAATATTGCGCCAAAGTAGTTGGGCGCATTCTGGCTACTTAAAGGGCGAAAAGTCATCGTTGAAATCAAAGCCAGTTAGACATGGTTCAATTCCCTATGTTTTTACGTTGGTCGTCCAATTCTATGCCCTTTGGAACGGTGAATTTAAACAAATTGCCATCTAAATTTTGGTTGGTAATATTGCGCAAGATATATTGATTAGACTGCCCGTCTTTCTCAATAGTACTAAAACCTTTTAATACGCCATTTGATCGATACGAATATCAAATTGCTTGATATTGCTGCTTTTTGGCCTTCGGTTTTAACACGAACCTGTCATCTTTTTGTTCCACCGTATATTGCGCCCAATGGCTTTTGTCATTACTAGTGAGCAACACGAACGGCGTATTATTTACCGCATCTTTTACCCAATTGGCCGTCACTTGTTCCACAAACGGGTCATAAAAACCAAAGGGTTTTCCCATCGGCAATAATTTGGGCTTTTTGCGATGACGGTGTCCATGCGAACAAATTGACGTTTGATTCTGTAATTCTCCATTATCTTGTTGTACGTTGCGCTGTCTTTGCTCGACATCACTGTTTGAGCAAAATCTGCACTCAATACACTCACTTTATTTAAGCGATTTTGTAACTCAATATCGGCATTTGCCCAAGCCTACGAGCGCCATCGCAAAAGAGAAAGTGCGGTGAGTTTTTGCGCATTTTTCATAACATAATTCCCTTTTAACACAATGCGTCAGGAAGATGGAATTACCGCCAACGCTAGTTTTACACGTGGCGCATTATAGCTAGAACACCTGACGAAATGCAAAATCAGCAACGCATTTCTTGTGCGTTCACACAGATTCAGATTGGATAAAACAAAAAGCGGTCAAAACACCATGAATTTTAACCGCACTTTGACGTTCTCAAATACGCGATTGAGCTTAGTCTAAACGTTTGAAACATTTTTAACCAATCTGCTTTTAAATTCACGGCGCATATTATTGATCGCATCGATAATATCGTGGTGAACCAGCTGTTCATTTTGAATCCCCAACGCAACAGCCGCCTTTACCTGCAACAACAAGTCAATCGCATAAACGCTCATGCGGGAGCCGAGGATGCGGTCGAAGGCACAGCGAACCGCCACGTTGGATATGACCCTAAAAGATGGTGGCGGGTTTCATGATGAACGCGTTCTTCAATTTTCTTTTGCTAACTCATTCACATCACAAATTAACCTCGGTAATCGCACAATCGCATGACGTTTACCTTTAATGATGCTGCGTTCAATTCGGCGAATCGTTCTTCGCGGTTAAATTCCACTTCGGAAGCCACGATATATTCTACAACCGCCGGCAATCCCTGCGGAGATCGTCAAGTCGCTACAGTGGCGCCCATGATTTCTAGCGATGGAAACACGCTGGTGGAACTGAGGTATCACGTAAACGGTCGATCGCTCAACTGCCGTTTCAAGGCAGTTTGGCAGTCGATGGCATAGTCGGTGCCGGCAACGTCGTTATCGATTGTCCCTCGGAATCCCAACGCATGGGAAACCGTGTTCTTCGGTCAATAATTTCGCCCCCATGTAGGAACCGTCCCCGCCGATAACAACGAGAGCATCAATGCCGTGAGAACGTAAGATCGGCACATTTTGCTCGCACTCAGGGATCTTTTAAATTCCGGGAAACGGCTGAGCCTCAAACAGGTACCGCCATTGGTTGATGATGTCGGATACGCTATAACGGGTTAATTGCTACTGTTATTGTGGTATGCTTACACATAGCCGTCATAGATACCATAAACTTCTAACCCTTCAGACAACCCTTGCGCGAACCATCAGCGCGAATTGTCACGTCATGCCCGGAGCGTCGCACCGCTTGTTAGTACTGCAATTTTCTTTGATCTGCGTTATTCCTATTAAAAATATAAAAGAATGAATATTAAAACTGTAGAAATTATATCACTTTTTATCTAACTGCATTTCTGTTGCACAACAAATGTGGGTTCCGGATGAATCACAATATCACTGCGCGGAAATGTCTACATAGGCAATGTTCCAAATGTTCGGTGATATCATGGCTTCAATAAAAGACAGTTCATCGGCTAATTCTAAGTGAAATTGAATAAAACGAATGGCACCGAACGACGGGCCTGTAGCGCATGGAAACCGAGCATTCTCGAATCTTGAGCAATCTTTTGACTAGTACGGCGTGAATTTGTTCAATTTCTCCGGCGGTAACATTTGATCAAGCAACAACTGTGTTGAACTAAACAGCATTTTTGGCCAGTATTTAATAAAATATAAAGGAGATTAAAATCGCAAAACCGCATCTGCCCATAAAATACCGTGTACACTCTAAGCCTAAGGAAATCAAAATGGCAAAAGTTCATCAGCAAATCTGTTTGATAGTGCAACCGATCCGCTTTAATTGCTGGGCTATCTGTTTGTTCAATTACGACGTCCTCTGATACCACACTAATAATAGTGTCGCAAAAATGGAAAATACGGTGACCAACATACCCAGTATTGTATTGTTCAAGGCTTTGCGGGAATTAAATGATGAATGCCTTGATAACAAGAAAATCGCTGAACCGGAAATAAACGCATTTAATGAGCGAAGCTAGGATTCCCGCCTGCCATGCCCAAAAAGAATGGTTGTGATCCGCCGGCATGAGCGGCAAATCAAGATCAGCATATTCATGAAACGATGCCAGCAAATCCAACATGGAATCGGTGATAGAGGCGAGCATACCACCGAGCCTGTTTGCCACCAAGCGATGCCTTTCGCGATAATCAAAAATTAAAGCCGTGATAATGGCAAATTAGCCGCTTTTTGACTTGCGCGGAATATTCTACAGCAGACATTACGTTTTACACGATAACAGCCAATCGGCTTTCATTAATCTGTTTTCATTTCTTTTTCCACCACGTATTTTCAGGTGGTTAATAACCCGTTTTCCGTCTCATATTCATCATCTTATGATTTTTAGGAATCTTTAATGAATATTGATATTGCACAAAGCCACAAAACGGCAAAGTTCTTTACCTTTCGCCACATCAATTTGCCAATCTTTTATTTTCTACAGATAGCTCATAAATCACATAAGCATAAAGCGTATTATCCTGAGCATAGAGGTGGAAAATTTTTATCCCGGTGTTGGTATAAACCGTTTACGCCAGTCAATACGTTCCTGTAAAGTGCGTTTTTGTTTGTTACGATTCAACATACTCCACCGCACTTTGCCACTGCTGTGCGCTTTCGTTCGGTAAGACATAAAATAACGGAACGACTGACCCAGATCCTGTTTCGTGGCTAAATGGTAGGTTTTTTGTTGTGCTCACTCGTTTTGCGGCGCATTAGTTGCAGTGGCAAACATGTCTGATAGTGCGGTAAAATAACAAGTATCATCATGTTTATTCCGCCAACCTGCTTTAAAGACAAATTCTGTTTTGTAGATGCCGCTGTCAAAACCAGTAGCCGCCAAGGTCGAAATTCCTTGAGTTGCTCTACGTCGCTAAGGCGATGTTGAATGAGGTAACGACACTATTGCCGTCGTGCCTTTTTAGCATAGAAGCTAATCACTTTATACTTCCCCATTTTTGTTATCTAAGAAGACTCGGTTCGATAATCTGCTTTTTAGATTGTTGCTCTTGCAACTGATTTGTAATATTCATCAGATAGCCAATTAATTAAATGCCGCTTTGTTCATCAGATCGCTTTGCCGTAACACCGGAGTAACGACGCCCTTCCAGAACGCATATAAACCTTGCCTTCGGGTTAGCGAGTTTTGTCCCATTTCCAAAACGGTATGGCTGATTTAAATCCAATGGCGCACAAGTTTGCATAAGCCGGATAAAATACGCAAGTTGCTGGGCAACAACACATCTCTTCGTTGAGGGATTCAATGTCTAAACTCGTGTAAACATCGCCTTTGAACGCATAAACCGCTCTGTTGGCATTGTTTTCGTTATGGTTTGCGTATGGCTCGGCAAAAACGGCGGCATTGAAGTCCCGCGAGTTTATCGCTGATTGACATTACATGAGCCGATGTCTGCCGGTGTCAGCTCACGGCAAATATCGATCAGTTGCTGGCTTTTGTGTTAAAGCGTGGTTGAAAATGCGGAAGTTTTTAGACTGCGCTCAAAATCTAATGTCTCGCAGGTGAAACAATCGCCAACATAAAACAATCCTGTAATGGTTCTGATAACAACGCTCAGCGCGCTTAATTGCCAATTAATCGGGCAATACCCTGTTGTTGTAAACAGGCGTTGGCTCGAGTGGCAGCCGAAAAAGCCACGATGGGCAGATAGCGCGATGGATGCACTTGTTAAAATCACAATGCTTGTGGCGATCAACGAATTGCCCTTTTTCTGTGCTGGGCTACCCCATAACAGAAAAGACCAGATTACGATGTTGATTCGGCTTCAATCACTTTATCGGTAGAAATTTCCACCTCACTCGGGCGTGGAATGTACAAACCTGTCTCTACGGTTAAAACCGAGTTAAGCAATAACACGCCTTGTCTGTGCCCATTCCATCAAATAACCGTGATTCGGCATCTGAAAGCCTTCAATGTCATCGGACAATCCTTTACATATTTAACAAGGACGGTGGCGGTTTGATACCCGGTTTAACGGAGAAAGACAAAGCCATGCGCCTGATTTTGGCCTGTGGTAAGGATCTCGCTCTAAAATCACCACTTTGACTTGATCAAATTCGGTTAACTTGAACGCGTTAAACACATCATGCTGCCGGCGGGATAAATGATTTTACTCGGCCTCCTGTCTGCGTGAACTCGTCTGCAAAAACGTGCTGGAAATAAGGTCTGTTTTTTTCTTTGTCCAATCACATTCTGTCCAAGTTTTCATCATGGGATGTCCCAATCAATTTTGAATGACGGAAATTATAAAGAACCCAAGGCAAAAATTCATAGCTACAAGCTGCCTTTTCTTAGTTTCTAAAATGTAAGAAAAACTATCTCAATTCTGTGAAATGTTAGAGAAAAATGACGCAATATTATTGATTAAAATCAAATACTCAAAAATAATTAAAAAGACTTTGGTTCTACATCAAATTTATTTGAAAACTTCAAAAGTTTTTGATAGAATCCGCTCAGTTCAATTCATATACAGAAAAGCCAAACTTAGGAGCAAGATTTTATGATTGAAGGTATCCAAATTACCCACGTCGCTAACGACAATCTTTTTAAACCTTTTCTGGTTGTTAGATAGCGAAAAGGTGAAGCCCGTTGTTTATGTGCAAAAGGTGATTACGCGGAAGATCAAATCGTTGCCGTAAGCGAATTAGGTCAAATCGAATCACCGTGAATTACCGGTAAATGTCGCACCAACTGTGAAAGTAGAAGGCGGTCAACACTTAAATGTAAACGTATTACGCCGTGAAACATTAGAAGATGCGGTAAAACACCCTGAAAAATATCCGCACTCAACTCATCCGTGTTTCCGCTATGCGTGCGTCAACTCGTTAACCCCTGAACAACAACGCGATGTTATTACTCCGTACTTTCACCGAAAGTTTGTACTGCATATTATAAAAGAACCCCTGATAAATTCGGGGGTTTTTGCTTTTTCTCCCATGTTTTCCGATCATTCAATATGACCGCTTTTGGGCAGTGAAAATAAACGGAAAGTATAGGGTACTGTCGGAAACGAAACTTATTGTTAATCCGTGGGCATAAATTACCCATGGTTAGTCAGAGTTGCTCACTTTGGGAACTTGCAGTTTGTAAAAATAATTATGGATATGAAAACCTATATTTAAGAAAAATCAATAGCGTTAAACCATGATGCATTTTCTATTCCTGAAGATGATCTCATTAGTGACTGGCGCACTCTGTTGGCTAGTATGCTACATTATGCCGCCCACAAACCGAAGACACAAAACAGGTGTGAACGTGTTAAATTATCGTAACTCCCTTGAATTTATAATCCAAGCGCAACAAACGTATGAAACCCGTCCCAATTTGGTCATTGTGAACGTGAAGCCGTCGGAAATGAGAAATTTAAAGCCATGGTGTTGCCGGAAATGACGCAATCCCTCGAAAGTGGAGCCGGGTGTCGGCGATGCATGTCACACGGTGAAAGAACAACTGAGTCGTTGTGTTCTTTTGAAATCTACGCCAACGATGAGACTTATACGGCACACCGATGAGATGTTGCAGGATAAGCAAAGTATCGAAACCGTCCGACCTATTTTGGACCATAAAGGCAGTCTTTGGTTTTTAATGTGGCGGTGATAAGCTTGTATTGAAAAAAGTGCGGTCGAAATTGCTGGTGTTTTTCGACCGCACTTTATGTTATTTCAAGAAGGAGAAGGGCGATTAAGCGACGGCTTTTAACAACCCTCGGCGACCCTAAAATGCTCAAACTGTTAGACGAGGGCTGTCGCCGAGCACGTTGCGGTCTTTGTTCACTTGACTGTAATGCCTTCGTTCAACACTTTCACGCCTAACGCTTCTAAACGTTCAGCCAATAACCATTGTAATTTGCCCGGAATGTAGCCAATATCCACGTTCGCACCTTCGTCTAACGCATCAGGGAATACGCAGATTTCACAGCCGTTGAATGGGAAATCTTCCGGTTTTTCGCCTATGCTTGCCGCTAAAAATGCCGCAGGTCCGTGACATAAGCTGATGATATATTTATCATTTGCAAATGCTCCCAATTTAACACCGCTTTCACATCGGCGCTGAACGGAAGACCGTGTAATGTCAGTGACCACCCGGATCAACACACCTAAATATGGAGAATCTTCCGCTGTGACTTCACCAAAAATATCCGCTAATTTGTGGATTTTTGAATTTCGGCAAGTAGGTTTTCGCAGGCTCATCACCGCTTCATCTTCGGTTGGCATCGCCCTACATTTCAAATTTTACCGAGTTACCTGAAAGGGCTGCTACTCAATTTCAAAACCAGCGTGGTGAATATGCAACATTGGCAACATCGTCCACAGGGTGGTTACCCGTTGAAAAATAATTTGCTGCTTTTTCATTTCTCAAATAGCGTTCGTCAGAAGTCACCATTAAAAATTTTGTGATTTGCCACCTGTGTAAGGTTTGTCGAATTTAAAAACCGTCGAAACTGTCGCTACATATTGGCTTAATGAGTATGTTGAAGGAAAATGCGTTATGTTCTGCACGGTCTGCTATCGGGCTTTTTAACCAGCCATATTGTTCTCCTATGTTAAAAGGGAATTTATGTTGTTTGTTGTAACGAGATGCAGTATAGCCCTGGTTTTCTGATTTAAAAATCAATCAAAATGAGAACAAACTATTCTGAAAAAGGAATAATAATGAATCAAATTAGAAGCCCTTTCGCTATTTTTGCTCCGTCGCTGAAACCTTTAATTTTCGTGAAACTGCACAGATACCGCCGTTTCGCCCCAAGTTGTCACAAGAATGATCGTCGATCCTGAAAAATTTATTAGGCGAAAGCCTGTTTAAACGTAACACGCGAAAATATCAAGCTCACTGAACTTGGCGAGTACTTACCAAAGGCCACGCAATACTTATGGCGAAGGCGAACAGCTATTTGCTAAAAACAATGTAAAAGAAAAAGCAATGCAAGGCGTAGTGCGAATCACTCTACCACCGATGCCGTTCAACGATGAAATTCTGTTTGAATTATTGACCGCACTTGAGCCCCACCCCTGACATTGCGATTGATTGACGGGTGGGCATTGATAAGCTCAAAAGTGCGTAGATGACCAAATTGACATTGGCTTGCGAATTTGCCAAGAACCTGAGTTAGATTGGGTGGCGCAGCATATCTCGCACTTTTTCGGATTGTCGCCTCGCCCGCCTTACTCAAGCGATTGGATTTCCTAAAGATTTGCAAGATTTAGCCCAAAATTATCCACTGGAGTGGTTTGATTGACCCCAAACTGAAACGTATTTGGCACGGCAAATCAACGCTGAACAACGTTTTACGCCCAACAGAGCGATATTCTTCGCCCTGACGTGCGCAAAGCGAATTGCAATCAGCCTCGCTGGTCGCACTTGTTCTTATCTTATAAACAGCGTTTGTGATCCCGATTTAGAAAATGGTCGATTGGTGGAACTCTTCCCGAAATTGAAAAAGCTAAAATGGCAGCTATTTATACCGACCATATCAAACGATTGTTGCTGAGCGGGTGATAGTGGGTGTATAACAGGCTGAAAGAGATCTGTTAGCATAGTTCAGAATAAAAATGGCGAGATCATCTCGCCATTTTTGTTTCACGACTGCTTATCCACAATCGCTTTCAACATCGTGTAAGATTGGGATTGTTTTTTATCACTGCAAAAACATATAGCTCATCGCCATACTTCATCAAAATGCAATCCGTTCGCGTAATTGCTTGAGTTGAAATTCTACGCTTTAGGACTCACTGACAAGCGAACAAGCGGTCATTTGTTCTACTACTGGCACGTCCCTGGTTGTAAATCGACTTTCGAAATCGACCGGACCAAAGTGCGGTCTTTGAGCGTGCATTTGAGCTTTCCAAACATCTTTCCTCTGACGCCAAAGGCGGTTGCAAATTTTGTTGCGCGTTAGTGACCACATTGTAAGAAAAATAGTGTCTGTGTTGTCGCCAGTTGTCCTGCTTCATTATCGGTCTCGGCGACAATCGCGTTCCACACCTCAAGATGACATAAGGCTCAGCAAGATAGGTAGAGGTCGTTTGAAGTTTTTGCGATAAACTCTCCACCGCCATTTCCATCATGCGTGGTGCAAAAGTGTGAAGCAAAGGCATAAGGCAAAACCCAAGCTCTGCCGCAAGACAGGCACCCTCGGCACTGGATCCCAAAATATAAAAACGGTATATCCAAGCCTGCGGAAGCGGGTAAGCCGAAAGCAGGATTGCTATCTTTAAAGTAACTCGAGTTCCGCGATTTCCGCAGGGAAATCCAGACCGCTTTCGTCCACGACGAAGTGCCGCACTGCTGCATATCAGTTCCTGGCACGGCCCAAACCGAGTTCAACACGGTTTGGATAAGCGTCTCCAGGTGCCATAGGCTGTTTCAGCCACCACATAAGGCGAACGATTCGGTAACATCACGCCACCCGACCCCACGCGCAAGGTCTTCGCATTGGCTAGCGTATGCTGAATTAAGTGCGGTCGCTGAACTCACCAAATTTTTTCATACTATGATGCTCAGCAATCCAATAGCGTTCACGCCAATCATAGGCTCTGCGTGTTTTGCAAGATTCACCATCGAATCAGACTGCTTGCAAATAAGTTTGCCCTTCACGAACGGGAGCAAGATTGAGAATAGAAAGTTTCATGGTTTTCTCCTTATTGATTGAGCAAAGTGAAATCTCAACATCACTTTCCCAATATGCGTGCCTTTGTCCATTTCTATATGGGCTTTTTGCTACGTCTTTAAAATCAAATACTTGATGAATAATCGGTTTGCCGATTTCACCGTTGCCGAGTTTTTCCCAGAGCTCGTTAATTCGCAAACCGCCTCTTTGATGATTTACTTGTATTATACGCCGACCATCATGAGTTAGCATACAAATGCACAACTATCTCCTGAAAAGGAATAATATAAATAAACCGGATGCTCTGCGTCTTTTGCGTCGCCTGCATGAAAACCTTCTACACTCGTGAGACTCGTGTGCGTTTGCGCGACGTCTTTGCAAAAGTGGTAACTCGCACGATCACCGAGTTGGAAGAATTGCTGACGAAAGACGGTTTTAACGCAGCCACGGAATATCTCTCGAATTTGGCAAAAATTTTTGCCGAAAATCACGCACTCTCGGCGGAAAGCGAGCGTTTATTTGCTTTCCTCAAAAATTGAGCGAGAAAGCGATATATGGTGTGGTGTATATCATCTTGCCGCCAATGCCGCATACAACGATCAAAATGTTGTTTGGAAATTCACTGACCCGCACTTCCTTTCTTTCTAGCGATTTCCACGCTTTTGGGCACAATCCAATTGCAAGTTAAATTTAATGACTTTTTGAATGAGAAAACTGACTGATTTGGCGAAGAATATTCGCAACTTTTTCTATTACGCCTATATTGACCACGGTAAATCCACCTCATCTGATCGCTAATTCAAACCTGTGGGGGACTTTCAGATCGTGAAATGGAAGCGCAAGGCTCGATTCTATGGATTTGGAGCGCGAACGCGGATTACCATCAAGGCACAAAGCGTAACGCTGAACCACAAAGCCAAAGATGGCGAAACCTATCAACTGAATTTTATCGACATAACCGGGACACGTTGACTTTTTCTTATGAAGTATCTCGCCTCTTGCGACTTTTGTGAAGGCGATTATTGGTAGTCGATGCCGGACAAGGTGTAGAAGCACAAACATTGGCAAACTGTTACACTCGCCATTGAAATGAACTTGAAGTGGTGCTGATTTTAAATTGTACTTTACCGGGATGATCCGAACGTTGTGTGGAAGAAATTGAAGATATTGGGAATTGATGCCATGCGGGAAGCCGCGTTGTTCGGCTAAATGGGCGTAGGTCATTGAAGACGTATTAGAAGAAATTGTTGACAAAATTCGCGCACCGAAGGTGACCCAAATGCGCCATTACAGGCACTACTATTGACTCGTGGTTTGATAATTATTTTGGGCGTGGTGTCTTTGGTTCGCATTAAAAACGGTACGTTACGCAAAGGGCGACAAAAATCAAAGTGATGTCCACCGCCAATCATAACGTCGATCGTTTGGGGATTTTACGCCGAAACAAGTGGATACCACTCGTATTAAATTGCGGTGAAGTTGGTTGGTCGTTTGTGCTATTAAAGATATTTTAGGCGCACCGGTGGGAGAGATACCTTTTAACGCTGCCAATCAATCCGGCAAGTTCCGTTTTACCAGGGCGTTTAAGAAAGTTAAACTGCAGGTTTACGCCGGCTTATTCCCGTCAGCTCTGATGATTGCGAGCCATTCCGTGATGCGCTGGTAAATTGTTTAAATGACGCCTCCTTGTTCTATGAACCGGAAAATTCCACCGCACTTGGCTTCGGTTTCCGCCGGGTTTTCTGGGCTGTTGCGGCATGGAGATTATTCAAGAACGTTTTAGAGCGTGAGACGACGTAGATTTAATCACGACGGCACCAAACCGTGGTCTATCGAAGTGGGATCAACCAATGGTGAGGTAGTCTATGTGGACAGTCCGTCAAAACCGCCGCCGTTAAACAATATTGCTGGAAATTGTGAACCCATTGCGGAATGTATATGCTGTTGCCACAAGCATGTCTCGGCAATGTGGATTACCTGTGTTGAAAAACGGCGTGCAAACGCACATGGTGTATCACGGCAAATCGAGTGGCGTTGACTTACGAAATTCCGATGGGCGAGCGGTGCTGATTTCTTGATCGCCTCAAACCACCTCGCGGTTATGCGTCTTTAGATTACGGTTTCAAACGCTTCCAAACGGCAGATATGGTGCGCGTGGATATTGCGATCAACGGTGATCGCAGATGCGTTAGCGTTAATTGCACTGAAAGACATATGCACCGTATCGCGGTCGGAATTGGTAGAAAAATGCGTGAACTCATTCCACGTCAACAATTTGATATCGCGATTCAAGCTAAGATTGGTAAACTCACATTATTGCCCGCTCCACCGTGAAACAATTACGCAAAAACGTGTTGGCAAAATGCTATGGTGGATGTCATCAAGAAGAAAATTACTACAAAAACAAAAAGAAGGTAAGAAAACGAATGAAACAACTCGCACGTGGAAGTGCCGCAGGCAGCATTCTTAGCCATCTTACACGTAGGAAAAAGACAAATACAGGAAAGTACATGTCGAACTGTATTTACGATTATTTTTAATCGCTGTCGGATATGGTTTGTGGAAAGTGTTGATCATTTTCAGTTACCCAATACGTTTTCCATTTTACTCATTATTTTTCACCGCACTTTCTGGTGCCGTCTGGTGTTATTTGCGCTTTTGGGTGCCGCCCAAACGCGCCAGACAAATCTGCTCGCTTGAGCAACGCAGTGGCAAAAGCATTAAACGACGAGGAAAATCAAAATTGAACCTGATTTCAGAAAGTTCTGAATTTGTCGCGTCTGTATTTCCGTATTAGCTTTTTGTAGTTACCAGTGCGTCATTTATTTTGAGCCGTTCCAAATCCCGTCTTCTTTCCATGGAGCCACGTTGCGCATTGGCGACTTTCATCTTAGTCAATAAATTTGATTACGGTATTAAAGATCCGATTTTCCAAAATACGTTGATAAAACGAGACGAGCCTCAACGTGGTGATGTCATTGTGTTCAAAGCACCGGAACTCCCTAGTACCGACTATATTAAACGCGTTGTCGGCAAGCCGAGCGATCGTGACAATTTATACGAAGCGAATCGTCATTTAACCTGGTTTACGCCAAAGACGGTAAAGAGTGTTTGACCGATTGCGAAAACGAAAGAATCTAGCTACACGCAACTCAACCGTAATGAAAAATTTCCCTTATTTTTAGGACGAGATCACAGCGGTAAAGTGCACATACGGCCCTGCACCATTAGAAACCATTGAAACGGGTGATGTGACACACGCCATTCATTGGTATCCACAGCCGATTAACGAAGATATCGTTATAAAGCCTTTAGTAAACAAGAAAATTAGTAACAGAATGGGTTGTGCCAGAAGGTGCAGCTATTTTGTCATGGGCGACACTCGCAACAACAGCGAAGATAGCCGTTTTCTGGGGTTTGTACATCGCAAAATATTGTCGGGAAAGCCACCTATATTTGGCTGAGTTTAAAGAAAGAACAGGATGAATGCCAACTGGCATTCGCACTGAACGCTTATTCCAAAAATTCAATAATATGAGAGATACACTTTAGATCGTTTACAACAAAAATTGATTGCCAATTTCAAGATACCGATCTTTTCACACAAGCCTCACCCATGAAGCGTAGGGCATAAACATAACGAGCGCCTAGAGTTTTAGGCGATGCCATTTTGAAACTTTAACCATTGCCGATGCCTTATTTCTCACCAGTTCCCAAATGCAACGAAGGGAACTCAGTCGAATGCGGGCAACACAGTGTGAGCCAACCTTAGCGATTCTAGCGCGCGATTTCCAGCTGGGAGACTATCTATCCTGGGACAAGGGAATTAAAAAGTGGTGGTTTCGTCGAATCTATTTTAGCTGATTGCGTAGAAGCGATTATTGGTGCGATTTCGTTAGATAGCAGCTCACCACGCCACATGAAATCGTAAATCTGTTGGTATCAACTCTTTAGAAAGATTCAACTCAAGGACAACCAAAAGGATGCGCAAACCGTTTACAGGAATATTTGCAAGGACTCCCTTGTACCCAACTATACAATATGGTGAGTATTCAAGGGCAAGCTCCATAACCACTATTTATTGTGGAATGTTCCATTGATAACGATGACCGTACTTTTATCGGTAAAGGTTCCAGCTCGCCGTAAAGCGGAACGTTTGCGGCAGAACAAATTCTTCAAGAGCTAAATATCAATCGACTAGAACAACTTGAAAACGTATTGTGGCTTTTATTAAGCACATGTAGGTCGTCCGAACGTAGGGAAATCTACCTTACTGAACAAAATTCTCGGACAAAAAATTTCGATCACTTCGCGCAAAGCGCAAACCACTCGTCATCGCATTGTGGGCATTAAAACTGAAGGTCCGTATCAGGAAATTTACGGATACGCCGGGGTCGCATTATTGAGGAAAAACGCGCTATCAACCGTTTAATGAACCGAGCCGCCAGTGCGATTACTGAGTGGATTTAGTCACTTTTTGTGTGGATGGCACACACTGGAATGATGACGATGAAATGGTATTGAACAAACTGCGCAAAACCAATGTGCTGGTTGTCCTTGCCATTAATAAAATCGATAACATTAAGCATAAAGACGACTTATTGCCATTTATCACGGGAAATCAGCCATAAATTTACCTTTACCGATCATCGTGCCGATTTCGCTGAAAAAGGGAATAATTTAGAGGTGATTGAGAATATCGTGCGTCAAAGTCTTTACGCCCGGCGCACTCATTTCCGGAAGATTGTCGTCACCGATCGTTCTCAACGTTTTCATGGCATCAGAAATTATTCGTGAAAAATTAACGCTTTATGGGGAAGAACTACCCTACTCCGTCACCGTAGAAATTGAGCAATTTAAGGTGAACGAGCGCGGAACTTACGAAATCAATGCCTTTAATTTTAGCTGAGCGTGACGGCAGAAATCGTTACCATAAAGGTGAAAAATTGAAAAATTGGTACGGAAGCTCGTTTAGATACTGGCGCGTTTATTTGATAATAAAGTCCATCTGGAACTTTGGGCAGTGAAATCCGGCTGGGCAGACGATGAGCGCGCCTTTGCGAAGTCTGTATATGTAGACTAACCTTCAGCTAAATACCATCACTTGATTTAACTCACTATACCATCAAATCCTGGACCATCGCCTTAGAGGATTTTTATTTAATCATTACATTTCTTCGTTTTTTCAGAGAAACGCCCAATGCGAGCGCCACATTTCTGGAAGTTTTTCTTCAATGCGTTCATAACCAATGATCGATATGATAGATACGATCACATGGCTCACCGGCTGCAATGCTGCGCGTGAAACCAAACTGATAGAAGCACGCAAATCCGTTGCCATGACTTCGCGCCGGATAAATGATCAACACCGTGGCAAAATTGCCGTGTTACCTCTTTCACATCTCAGCTTTGCGTCCCATCTGAATCAATTCAGGAATAGTACAAAACGATTTTCAAAAATAGTTTCGGTGATGATACTGGTACCATTTGCCACCGTGTTTAGCAAGGTGAACTGTGCTTGCATATCCGTTGGGAATCCTCGGTAAGGTGCGGTGCGAATATTCATCTGCTTTTCGGACGATTACCCAACATATCGAGAGTAATCATCTTCCGTTACATCCACTTGTGCACCATTGCCCGCGTATTTATCAATCACGGCATCTAAGGTGTCTGCCTTGGTATTTTTACAGACAATGCGCAATCGGAAATCGCACAGCCCACAAGAAAAGGTACCTGTTTCACCGATCCGGCACAACACCGTGTTCACAACCGGTTAAGCGTTCCACGCCCTCAATGGTAATGCATCAGAACCGGCACCGCTAATTTTAGCACCCATTATTTAAGCATTCTGCCGTATCGGTACTTCCGGTTCACGTGCAAGATTTTCAATTACCGTTGTGCCTTTGGCTAGGGTTGCCGAATCATACGGAAAGAGTGGCGCCAACACCACTTTTTCCATCACAATACGCGTACCACTTAAACGTCCATTGATCGCGCTCATAACCGTCTTCAAGAACAATTTGAGCAATCAAGGCGTTTCTAAAACCGCTAAGGTAAACCACAGGACGGGCACCTGATAGAACATCCGCCCGGTGAGAGACCTGTCCTGGTTAAAACGGGCGATTCGAAGAGCAAGCGCCCAAAATGGAGCGTGACGTATGGTTTTTAACTAATTCATAAGGCGCGACAAAGTGATCGATTTTAGACGCATCTAAGTCACAACACCTGCTATTGCGCGTTACCACAACAATTAGCGTAAGATTTTTTAGGCGTTGTTTCAATATCTTTAAGATCAGCACGTTGGTTAATGTGACAGGCTCTGGTCAGTAATTGCAAAAGAAAAAGAATGGTAGTCGCGATCTTTCGCACCGGAAATTTTCTACGTGCCTTTTTAAAACAAGATTGGACCATAAAATCACGAAATTTTTGCATGAGAGTACCCTGTAGGAATTAAGCCGGTGGATTAGTAAACGTTTCGCGTTTCCATTTTTCAACGGTATAAGTGCGAATGGAAAGTGCGTGGATTTATTGCTGAAAGATGCCCTAACAATGGCGCATAAATCATTTGGTCGCTGTTTAACCTAGATAACCCGGCAAACTGATCGCTGACTGCGATCACGCCAATGGGCATTTTCACCTGGACATAAACTCACTGCTTGAAGTGTTTTTTAAAAATTCGTTCACCCTTTGCGTTTCCATTAACGATTTCCATTTTGCGGATACACAGTAAATCCAAAATCGGATAATCCGAAAAGATTGGGGCCAATGTTAGTAATTGTGATGGTGGATTTTTGCAGAATTTGTCTCTGCGCTTGTTAACAAGGTTTGCTATGTTGTCAAAAGTCACAAAGTAATGCAAAACCGGCGGAGTCAATACGGCAATAATTGCAAATCCCAAACAATCATTTTGCCCGTCTAACGGCCCCTTCCAATAAGAAGCACGTGTTGCCGCAAGTGGCAACAACGTGTTACGAGATAACTCTGGATATTGAGCGCCATTTTACCATCATTTACCTGTGATTCCCAATGTAAACTTTTGTAGTCTCTGTATGGATTATTTGCTCAACGTAATTGGTGTATCCGCTGATGTAGAACGGCAGTCAATGCATCCAGCCCTTGTTTACGAACGATTGGGCTCCATTTTGCTGTTTGTATTCACCATGCTTGCACCACCGGCTGTCATGTCATACACCTGCCATTGACCGGTTTTACTATTTTTGATACCAATAGAAACCACGTTTAAAGGCGGTTGATTATTCGGTTGCGCCACTTTAACGTTCACGGTCGCAAGACTTGCAGATTTCTTTCCTTCATTTTGCCGATTGAATACTTTGATCGCTATACATGGTTAACACTGTGCATAAACCCGCTCGATGTATTTATCTAAAACGGCAGTAACGATCCTGCTCTTTGTAAGTTGCGGTTTTATAGTTTTGTCCTAAAAATTTTAGAGCCAGCATACTTACATGAACATATGGCATTAAATCTGGCTGTACAATTGTTCTGAGGTACCCGGATCTGGTTTAATTTTACTGTTTGTCTGCTTTTAATATCGCCAAACAGTTTTGCTGACACTTTTGCGTTAAATCACAGGGGCGTATCTTCCGCCATCACTTGGCGTACGGCAAAAAGTGCTGAAAAATAAATCAACGTAGCTAACCAGCGTTTTATCATTCAGTTTTAACATACATCCTTTCCTGTAGGTTGTGTAAATTAGTACTTTCGTTGCGTCATTTGTCGCCTTCCGTTTGTGTATCTTCTTTATTACCGTATAAGAACCGCCGATAAGATCTTCCAGCACCATGGCAGATTTGGTATCAACAATTGTCGCCGTCTTCAGCATCGCAATTTCACCGTCGTCAAAACCGACATTTAATGCAATGTACTGTTCGCCCAATAACTTGAGGTTTTAATGGATAACGAACTGGTTTTCAGGAATCTTATGTATTCTTGATTAACGCAATCGTTACTTTTCGGCAAATACATTGCTGATCCAATTCAATATTGGATACGCGCCCAACCACGACACTGCCCACTCTATGCACGCACGTCTTTAGTCCCGCCGATATTATCGAAAGTTGCATAGACTTGGTAAGATTTTGTTTCACAAGCCTGTGTACATTGGCAACTTTAGGCTTAAAAACAAGTTATAATCACCTAAAAGCAAAAATAAACCCACCCAAAATTATATTTAATTGTTTGTCGCATACTCTTTCCCTTACAAACAGAGATTAACTTTGCACCGAACATCATCGCTGTCAGCACAAAAGTTCAAACGTCCACCAATGACGCATGAACTACCGTTCGTGGTGGCTTTGCTAATACCTTCGGACGCTGGCATACAGTCATACCCGTTAACAACGCAATCCATAACAGCAATGGCAAAAGACGCTTTTGAGTCGTGTTTAGCGAATGTCGTTCCCCATGTGACTGCGTTTTGCATAACAGACCAAAAACCCCCGGCATCCACGCCTTCCAGTCAACCCCGACCAAAGAACCGCCCCCAAATCTAATCGCGATAAAAATCACGGAAAGAAGCAGATGGCGATAATTCCATTCAAAACGCGCTGCAATCACCTCGACGCAACGGATCGACCGCCATCATTTCTGTTGGATAATTGTTCGGTGGTCACGAAAACCACTTGCCGTTAGGCAGAACCGGCTCGACTGGCAAATAGTGCGGTCACCACCGCCTAATTTCGCAACAAGGATATAGTCGACTATTGACGCTGGTTTCTGCGGAGAAATCCACTACACTCACATAGCCTTGTAACCCAAGCACCATGTCAATAAATAAACCGGAAAAGCGCGATGATTAATAAAGACGGCACGCCAAGAACATGCAGTTGTGATAAGGGGGAAAAGCTTCGTCACTTGCGGTTTCCCAACCAATGCGCCGAACAATAAAAGCCGGCACGACCTAAGTCGCCCGTACAAAATTAATCACATTGCGCCGAGGGCTGAAATGAAATTCACTGAACATTCAAACAACCTCAATATATCCGGTGCAGGGTAATGAAAATGCACCGACCGTCTGCTGCTTGACCTTTGGAACTGAGTCACCTGGAGGATCTTGGCTTGCCAACAGCCGCCGAAGTACCTTTCCGCGATAACGCGTTTATCTGCGATACAAGTACATAATCTGCACGCTTAACACTTCTTGCACATCGTGCGACACCACGATCGATGTGAGATTTGCCTGTTTAAGCGTTTAATGAGCTTGAGAATCACCCGCCACCTAATCGGATCCTCGCCCAGTGAAACGGTCCATCGAACATCATTAAACCGGATCTACGCTATCGCGCGGCAAGGGGCAAGACGCCGAGCCATCCCACCGGAAAGTTCGGAGGGCATTAAATCAGCCGCACCACGTAAGCCAACCGTCCACTCACTAACACTGATCTGGACGAATTAATGAAGGTGAAATTCGCGTCGAATCGCAAAATGCCACATTATCGAAAGTAGAAATATCGTAAACAATGCGCCCGATTGAAGATAGCGCATGCGTCGCGCACCTCATAAAGTTCACGATTTTGACAGCGTTTGCAAACATCTCGCCCATCAAACAAGGGCTGCTCGGTCGGCAACAATCTCGCCCACCGGACGAGTTTTAATAACGTGGTTTACTAATGCCGGAAGGCCCCATAATGGCAGGTAATCTCGCTCCTTGGGGAACCCTTTCTAGATAAAGATCCTTAAATAACGGATCGCCATCGCTTAAATGTCGGGATGTTTAACTCTCACTCAATTAAAGATCTGTCTCATAACACATCTACGTTGCAAATAATGAGTACTATAAAATCGCCACAATTGCACTAAGTCATGATACTCTGGCGAAATTCCACCGAATGTCGGAAGTTAGAATTTATCTGAATTTACCCATCGATTTTTCCTTGCCGATACTCTGCAACGCATACATCATAAAATCAGGACCTGCACTTTTACATGCTTTTCACAAAATCTGTGCTATGGATTGCGCTTTCTTTATTAACCAGACCGACTTAACATAGGCTTATGAATACTCGCTGGAATATTATTTTCATCGGTCATTGCGCTAGTTGGTTACAGCTGGTTTCTTTACTCGTTTACATCAAGTTACGAGATAAACCATTTAACTGAACCTACTATTAAACCGGAAGATCGGCCGAAGATACTGACGATATGCGTCGGTCATTCGCCTTAGCGGTAGCAATTACCCGCCACCTCTTTGCAAGTGGAATACCACACGGCTGACGGGCATACCGGACTTTCTCATCAACCTCAAAGTGACATCACCGGAGCTGAATGTCCCAATGCCAATACTCGAAGAAAAGAAAGCTGGGAACTCGTAGCCGATAGGGAGATTAACAAAGATGTTGTATGTTACCGAGGGCAATGTGGTGGCACAAAGCCCTTCTCTCCCGCTTAGAGCAGCGCATTGATACCGAAAGTGCGGTGGTACTAACAACGCAGTGATATCTCGCTCGGACAAAATGGTTACGCTCTGTAACGGGCAAAATTTTAGTTTCGACCGGCTTGAAATTAACGTGGGTAATTTACAACAACAAGTGGCCACCTGGGTGAATCAGGTAAAACAACATTATGAAATTGGCTGGGGCAACACTTCTTCCTTGCTTCCACGATTAACTCTTGATCGCTTTCTCCGCATTTGCGTGTTAAAAGACGATACCAATCAACCGGATTTCAACATCGGTATCCGATAACCAATCGTTGGATATGAACAGCCGTGTGGTCACCTCGGTGATAACGTGGCGATTACACAGGGTTCTCCTCGCCTTTGCCAGCGGATAAAGTGGATCGGGCTACCCGTCCGGAAAGAAACGCCACTATGATAGATACCAGCTTTTGGCAATCCTGTGATGCCATACCATCAATGATGGATGATGGCAAACCAGCGGACGGTAAAGCCACAAAGTGTTTTCAAGTGATTTGAGTACAGAATAACCTTAACCGCAATGCGGAATTAAAGCACTAGATAGTAAAATTAGCGGCAATGTCATCATTTATGACAGGAAAGCACAGTATGAAAGCGAACGGTCTTCCGGCTCGTGTAAAAACCGTCTTACTCCAAACCACCAGTAAACTAATGCTAAAGGCAAGAAACATGAAAGCATGTATGCTTCTGTTCTAGCCGAAAATCAGAAGTTGAAAAGCTACAAAAACGCGAGCGTTTCTTGATGGTAAGTTTAACCCGGTCAACTCCGGTGGAAATTGTCGGTTTCACTGGGCCAAAATGGCGCCGGAAACACAACCACGTTCACATGGTGGTTGGCTTTGCGTGGAATCATGATCAAGGCAAAATCTCGAACTGATGAAGGAAGACATCAGCTTTGTTGCCACGCAACAATCGCGCGCAAAAGGTGTGGGCTATCACCACAGGAAGCCCTCATTTTCGCCGCTTGACTGCGTGTATGAAAATTTAGCCCGCATAGCAAATACGCTAAAGATCCCGGACCGTTCAACGCGCGAACGTGCACGGTGAGCGATTGACAACCTGAAATATCAACATTGGTCGCTATTCGGAGACAATCTAGGGCACTCACTCTCCGGCATGAACGTCGTCGAGCGGAAATTGCGCGTGCCTTGCAAGAAATCCAGTTCATTTTATTAGGATGAACCTCGTGCCGGCGTTGATCCCTATTTTCGCGATTTGATATTACAGGCAAATTATCAAAGACTTACGTGATCGTGGCTTAGGTGTGCTGATCACCGGATCGCGACGTGCGGAGAGACGCTCGATGTGTGTGTGAAAGGCAGCTTCATATTGTGAGTTCTGGTAGCTATGATTGCTATCGGCAACGTTCTACTGAAATTGGCGAATAACAAATTGGTAAAAGACGTCCATTTAGGCAGATTTGCAAACTTATAGCTTTTGGTGAAATTGGTACCGAATTATTAACGCCTCAAACCCTTCAAGGTTAGGGAATGATTTCTTCCAGCACGCGTGGTGTTTGAATCTATCGCGCGCATTGTGGTAGACAATTACCGCGGAAAAGGGGGAACAATATTATTTTGATTGCTTTATTTAATCGTGAAAATTAGGCAATTCTGGTTTAGGGCGTGGTGGCGACTGGTGATGCCGGAGCGCCGCTCCGTCACGAAGGTACAAAACCCATTGCGTGTTTATTCAATCAGAAACAGTATTGAGTGCGATGTCGCTGACAAACGGGATGACTTTAATTTTGCGGTATTGATTCCGGGAAAAGTATGTGTGGCGATTATGCCCAGTGTCTGGCCGAAATTGGCGGACTATTTAATGGATAAATCACTGTGCAAACAGCTGCGAGCGGCAAAAGTGGGTGATGAAATTTGGGAAAAATCTGCATTATGATCAATGTCGTATCGTGAGCCGTCAGAACTGGATGAGGAAAGACACGCCAACTTCAATGCCGTGGATACGCAAGAGTGGGGGCACATTTTGAACGAATCAAGAACATCAGCTGGTACCATCATCATTAGCGCGAGCGGATCGTAAGCCGGTGGCGGTAAATCCGTCGCATCAAGAGCGTTGGAAGATATGGGCTATTATTGCGCGGATAATTTGCCAGCTGATTTACCTGCCGAAATTAATTGAAATTCTGCCAGTTAGCCAAACGGTCACTGCGATGGTTTTAGATATTCGCAATCACCGGACGTCCCTGCGGGCGTTGGCGCTATTACGACACCAACAATGTCACAATGTTAAAAATTATTTTCTTAGATAAGCTGATAACAGCGCACTTTAGTCCGCCGCCGCCACAGTGATTCTCGTCGCTTACATCCGCTTTTCCACCCATGATCTTTCTCTGGAAGCCGCCATTGAGTTAGCGTTGAAGCGAAACAGCTTGACCCTTGATTCAACAAGCCAACTTTGATTGCTGATACGGGCAAGCGTTATCCACCCACGAGCTTGCGGAACGCTTACGTGAGTCTTTACGAGCATTCTGGACAGAATCATCGTGGTAGAGTTCTTCGGATTTAAATACGGCATTCCATCTCTGATGCGGATTATGTATTTGATGCGCGTCGCCTAATCTCGCACTGGAACCACGCCCTGCGTGACCGTTGCTGACAGCAGTCGAGATGAGCCGGGTGGCGGAATACATACACAATGATGTACACCACTCATTTATCTAACCCGCTCTTATATCGAAACCTGGTTACCCTCTGCTGGAACAAAAATAATCGCAGCTATTTGAATCCACGCTATCGGATGCACCGGCGGAAAACATCGCCCGTTTCGATATTGCTGGAACAGTCAAAAGATATTTCCAAAGACAAAGGCAAAACGTTAGACTCTTTACACCGCCTCTAGAAAACATAAAATAATGCTTTCCTTTCTCATACCCGAAGAATGTGCGTCATTTGGGTAAATAGTATGATAGGCGGAATAACGAATTTCTATTCCGCCTATTTTGCTATAACACTGCATGCGAACGTGCCTTTTAATTTCGCCAATGTTTTAGTAAAGCGTTTCAATCTGTTCAATATTACCCGTGCAGCGCACCTTGATTGAAAACAGAATGATACGTACCTTGCCGCTTTCATGGCGTTGGCGTGCAATCCTTTAATGAGTTTCATGTACGGTCGGCACAACATCATCAATCAAATCTGCGTGCAGTCAGCACTGACAACTTTCGGCATCGTAAAATCGGCGGTGAACGCAAGTAAATCTTTGAGTTTCTTATTATGCAAGATCCGCACACGGTTTTATCGTGAGTCATTGTTTTTCCTAAAATAAACAGGGACCCACTGCACTTCGTCACCGCTAAGATTATATCAAAAACTGCGCGCGGGTCGTTTTGCCAAGATTTTAAGCCCAACTCAAATAAACTTTAATCGTCAAGACCAGCCAATCCGAACGCGACCTAATATGCGCTTCGACTTTCTTGCATCACTTGCTGGTGTTTAAACTGGCAACATCTTTTCCATCCAGCTGGTAAACGATCTTTCCCGACGACTTGATCCTTTAGCAAGTGGCGCTTTCGAGATGTATCCAATCTTACACGAGCTTTCAACTCTCGGTATTTTACCTCGGGATGGTAATAAATCCATCTTGCAACACACTCCACTGCACGCTATTTCATCACCACTACACAGACATCGCTATGTTCCAGAAATCGGTTTACCTGTTTATCAGTTTTAAAGGTCTCGCAAAGTTCGCAAACCCCATTGTAATAATTTTCGCTCTCCACCTCTCGCCCTTTGTAAGTCGCGGCACACCATCACCACAGAAATTAAACGCATATTATTCGGGTTCGTTGCTGAAGTCACCCAGGATTATAAATCCGGCCTTTTATCTGTATGACCGGAGCTTTTCATCCCATCCACATTTCAGTCGGTTTTATCCCATAATAAACGCTGCGGCTTTGGTTGTTTAATTTTGTTGTTATATTCTCCGCATACCTCTTTATATTCTTCCGCAACCGCGAACATTATGTGACCCGATAATCGCCATATCACGTGCTGAAGAATACTGCCCTTCTTTCTCGTCTAAGCTTCATGCACTGTCGTAAAATCTCGTATTTTTAGCCCAAACTGACGCACATATTTGTTCTATGTCTCCTCAACAAGTTGCCAGGAAATACCGAAAAATATGTCTGCCATAGCAAACACAAGCATCATTTCCTGATCATCGATAATAACCGACGATTCAGATCTCGCCGGAAACCTGTTGCCTCAAATTTAAGAACATTTTTGAGGAGCCGTAATTCTCATGCGCTTTCCTCGTAATGGTTACCATATCTGTGCTATGGATTTTCCCTCGTTTTAACAAGCTGTTGCCCACGACATAGCTAGTCAACACTTTGGTTAATGAGCATGATATTGTTCCTTTGATCCGGATTCACTGCCGCCACACCGCACCGGAATTGTCGCAGTCCGTCCAAAACATAGGTCTGTGCGTTAATTTGTGTGCAGTTGTTACACTTGCAGGTCACGTCATCGTAGATTATGCGATGATGTGAGCAGACTGGAGCATCCCGCAAGAAAGTGCGATGCTTTTTGTCATGATATGATTGAAACATACATTAATAACATCCTAGATTAGGGTCTCATTTGTTGTAAGTGCACACAATTAAAAGCTGCCTGGAAATGTTTCCATTGTCTCACCTCAGTGTTTTGAGTTTTTCTTATTTCATGATTTAAAGGGGCCAAAGTGAACATGTATACCCTTGGCAATCATTTCCGTCTTTAATATGATGAGCAATTGCTTAATGATCTCAGCCTCTTGCTGACAATATCACCATCTTGATTTTATAACTTTTTAGTTCTGTGCCTTATCTCTTTTGACAATACGATTTTCATCGGTGATAAGATTATTTTTGCTATCGGTTTTAGTCTCGTTTTGAGCCTCCACAGGTGCCGATTTTGCATGTGGCACTCCCGGTCCGGAAATATCGCCATTGCATGTACGTGAAGGGCCTCACCTCTTTAATCTCAACCCCATTCCATAATTCACATCTTGATTTCCTTTTGTCACGCATGGGATAAATCACAATACGTGATCTTTAGCAAACGGGCCCTCCTGCCATTAATCCGTACAATGACCCTTCCGTGCATTAGAGCATATTGGTCACTACCGCATAGGAATTAAGCGGAAGTGGCCTTATGGGCTTCGTGTATAGGGTGGAATCATAAGGCTGTTGGAAGTCGGGCGTCCAGCTGAAATTTATGATGATAAATAACTTGTAATACCTCGTGTATATTCCTGGCAGACCCAGGTGTGGATGCGTTACATAGACTTCACCATTGACTTCATAGGTTTTAGGCGAGTTAGAGACTGACGATAGATTAAAACTCGGCCCTAGGATCGCTGTAATTTTTAGTTTCCGCTTGTACAGAAAGTGCGGTCAAACACAGGCAAACAGGGATGCACAGTTACAGTGTGTTTTATATTCATAGAAGTTATCCCTTCTTGCTCGAGTTATCTAACTACGAAAACTGAAAACTTACTGAGTTCCCTTCTGAAAGTGTTCTCGGGAGTATGATCGATAATTGGTAGTCCGAAACCCGCCATAATCAAGCCACATAAGAGGTAAAGCCATGACCATAACCTCACTAACGGCAACGGCACGCCTCACCACCGCAAATGCCACCGACCATGTACCAATATTCTAGCAAAAACATAAACAAAGAAAAATTACGTTAACGTGCTAACTGTAAATGCGTCCGAATGCACTTTGTGCACCTCATCACCAATCATGCGACCGCGCAATAATCGCTGCGTAAAGTCACATGGCAAAATTTACAAAAGCCCACATCATATTCTTCTACTGCATCAGCAAAAATGAACTGCATGCGGTTCCGGTAAAATTTAATTGGGACGGTGCGCCTTGCATCCGCGTTTCACTCATAAGCCACCTGAACTGACAGCAGTACCTTTTGGGATCTAGCCAAATGGTATCCCGCTCCCAGCACAAATCTCCGGATCAAAGTGGTCACATTACGCGAGCACGTTGGATAATCGCATTAGTCAAAACCACATATTAGGGATCAGCCGGCATGCTCACACCATGATACTTAAAATCAGCCACCAACCCATCCCCCGCTCAAAATATCATGAAATAATCCAGAGCCGCCAATCCTCCACGTGAAGTCCCCTAAATCCGCTGGCTGAACTGCCACTCAGCAGGGTCGGCACAATAATAATGATTAAGCGTGTCGTTGCCTTTTTCGCTTAATTGCTGCGGGCGACCCCTTAACATACCGGCACCATTAATGGCACCGCCAACTCATTGGGTCTCCGACGGCTGAAAATGATCCCTAACCACCGTTGTGCGCCCTTACTGTTGCTCCACTAAATCTACTAAAATGAGCATCGCACCCAAGCCCAAATAAGGTGCGCACGCGCTTATAAAAATTAGGCGAAAGCTGTGCCATTACGAGCACACTGCAAACCCTTAAAACAAATTGAATAATACGGCTCTGAAACAATTCATCTGCGCCGGACGCGCTATATAACACTGTTACGCCGTAACTGAAAATCACGATCAGACCAACAATGTAACCACAAATCAATAATGTGCAGCAGTGGCGACGCCATAATTTCTGCCAAACCCGACGCTCATTCATTTTCATTTGTTGATACCCTGCCGGCATAAAGTCAGTGGGTTTGCCCATGAAAGCGTGTTCACTTTGTTCAATTCAAACAATAATCCATGATTTTCACCAGCGGTGCAGATTATTTCGACCCGGCTCCGGAGTATTTTCTGAAAATAATGGACACCACCACTTTAAGCTGTCATAGGCAAAAGCAGTAAACCACGGCGAATAAGTGTAATTTTTTTTTAGCGTTCGGCATTATAACTTTGATTTTCTTTAAACTAAATACTTATGTCAAAGCCGGATTTGCCTGCCACCCGATAAGGCGCACCAGCAAACGTGTTTTTACGACCGGTACCCGCCGCCGAGTTCACGACGTTGGCACATGCTGTTTTGCGACATCCCGGTCAATATTGTTTAGGCTCGTATCAGCGTATAATTTCGGATCTTGAGGTGTCTCAACTGTTGTTCCCCCATAAGTTTCATTAAAATGATATTGTCATGACTTTTCACCGTTATTCACTAATATACCTGGTGGCTTTCACACTGGCGGCGTAGCTGCTGGCCTTGCTCAATTCCCCACAGAAACGGTATCACCTTGCAACCCAAGGTCGTTTCTTACCCATTCCCGAGTGGGCATATTAGCACGGTTTCCTCTTGAATAATATCATCACCAGTCGGCAATACCAAAGTCACCGGATAAACGATCAATGCCCAAATTATAGGCGGTTTGATAAAAGGTATCCGGACGATTCGGTGGGGTTCAAACTGCTCGCGCCTCGATGCCCGCCACGACCCAACTGGAAGCGTTTTTGTGGTGGCCCGGCAACACCTGTGTAACCGTAGTCAGAAATGGTCATTTCCGGCGTAATCACGTTCCCTCTCCTGCAACGCCGATACTCGCAATAAACGGTTTCACCGTCGATGCCGGCGGATACGCGCCTGGGTCAGCTGTCGACCATATTGGGCAAGGATTCGATCATTTAATAAACGACGACAATTCACCGGAAATGTATCATCTACAAAACAAATATTATCATAATCCTGGCACCGAAACCATCGTTACCACGCTGTTATCTTCGGATCCATCAACACAACAGCCCCTTGCCCCGCCAAGAGATCAAATATAAAGTCAAATTTAAATCAATCGCCAGATGAATGCTTCATCTTTTATTGCGCCGGTTGTTCGCGTAATTTGATGAATCACTTGCCACGACTATTTCCACTTCTTCTCAAAACCGGTGGTGCCATGCAAACGCATCTCAAGTAACAACGCTCACCCTAATCCACCAAATCATGCGTGCCTGAACAGTTGCGAAATTCTTCTTCTTTTTAATCACTGACATCACGATCGTTAATCAGAGCATTATTCTTAAATGTGTTAACGGCTCTCGCCGTAAATAGTGCCGTTTGAAATAAGGCTCGTTAATTCAAATTTGGAAAATTGTATTGGTTTACCGAAACGCGCTGATTTGCTCTTCCGTCAGCTTCAGCTTTAATAAATCAGTATAGTGTGAAATCACATCGTTCTTTTTTAAAGTTCTCGATATCGGTTTGTTAAACCGACCAACACTTTCAATTCTTCAAAAAGTGCGGTCTAAATTTTCCACTTTTTCCAAGTAACACATTATACAATCCGAAAGGTTAAATTTCAGTTGTAAATTTGCCCATTACGACTGGCAATCAAACCCACGTGTCGGCGGTAACGCACAATTTAATTGACGTTACTAGAACGGTCGTCGTAATTCAATCAATTCGCAAAATCGTAAAGATTTAAGATTAAATTACCGATAACGCCAATAATCTCTGATAATTAAGGCGCGACGAGCAAACAAATTGCGCTCGTATCTTTTATCACGAATTGATCGTATTGTGGTTGCGGACAACAATTTTTAGTTCATTTATCTTCGATGATATGACGATTGGTGGTCAACGACCGCTACCCAGTAAGCCTCGTTGACGCGCACTAAACGGATGTGGCAAGGTTAAAGGCGCAAGGAATCCGGTTCAGCGTACGCCTACATTCAGGCGAAAGTCCTTCCGGCCCACCAATCAACAAACACAGATCGGGTGTCCATCATTTCCAACTTTCATTGCTGGGCAAGTTGCCTGGTGGTCCAAGGTTTGCCGGGAATAATCCAGCGTCACGATGCCCCTTGCCGGTCGCCGCCACCATGGTTTTGCCTTTTCCGTTCCAAACCGTTTAACGTCCGCGTTTTTTGCCCTGCTTACCGGCAGGTGGCTTTCAATTAGCTCAAAAGGCATCTTTTCGAAAACGACGTTGGTGGTTTCAAAGCCTGTG
>BNJU01003884.1_pt1 | contig 61049 bp, 63 predicted proteins | sample 8539281 | NCBI WGS metagenome assembly BNJU01 (sample SAMD00202456, study PRJDB9452) | human saliva metagenome | isolation source: human saliva | place: Japan
GTACTGCCCGCGCTGCCACAAGTCGACGGCGCACCGCGAGACACGCTGACGGTTTCCGTCTCAAAGCCCCGAGGAACTCAGGTTCCCCGGGGTTCTTTGTATCTGTGTGCGTGCGCCTCGGTGGGGGGTATAGGACTCTGCGTGTTGTTGGTAGGGTGACTTTTCGGCACCGACGGCGTGGCGACTGTACGCAACGAGGGGCGGGATCCTTCGGGGTCTCGCCTCTGTCGTATCCGGGGAGGCATGGGGAGCGTCGGGAGGCCTGCGGGCCTTGTGTCCCTCTTGTGTTTCTGTGAACGTATCCTGCGCACGCGGGCCCCTTTGATGCGCACGTTAACCCGATAGGTGGTGAGCTAAACCCGGCAGGTGGACACCTGGGCCCATTGATGCGCACGTTAACCCGATAGGTGGTGGCCTGGGCAGGCTGCCCACCATGCCACCAATAGGGTTTAGCTGCGCATTGAAGGGTTAGCACTGCCAGTAGACGGGCCCGGCTGCCAGCACGGCCACCACGACAGACACCACTGCACCCAAAACGCAGACCACCTCGCCCACAACACCCCGGTTTTCAGCGTTTTTCATCGAGGTGGTCTGCACTTTGGGCACCACAGCACCTCAAACCGTGATCTCACCGCCTCCAAACGGGGGAAATGGCGTCATTAGAGATCCGACACGCCGGCGACACGCCGATAGCCAGCCTCTAATGCTGCAAACCCCCCACCGCCACCGGTATGGAGGGCATCGGAGGGACCGCAGGGCCGGGCCGCGGCACCGGAGAAATCGGAAGGCCGGGCTGCAGGGCACGCGGGCCGCGGTGCCCGTGGGCGGCGGGGCCTGGCCGGACAACGAGCCAACGCACCGATCGAAGGTCGCGGTGCGGATGGCCGAAGCGGGCGGCGCTGACACCACCGCCAGCCGAATTTCGCATGTAATTCCCCCGCAGTACGAATCGACATAAGCTCAAATACCGCAGAATATTAAGGATCAGAATCCAGACCCCGACATGCGCTCACGGGAATTGCATGCGAAGTTGCTGGTTGACAGCCATAGCTGGGCATCAAGGCGATGCGCCGAACCACACGTCAGCACACTGAGCAGCCCGGCCGCACACCCAGCCCCTCCGGCGCCCAAACAACCCGCGGGTCCACAAGCAACAGCCAGCGCCACACAGCAACACGTCGTGTCCTATAATCCCTCGGTTATCATGGGCGCATGACTGACTCCGTTGATGTCCGCTGTATCGTCGCCCCGAAGGGCGCGGGGGAGGCGCGCATCCCCGGCCTCGTGACGCTCGCGGATGAGCGCACTGTCCTGTTCTTTGATGAGAGGCCTGCCCCGGCCTCGGGCACGGGATCTGACTTCAACGGGCTGACGATGGCGTCGGACCTGCCGAATCCGAATCGCATCCGCTGGATGGTGCGCGAGGGGGCGGGGCGGTGGACTGAGCCGCGCCCGCTTCCCGCCGGAGGCCCGTCCATTTCTTCGGATGCGTGTGTCTGCGTGGACGGTGACGGCCTCATGCACCTGGCGTTCGCCTCGACGGATGGGCGTGTGGGCTATATGGACTCGCGAGCCGACCGTGAGCGCCTGCGTGCCTGGTGGGCATGGGGGAGTGGTCCTGAAGACCTCGCCTATGCGGACATGACGGATGAACTCTATGAGCTCACGGGTGCCGATGCGCTGTTTCGCGACGTCCGGGGGCACTGCGACCGTCGACGGGGCCGTGGCGCTGCCCTACGTCGTGCGCGTGGGGACGAGACGCACGTGCGCGTCGTCTACGCCCGCGAGGGCGCCTCGTTGGGGCTGCAGATCCCTCTCGTCGGCGACGGGGAGTGCTCCTCGACGAGACGACGCTGAGCGTGTGGGACGGTCGCCTCGTCGCGAACTGTCGTATCCAGGGCTTTGAGGGCGAGGCTCAGGTGCGCGCTACCTCGCGTGGGGAGACGGGCACACCTGGGAGGGCGGGTGCCTGTGGGAACTCGACGATCCGGGCTGTAACGCGCGCATGATTGGTTCGCTTCTCGTGCACCCCGGACGGCGCGACGCGCGGGTGGGTGGCGAGATCCTCCGTGTCACCCCGCCGTGGGAGGGCGAGGTGCGCTCCGAGGTGGTCGCCTCCTTTGGGCGGGCGCCTTCGGGTATAGCGACGCGACGGTCGACGGGGACGAGGCCGTGGTGGTCTTCGAGCGCGACCGCGGCATGTGGGAGGTTGAGGCCCGCCTCTCAACGGGTACAGAAAACCCGGTGCGCGTGCCCCCACAACGCTCCGGGTTTTTCTGTGTGCTCTAGCGACCTTTGATGATCGCGAGGTGGGGCGTAGTGTGCGTCGACTGCCGCGGTGTATGCCTCGACGTCTCCGGCTTCGCACGCCCGCAGGATGGCCGCGTGGGCCTCGGCGGTGTCTTCCATTTCCTGGCGCGACGCTGCGGCCAGCTGGGGAGTCACGCTCTGGTGGACCAGCCACATGGCGGCCACGAGCTGGTGCATGAGCTCGTTCTCGACGTAGGCGAGGAGGCCGGAGTGGAACGCGATGTCCTGCTCGAGGTAGGTCGAACCCGAGTGCGCGTACTGCGTCATGGCCTCGACGAGCTCCCACAGGTGGGGGTTTGTCGTGCCCTTCATGGCGCGGGTGAGCGGGACCGCGATCCCGAGGTCGAGGGCGCGGCGCGTATCGATGATTGCGTGCAGGGACTGCGCGCCGTTGATCTCGTCGAGGGCGGCGCGTAGAACGAGCGTCTCGACGAGCGGCTGCATGGACATCTCGCCGACGTAGGAACCCGAACCCTGGCGGACCGTCACGATGTCGAGAGCCTGGAGGCGACGTAATGCTTCTCTCACAGAGGAGCGCGACACGCCAAGGTCGGCGCATAGTGCCGATTCTGTGGGGAGGCGGTCACCGGGATGTAATCCATGTCGCAAAATATAGGACTTGATCGCATCCATCGTTACCGAGGATCTTGAGTCAATCGGTGTTGATACGGGTCGGTTCTGATTGGTTTCTGAGGGCGATGGGGGTGATATCGCTTGCATTAATTTGTCTGACAACATAGGATAATTATAGCGAGCGGAACAACAGAACCGCACGTCCCAATTCTCGAAGATGAGGAGCGAGAACATGCGAATGCGCAAACACTTCGCAACCGGCGCTGCACTGACCGCAGCTGCCGCCATGATCCTGACCGCGTGCGGCGGCGGATCGTCCAGCACCACGTCGTCCGACGGCGGCTCGAAGGCCTCCGACGGACCGAAGGGTACGATCACCGCCGGTGTCGCCTACGAGACCACCGATTACGGCCCGATCACCACCTCGGCTCTCGGCATCGGTGCGAACTGGCAGGTCCTCGAGGGCCTGTACCGTTTCAACATGGCCGACTACTCCGTCAGCCCCGCGCTGGCCGCCGGTGATCCGGAGAAGATCTCCGACACCGAGTACGAGGTGAAGCTGCGCGACGGCGCGAAGTTCTCCGACGGCACCCCCGTGACCGCCGCTGACTTCGTCGCTTCCTACGAGCGCGCGACCTCCGAGAAGTCGATCTACCGTCAGTTCTTCACCTTCGTCGACAGCGTCGAAGCCAGGACGACAACACCATCACGATCAAGCTCAAGCACCCCTTCGCCAACCTGAAGGAGCGTTTCGTTAACGTCCGCGTTGTCCCCGCGTCGATGGACGAAGACTCGCTCAAGGCGAAGCCGATCGGCACCGGCCCCTACAAGTACGAGAACATCACGGCGACCGAGATCACCGCTGTTCCGAACGAGAACTACACCGGCAACGAGTCCCGCGAAGGTCGCCACCCATCAAGTGGCAGTCCCTCAGGATGACTCCGCACGCCTCGCCGCCGCCATCGGGGGCACCATCGACGTCATGGAAGCCGTTCCCGCCTCCGCGCAGGATCAGCTCAAAGGGTGCCGGCTGGAACGTTGAGTCCAAGCCCGGCTACGGCAACCCCTTCCTGATGTTCAACACGCAGAAGGCCCCCTTCGACAAGCCCGAGGTTCGCCGCGCGATCCTCAAGGCCATCGACAAGCAGAAGCTGATTAGCTCCTCGCTCGAGGGCCAGGCCGTTGAGGCGACCTCCTTCCTGCCCGAGGTGAACCCCGCCTACAAGAAGCCTTCGACCGATCTGTCCTACGACAAGGCTGCCGCCACAAAGCTCCTGAGCGACGCTGGCGTCTCCGGCCTCGAGATCAACCTGGTGACGACGGACCACCCGTGGGTCCTCTCCCTGGTTCCCCAGATCAAGTCCGACCTGGAGGCCTTGGGCCTGAAGGTCAACCACACCCAGATGGCTTCGTCTGACCTCTACTCCAACGTCACCGACGTTGACAACCCCACCTACGACATCGTTCTGGCCCCCGGCGACCCCTCGGTCTTCGGCACCGACCCCGGCATCATCATCTCCTGGTGGAACGGCGACAACGTCTGGACCAAGAAGCGTGACGGCTGGCAGGTCTCGGACCCCGAGTCCTTCAACAAGCTGCAGACCCTCATTGAGGAAGCTGGCCAGCTCGACGGTGACGCCGCCAAGGCCAAGTGGGGCGAGGCTCAGGATCTGCTCGCCGAGAAGACCGTGATCTTCCCGCTCGTATTCCGCAACATGATCACCGGCTCCAACCCCGCCAAGGTGGAAGGATTCCAGGCGATCTCCTCCACCGGCCTGCAGCTGCTCGGTGTGAGCGCTAAAGTAAGTCCCCTAGGGACCACACAGAAAGGAGGGTGGAGCCCCGCCCTGAGGCAGACGCCACAGTCGGGCGCCACCCTCCTTTCTCATTGCCAAAAATCCGTTGAAATGGAGGTCTAGCAGTGAATAACCTTCTGCGACTCATCGGACGACGTTTGGTGGCTCTGCCGATCATGGTGGTCGGCGTGTCCTTCCTCGTCTTCTTCATCATGTCGCTGTCTCCCCATCGACCCGGCCTACTCGGCACTGGGCGAGACCGCGACCCCCGAAGCTCTCGAAGAGTACCGTGTCCAGCACGGTCTCAACGACCCTTCTTCGTTCAGTACGGTCACTACCTGTGGAACATGCTCCACGGTGACCTCGGCACCTACGGCGTTGGAACGTCCAACCATGTGACCGATCTGGTTGCTCAGGCCCTTCCGATCACCCTGCAGCTCACCTTCCTCGGCCTGTTCTTCGCCGTCATCATCTCCTTTCCCCTCGGTGTTCTCGCCGCTCTGTACCGCGACCGCTGGCCCGACCAGGTCATCCGCGTGTTCTCGGTCATCGGCATTGGCACCCCGTCTTTCTGGCTGGCAGCGCTGCTGGTCCTGGGATTTGTTCAGAAGCTTCCGGTCTCCGGCCCGCTGCCCGCGTTCAGCGAAGATCCGAGCGGCTGGTTCCTGCGGATGCTTCTCCCTGCCATCGCGCTGGCGGTTCCCGTCATCGGTCAGATGACCCGAGTCGTGCGTACCTCAATGGTTGAGGAACTGGATCGCGACTACGTCCGTACCGCGATCGGCGCCGGTATCCCCAAGCGCATCGTCGTGGCCCGCAACGTGCTGCGTAACGCGCTCATCACGCCCGTGACCGTCCTCGGCCTGCGCATCGGCTACCTGATGGGTGGCGCGGTCGTCATCGAGATTATCTTCTCCATCGATGGAATGGGTAAGGCGGTCCTGCTCAAGGGCATCCAGGAAAACTGGGTCACCCTGGTGCAGGGTGGCGCGCTCGTCGTCGCGATCGCGTTCATCGTCGTCAACATCATCGTTGACATGCTCTACCTGCTCATCAATCCGCGTATTAGGTCGGTGTGAGGCATGAATCAGAAAGAAAAGCTCGGCAAGGTCACCGCGAAGGGCGCACGTTTTTCGCGCATCGGTGCGATGTCCACCGGATCGAAGATCGCGATGGGTATCCTTGCCCTCATCGTCCTCGTCTCGATCCTGGCGCCCCAGGTTTCTCCCTACGGTCCCGATGAGATCTTCGACAAGTGGAGCGCCCCGTCCGGCGAGCACCTGTTCGGAACCGACCACGTCGGCCGTGACATCTTCGCGCGCGTCCTGTTCGGCGGACGCTTCTCGCTGCTGATCGGTCTGTGCTCGACCCTGATCGCCCTCTTCTTCGGCGCGATCATCGGCTCGATCGCAGCGGTCGTGCGCAAGTCCTTCTCCGAAGCGATCATGCGCGTCATGGACATCATCATGGCGGTGCCCGGCATCGCGATGGCGGCCGTCTCCGTCCTGGTCTTCGGCCGCACGCTGTCCAAGTCTGGCAACACCTTCGGCCTGGTCGTCGTGATCATCTGCTCGATTGCCTTCGTGTACATCCCGCAGCTGTCGCGCATCGTTCGCGCGAACGTCATGGCCGCCTACGGTGAGGACTACGTCCGTGCGGTGATCGTCTCTGGTGCCCGCGCCCCTGGATCCTCACCAGGCACGTCATGCGTAACACGGCCGCCCCGGTCCTCGTGTTCGCCACCGTCCTCGTCGCCGACGCGATTATCCTCGAGGCATCCCTGACCTTCATCGGTTCGGGCCTCCAGGCGACCACCGTGGCCACGTGGGGCAACGTCCTGTCGAGGCCTCGTCGAACCTGTCGGTTCTGCTGGGCAAGTGGTGGACCGCGTTCTTCCCGGGCCTGTTCATCATGATCACGGTCCTGTGCCTCAACATTCTGTCTGAGGGGCATCACCGACGCCATGGTGGCGGCACCCGCCTCGGCGGCGGTCGCCCAGGTCGATAAGGACTCCGACCGCGAGGCCGACAAGCTCCTGCTCGACCCGCGCCGCGCCTACGCCGAGCAGGCCGAGTCCCTGCAGGCCCGCCTCGACGACCTCGAGTCCGTCGAGGAGAAGCGCACCGACCGCTTCGAGGCTTCGTTCGAGAAGGCCCCGCTGCTCGAGGTCAACGACCTGTGCATCAAGTTCGACCGTCACGGCGACGTCAACGTCGTCGACCACGTGTCCTTCAAGGTCCGCCCCGGCGAGACCATGGGCCTCGTGGGCGAGTCCGGCTGCGGTAAGTCGATCACGGCCCTGACCATCATGGGCCTCATCGATCCCAAGGCCGAGATCTCGGGCGAAATCCTCTACCAGGGTGAGAACCTGCTCGAGAAGTCGGCCGAGGAGCGCCGCGCGCTGCTCGGTCACGAGATGGCCATGATCTACCAGGACGCCCTGTCGTCCCTGAACCCCGCCATGCTGATTCGGGCTCAGATGAAGCAGCTGACCAGCCGCGGTGGCACCCGCAGTGCCGAGGAACTCCTCGAGCTCGTGGGCCTGGATCCCAAGCGCACCCTTGAGTCCTACCCGCACGAACTCTCGGGCGGCCAGCGTCAGCGCGTTCTCATCGCAATGGCCCTGACCCGCGACCCGAAGCTCATCATCGCGGACGAACCGACCACCGCCCTGGACGTCACCGTCCAGAAGCAGGTCATCGCACTGCTCAACGAGCTGCGCGAGAAGCTCGGCTTCGCCATGATCTTCGTGTCCCACGACCTGGCGCTTGTCGCCGAGGTGGCACACCACATCACCGTCATGTACGCCGGCCAGGTCATCGAGCAGGCCCCCACTAAGGAGCTGCTCACGCACCCGACCCACGAGTACACGCGCGGCCTGCTGGGTGCCGTCCTCTCGATCGAGTCCGGCTCCGGCCGACTCCACCAGGTCCCTGGCACGGTGCCCTCGCCTCGCGACTTCCCCGTGGGCGACCGCTTCGCACCGCGGTCCTCCCACCCCGATTACGGACTGGACATCCGCCCGGTCCTCACCGAGGTCGGTCCCGAGCACGTGTACGCGGCTCTGCCGCCCCGCGACGAGGCTGACGCCTTCGCGCAGGAAACGAACGGTCAGGAGGAAACGCGATGAGCGACAACACCCCGATCATCGAACTGAAGAACGTCGAGGTGACCTTCACCTCGCGTACCGGCTCCCTGTTCAAGCCCAATAAGGTCCACGCGGTGCGTGGCGTCAACATGCGCATCGAGCGCGGACAGACGCTCGGCATCGTCGGCGAGTCCGGCTGTGGCAAGTCCACGACCGCGAACGTCATGTGCGGCCTGCAGATGCCGAGCGCCGGCCATGTGTTCTTCAACGGCCAGGAAGTCACGAAGCGTAGCGCCGCCGCCCGACGGGAGATCGGTCGCGTCGTCTCCGTGGTCTTCCAGGACCCCGCGACGGCCCTGAACCCCCGTATGCATGTCGCCGATCAGCTCGCTGACCCGCTGCGCGTGCACGGCATCGGTGACGCGGCCTCGCGAGTTAGGCGTGTGCATGAACTGATTTCGCTCGTCGGTCTGCCCTCGAGCGCGCTCGACGCGTTACCCGGACAGCTCTCGGGTGGCCAGCGCCAGCGTGTGGCCATCGCCCGAGCCCTGTCCATCGGCCCGGATGCGATCATCGCAGACGAGCCCACCTCCGCACTCGACGTGTCGGTGCGAGCACAGATCCTGAACCTGCTCACGGACCTCAAGAGGGAACTGGGCCTGGCGATGGTCTTCATCTCGCACGACATTCAGACCGTGCGCTATGTGTCTGACCGGATCGCCGTCATGAACGGCGGAAAGGTCGTCGAAGAAGGGCCGGCCGCACAGCTGCTCGCCGACCCGGAGGACCCCTACACCCGCAAGCTCCTGGGTGCCGCGCCCTCGCTCTTGCACCCCAACCTCGAAGGAGAGAAAGTAATTATGTCTTCGAAGATCCGTGGCGTCGTCCCGCCGCTGGCTATCCCGCTCAAGGACGGCGAGCTCGACGTCCCCTCGCTCGAGCGCCACATCAACCGCCTGATCGAGGCCGGCCTCGACGGCCTGTTCGTGTCCGGCTCCACCGGTGAGGTCGCCTTCTCGACCGCCGAGCGCCGCGCACAGATCCAGCGCGAAGCCGTGCGCATCGTCGACGGCCGCATCCCGCTCCTCGTCGGCGTCATCGACACCGAGACCGAGCGCGTCATCGAGAACATCAAGGCCGTGGAAGAGATCGGCGGCGCCACCGGCGTCGTCGCGACCGCCCCGTTCTACGCCCTCGGCGGCGAGACCGAGGTCGAGCGTCACTTCCGCATCCTCAAGGAGAACACCAGCCTCGAGCTGTGGGCCTACGACATCCCCGTGTGCGTGCACACGAAGCTGTCGCCCGACCTGCTCATGCGCCTGGGCCGCGATGGCGTCATCGACGGCGTCAAGGACTCCTCCGGTGACGATGTCGCGTTCCGCTGGCTATGCCGCGCCAACGAGGCAGCCGGCCACCCGCTCCAGCTCCTCACCGGCCACGAGGTCGTCGTCGACGGCGCCTACATGTCCGGGGCGGACGGTTCCGTGCCCGGCCTGGCCAACGTGGACCCCGAAGGCTACGTGCGCCAGTGGCAGGCCTACGAGAGGCGCGACTGGGAAGCCGTGCGCAGCGAGCAGGACCGCCTCGCGGACCTCATGCGCATCGTCCAGGTGAAGGGCGTGCAGGGCTTCGGAGCGGGCGTCGGCGCCTTCAAGGCCGCCCTGCACCTGCTCGGCGTCTTCGATTCGCCGGAGATGCCGCGCCCGGTTGCCGCCCTCGAGGGTGACAACGTCGAGCACGTCGCCTCCGTGCTGCGCTCGGTCGACCTGCTCTCCTGATACGTCGACGAGGCCGGGGCACTTCCGTTCCGCATATTGCGCGCCTTCGGGCGCGCCCCAGCCTCGTCGATTTTTCTTATACCCCTGACTTTTCGTAAGGGATCCTCATGACTACGCTCCTTGCCCTCGACATCGGTGGCACCAAGGTCGGGTGGGGCATCGTCGAGGCCGGTGACACCTACGAGGTCACCCAGCGCGGATCGATCCCCACCGACGCGATGCGCGGCGGAGCGGACGTGGCGGCTCGCATCTGCGACCTCGCCTCGTCCCTGGTCGCTTCTCACCCGCAGGTCGCGGGTGTCGCCGTCGCCAGCGCCGGCGTCGTCGACCCGTCGACCGGCGACATCGTCTCCGCGACGGGCACGATGCCCGGCTGGGGAGGCACGCCCCTGGGCGCTCTGCTTCAGGAGGCAACCGGCCTGAAGGTGCGCGTCCTCAACGACGTGCACGCGCACGGCCTGGGCGAGGCCACGCTCGGCGCCGGCCAGCCCTACCGCACCGTCCTGTCGATCGCCGTCGGCACCGGCATCGGCGGCGCCCTCGTCGAAGACCGCCAGGTCTCCTTCGGGTCGCGCGGCATCGCCGGACACGTGGGCCACATCCACCACCACTTCGCCCCCGACATGACGTGCTCGTGCGGCCGCAAGGGCCACATCGAGTCCTTCTGCTCCGGCTCGGGCATCACGGCCTGGTACGACTCGCTGCGCAGCGAGTCCGACCCCGAGGTCGACGGTGGGCGCGCCCTGCAGGAGCTTGCCGAATCCGGCAACGCCCTGGCAGCCGCCTGCTTCTCCCGCTCCGCGTTTGCACTCGGCGAGGCCACGGCCTCGTTGGTCAACTGCGTGGATCCCGGCCGTCGTCATCCTCTCCGGGTCCATGACCCGCTCCGGGGACATCTGGTGGGACGCCCTGCGCGAAGGCTTCGCGGCCTCCGCGATGACGCCCGTCGCCGACACCCCCATCCTCGTTGGTTCCCTGGGCGGCGACGCGCCGCTGCTCGGAGCCGTTTCCTTCTTCCTGCACGCATAGGAGATAAACCATGCACCCGCTCATTGCAAACCTGAAGGGCAAGCTCATCGTCTCCGTCCAGGCGTACCCGGGCGAGCCCATGCGCCACCCCGAGACGATGGCCCAGATCGCCCGCGCCGCCGAGATCGGTGGCGCCGCCGCGATCCGCTGCCAGGGCCTGTCCGACATTTCCGCGATCAAGGGCCGCGTCGACGTGCCCGTGATCGGCCTGTGGAAGGAAGGCCACGAGGGCGTGTACATCACCCCCTCGCTGCGCCACGCCCGCGCCTGCGTCATGGCCGGCTCCGACATCGTCGCCCTGGACGCGACGGGCCGCCCGCGCCTGGACGGCCTGAGCTTCGCGCAGACCGTTGCGGCCCCTGCGTGAGGACGGCACCCTCGTCATGGCTGACTGCGGCTCCTTCGAGGACGCCCAGCGCGCCGTCGACGCCGGGTGTGGACATCGTGTCCACGACCCTGGCGGGCTACACGGGTGACCGCGTCAAGACGGATGGCCCCGACCTGGAGCTGCTGCGCGAGGTCGTCGCCGCGTTCCCGGACGTGCCCGTGATCTGTGAGGGTCGCGTCCACACGCCCGAGCAGGCGGCCGCCGCCGTGGAGGCCGGCGCGTTCGCCGTCATCGTCGGCACCGCCATCACGCACCCCACCTCGATCACGACGTGGTTCAAGGCCGCCGTGGAAGGCTGATCTTTCGCTGTTGCGGCAGTGCGCGGGCGGGTGGCCAACACCCGCCCGCGCTTCGTTGCTGGGGTGCGCCAGTGGCGTGTTGGGGTACAAATGCATTGGGACTGTGCTGCATTGGGCATCCGGTTTCGATGTGGGGAGATTCGTTGTAGCGATGGGGACGTTCGCGCGCCCTATGCCCCTTGCATTGCACGAAGCGGAACTGGTCTGCGCGGTCGGCCACGGCCTCGTGTCTGTCGTATGGGGCGGCTTCGTTTCCTGGACAGCCAAACCCGCCACGGCCTCGTGCCTGTCGTCTGGAGCCTGGCGCTCGCGGGGCGAGGCGGGGTTAGGCCGATCGAGCGCCGGGCGACTAGGCTTAGGGGCATGACGACCCTTGCTGATCTGACGACCCTGCGCGTGGGCGGGCCCCATCGCCCGCCTCGTGCCCGCCACGTCCGCCGACGCCCTGGTGGATGCCGTCGCCGCGGCCGATGCCGCTGGCGGCCCGCTCCTCGTCGTGGGCGGAGGGTCGAATCTGCTGGCATCCGACGCCCCCTTCGAGGGAACGGTCGTCGACGTGCAGCCTTTCGGCGAGGTCGCCTCCATCATCCACGAGGAGCCCCGGCCGGATCTGTCGTCGTGCGCGCCGGCGCGGGCACGGTCTGGGACGAGTTCGTCTCCTGGACGCTGTCTGAGGGCCTGTCCGGCGTCGAGGCGCTCTCCGGCATCCCCGGCACCGTCGGCGCCTCCCCGTGCAGAACGTGGGCGCCTACGGCCACGAGGTCTCCGAGACCATCGAGAGCGTCGAGGTCTACGATCGCCTGACGGGCATCGTCGTGCGCCTGCTGCCCTCCGACCTCGGCTTCGCCTACCGCTCCTCGGCGATCAAGCGCAGCGTTGGCCAGCCCGGCCTGGGCGATCGGCCCTGGGGACCGACCGGCCGCTGGGTGGTGCTCTCCGTGGACTTCCGCCTCGAGCGCTCGGCCATGAGCGCCCCCGTCATGTACGCCGAACTGGCGCGCCGCCTCGGCGTCGAGGCCGGGGAGCGCGCCGACGCGTCCCTGGTCCGCTCCACCGTCCTGGATCTGCGCAGCGGCAAGGGCATGGTCCTGGATCCCGCCGACCACGACACGTGGAGCGCCGGTTCCTTCTTCACCAACCCGATCCTGCCCGAGGCTGCGGCCGCCGCCCTGCCCGAGGAAGCGCCGCGCTTCAAGGCGGGGGAGGGCCTCGTCAAGACGAGCGCCGCCTGGCTCATCGACCACGCGGGCTGTGGGAAGGGATTCCACCTGCCCGAGGCCGGGGATCCGCCGCGCGCGTCCCTGTCCACCAAGCACGTGCTGGCTCTGACGAACCGCGGAGGCGCGAGCGGCGCCGACATCGAGGCCCTGGCCCGCACGGTGCGCGAGCGCGTTCGTGAGGCGTTCGGCGTCACCCTGGTGCCCGAGCCGGTCACGGTCGGCATCGCCTGGTAGCGGCTGGACGCGCGGAGGGGCAGCCGTGAAAGAGTACGTGGAGGGCTTGGAACGAGAGTTCTCGGCCATAGAGCGGGGTTTCTTGCACGAGCAGCGCCGTGCCCGCTTCGACTACGGTTCCTTTGATCGTGAACAGGCTCTGCGCGTGGCGTACCTGGCGTACCGCTCCGAGGTCTATCAGGTGCGCATGTACGCGGCTTTTCTGCTGGGGCACCTGTCGCAGGATCCGAATGTTCTGTCGTTCCTCCGGGACGAGGTCTCGGGTGACACCAATTGGAGGGTTCAAGAGGTCCTCGCGAAGGCCGTCGACGTGTCCTGTGCTGTCAAGGGGTATGAAGAGGCGCTTCCCGTCATCGATGAGTGGCTGAGCGATTCACGGCCCAACGTGCGCAGAGCCGTCACGGAAGGTCTGAGGATCTGGACCAGCCGACCGTACTTTCACGACAATCCACAAGAGGCTATTCGGAGGCTCGCGGTCCTGCGCTCTGATGCGAGCGCATATGTTCGAAAGTCGGTGGGAAACGCGCTGCGGGACATCAGCAAGAAGCACCCGGAGCTGGTCGCAGTCGAACTGGGGACGTGGAACCTGGAGACTAAGGAAGTCTCGCAGGTGTACCGCCTTGCTTCGAAGGTTATCGAACGCGGATAGGTTGTCACGATCCGGATAGGTTATGCGCATCCGGATAGGTTAATAACCTATCCGGATCTTCGTAACCTATCCGCGTGCTCGTAACCTATCCGGATGCGAACCGTCGGTCGCCAAGGTGGCCAGCAATTTGGGCATCACTGTGGCTGTGGGCCACGGGGACCGGGTAACGGCTGTGTTTGCGTCCTCCCGTAAATCCCGTCGATACCGTCGATACCGCAGGTGCCGCTGAGACCTCCCCACATTTTCGCATGCAATTCCTCGGTTGGTGTCTGGGGACACGCCCTGAAAACCGCGGAATATCAACGTTCTAGTTTCAATGTTTGAAAGAGGTATGGGGGAATTGCATGCGAGATTGTGGGAGAGCTGTGCTGATCCTGCGCTCGCTGATAGTTCGCGGATAGGCGGGGAGAGGGCGCCGTCAATGAAGTACGCGCCTGCGCTCGCGGATCCGCTACTCGGATAGGTTGTCACGATCCGGATAGGTTATGCGCATCCGGATAGGTTAATAACCTATCCGGATCTTCGTAACCTATCCGCATGTTCATAACCTATCCGCGTGAGACTGCGGCGCGCAGGCGCTCGATCATGTCGGGCACGTTGCGGGTGACGGCCGTCCACAGGAGCTGGTCGTCCATGCTCTGGTACCCCGAGTGCGCCGCGATGTTGCGGGTCGTGCGCAGGGCGCGCTTCTCGGAGGAAGACAGGGCATCCATGTAGGACGCGTACTCCTCGCGCTCCAGGAATGCGGCCAGCCGGATGATGACCATGCAAGCTGAGTCATACTCCGGGCAATCGGCGCTGAAAGCCTCTGCGGGGACAGTGGCAACCCGTTCGATGCGGTGGGTGATGACGTCGAGTTCGCGCAGGAAATTCTCGGCGTCGAAGCTTGGCGCATGCTTTCGCGTCGCTCGAGGCCGAGGGACGAAGGAGCAGACTCGCTCATAGTGCCACGGCCTCGTCAACGGCAGCTCGCAGTGCATCGGGCACGTGTGTATCCACGTGAACTTCTGTCGGGAAGCCGGTGAGCTCGCTTGCGAACGAGGCAACGTCCGCCAACTCGAACAGTGACAGGTCGCGGGTTGGCGTGCCAATCAGGTCGATGTCCGACTCGAATCCGTCCGTGCCCCGGGCTACCGAGCCGAAGACACGGAGGGTGCCGAGGCCTCGTTCCTGGGCGTAGGTACTGATCGAGGACGCGTAGCGGGCGAGCGGCACGGAGGGGCGGTAGTCGGCGGTGCGGAGGATGCGTTCGAGCAGCTCGGAGGAGACTGCGCGCTTGCCGGACTCGATCTGCGCGAGGGTCGACTGGCTCATCCCGGTCATCTCCGCCAGCTCGGCCTGCGTGAGGGACGCGTCCTGACGTGCAGCACGCACGAGGGACGGCGCCTCGTGACGATGAAACCGGCTCATGTCTCCATGATAGTGCACGCGTGCACTATTGGTGAAGCGGTCGTCGGTAGGTACGAGGCCGGGGTCTGTGGTCGTCCCGAGGTGGCCGACTCGGGCGGTTGGATGGGAAAGAAACAACCGGACTGAGAGGTACCTCCCCAAATTTCGCACGTAATTCCCCGGAGGGTGTCTTGAATCACGTCCTGAAAACCGCGGAATATCAACGTTCTAGTTTCAATGTTTGAAAGAGGCGTGAGGGGATTACGTGCGAGATTGTCGAGGAACTGTGTGGAATCGTGCGAGTGTTGAGGAGAAGCTTGCCTGCGCTCGCGGATCTGTTACTCGGATAGGTTGTCACGATCCGGATAGGTTATGCGCATCCGGATAGGTTAATAACCTATCCGGATCTTCGTAACCTATCCGCGTGTTCATAACCTATCCGGATGCGAACCGTCGGTCGCCGAGGTGGCCAGCAATTTGGGCATCACTGTGGCTGTGGGCCACGGGGACCGGGTAACGGCTGTGTTTGCGTCCTCCCGTAAATCCCGTCGATACCGTCGATACTGCAGGTTCCGCTGAGACTTCCCCAAATTTCGCACGTAATTCCCCAACGTGTTTCCTGGATCACGCCTTGAAAACCGCGGAATATCAACGATCTGATTTCAAAGTTTAAAAAAAGTTGACATGGGAATTACGTGCGACATTTGTGGGTAAACGTGCCGAATCGTGAGAATCATGAGGGCGGTGAGAAACAGCTGCTGCGCGCAGCCTCGCGCCTGGGACCTACGCCACGGATGCCGCGAGCCACGCGTCGATGTCGGCCTTCCACGCAGCCTTGCGTGAGGGCGAGGCCAGCGACGCGTCGATAGAAGATCGCGCCAGGTCTGCCAGGGCCTCGTCGGATAGGCCGAACACGTCGCGCGCGACCTCGTACTGGGCGACCAGGCGCGAGCGGAACAGCAGCGGGTCGTCCGCAGCCAGCGCGACGCTAGCCCCCGCCGAGATCAGCGTCGGCAGCGGCACCTGCGAAAAAGTCCGTGTACACGCCCAAGTGCACGTTCGACGTGGGGCACACCTCCAGGGCGATGCCCGCGTCCACGACGGCCTTCAGCAGGTCAGGATCCTCGCTGGTGCGCACCCCGTGCCCGAGGCGGGCGGGCGCCAAAGCGGACACGACCTCGCGCACGGAAGACGGGCCCAGGAGCTCGCCGCCGTGCGGAACACCCACGAGCCCGGCGCGGCGCGCGATGCGGAACGCGGGGGCAAATGACGCCGTGGAGCCCACGCGCTCGTCGTTCGACAGGCCAAAACCAACGACCTCGCCGGGACCGTCCCCAGCAAACGATGCGGCCAGGCGCGCGAGAGTGCGCGCGTCCAGCGGGTGCTTCATGCGCGACGCCGCAACGATCACCCCGATATCGACGCCGGTATCGCGCGAGGCTAGGCGGGCCTCGTCGATGATGATCTCAAGCGCCGGGGTGATGCCGCCGACGTAGGGCGCGTAGGACGTGGGATCAGCCTGAATCTCCATGCGCACGGAGCCCTCGGCGGCGTCGTCCTCGGCGGCCTCGCGGATGAGGCGGCGCATCGCGGCCTCGGAGCGCACGAGGTGACGCGCGGAATCGTAGGCGCGCTGGAAACGGAACCACCCGCGCCCGTCGGCCGGCATGGACGCCGCGTCGATGTGCAGCAGGTGAGGGGGCAGGCGCACTCCCTGCGTGCGCGCCATATCGATCATCGTCGAGGGGCGCATCGCTCCCGTGAAATGCAGGTGCAGGTGGGCCTTGGGGAGAGTCGCGAGGTCACGCCTGCCCGGTGGGGTGGGGCGCGGGGCCGTCAGGTTAGGGACAGCGGGCGCTTCCACGGCCTAGTGCTCCCCGAGCCAGATGATGATGTCACGGATCAGGCCGGGGCCCTCGGGCTCGTTGAGGAGCTCGTGGTACGCGCCGTCGACGATGCGCAGGTGGATGTCGGCGTCCGGGTGCGCCGCGCGTGCCCCGCGCACGAGCTCGCGCGAGCCCGCAGGTCCGCCATCAGGTCGCGCGACCCGTGCATGACGAGCGTCGGAGTGCGCAGGCGGTCGGCGCGCGCAATGACCTCGTCGCCCTGAATGATCATGGTCGCGCCCGTCAGGATCGGCACGCCGCCCTTGTAGGTGAGCGGATCCGCGTCGAAGTCGCGCTGGACCTGCGGGTCGCGCGACAGGGGAGAGACCTCCATGTGGACGCTCCCTTCGCCACGACGAGGCCGGGGCGCAGCCGCGCGATCGGCAGCAGCCTGCGCGCCTGGGACGGGGAGACGTGGGGGAGGGGCGCAGCGCGGGCGCGGACAGGACGGTGCCGCGCAGCCGCGTCGGGTCGAGGATTGTGGAGGCGGCCGCGATGATGCCGCCCATCGAGTGTCCGAACAGGAACAGGTCGCGGCGTGCGCGCGTGGGCGAGGGCCGCCCGGCGCGCGTCGCCGAAGTCGCGGATGAGTGCGCCCACGTCCACGCGGGCGCGGGGACCCTCAGAGGTCCCGTGGCCCGCGTGGTCGTAGTAGGCGACGTCGTAACCGGCGCGGGTGAGCGCGGAGCGCAGGTGGGCGTAGCGCCCGCAGTGTTCCGCGTACCCGTGGGAGAGGAGGACCGTCCCGAGGGGAGCCTCCTGCGCTGTCCGTTCGAACGAGACGTGCATCAGGCGAAGAGCTCCTGCACGCGGGTGATGCCCTCGACGAGGTCGTCGTCGGACAGGGCGTAGGAGAAGCGCAGGAAGCCGGAGGGGCCGAAGGCCTCGCCCGGAACCGCCGCGACCTCGACCTCGTCGAGGATCAGGTCGGCGAGCTCGCCCGACGTGTTGGCCACGCGGCCGCGGACTTCGCGACCCAGCAGGCGCTCGACGGAGGGGTAGACGTAGAACGCGCCCTTGGGGGTGGGGACGTCGAAGCCGTCGATCTGGCGCAGCATGTCGACGATCGTGCGGCGGCGACGGTCGAAGGCGACGCGCATCTCGTTCACCGCATCCAGGGAGCCGGACACGGCGGCGCGCGCGGCCTCCTGCGCGATATTGTTGACGTTGGAGGTCAGGTGCGACTGGAAGGACAGCGCGGCCTTGATGACGTCGGAGGGGCCGATCATCCAGCCCACTCGCCAGCCGGTCATCGCGTAGGTCTTGGCCACGCCGTTGAGGATAACGGCCTGGTCGGCCAGCTCGGGCACCAGCTTGACGATGTGCGCGCTCTGCGCGTCCTCGTAGAGCAGGTGCTCGTAGATCTCGTCCGAGATGACCCAGATGCCGTGATCGAGGGGCCCACTGGCCGATCGCGGTCAGCTCCTCGGGCGTGTAGACGCTGCCCGTCGGGTTGGACGGCGAGCACATGAGCAGGACCTTCGTGCGAGGGGTGCGCGCGGCCTCGAGCTGCTCGACGCTCACCTTGTAGTCCTGGTCGGCGCCCGCGAACACCTCAACGGGGGTCGCGCCGGCGAGCTTGACGACCTCGGGGTAGGTGGTCCAGTACGGCGTCGGCAGGATGGCCTCGTCGCCGGGGCCCAGCAGCGCGCCGAAGGCCTGGAACACGGCCTGCTTGCCGCCGTTGGTGACGACAATGTCGGCGGGGGAGACCTCGTAGCCGGAGTCGCGCAGGGTCTTTGCTGCGATGGCCTCACGCAGCGCCGGGAGGCCGGCGGCGGGCGTGTAGCGGTGCATCGCGGGGTTGCGCGCGGCCTTGACGGCGGCCTCGACAATGTAGTCGGGCGTGGCGAAGTCGGGTTCGCCGGCGCCGAAGCCGATCACCGGGCGGCCGGCGGCCTTGAGAGCCTTGGCCTTCGCGTCCACGGCCAGGGTCGCGGACGGCGTGATGGCGTTGAAACGATCAGAGACACGGGTGCGAGGAGTATTGGTCACCCCTCCATGGTCCCACGTCGCGCGCACGTGCGGCGGGGAGCGTACGCGATGCGCGCGTGGGCTACCTCTCATTTACGAGGTCGGGGCTGGTATTACGCGGCGCGCGACCCTCCGGCGCGTGTCTCGGTTGGACAAAGCGCCGCCTTATCTACTAATGTTCGTCAGGCAGGTTTTCCTGCGTAGGGCAGTGGCGCAATTGGTAGCGCACCGGTCTCCAAAACCGGCGGTTGTGGGTTCGAGTCCCGCCTGCCCTGCGGATTAGGCTGATCATTTTCGTAGGAGGATTCCCATGGCCGATCGTGTTGCCTCGGACGCTGAATCCTCGCGCCGAGATCGCACTAAGAACGAAGCTACCCGCAAGCGTAGCTCCGCCACCAAGGAGCAGACGAAGCGTCCCGGACTCTTCGGTGGTATCTGGCTCTTCTTCAAGCAGGTCATTGACGAAATGAAGAAGGTTACCTACCCCACGGGATCCGAAACTTGGACATACTTCGTCGTCGTCGTTGTGTTTGTCGCCGCAATCATGCTTTTCGCTGGCCTACTCGACTTCGGATTCGGTAAACTAAGCGCATTGATCTTCGGCTGAGACCGACGAACCCGCCCGCAGGACACTGCAGGCGGGTTTCTTCTACGGTCCGGCCCCACTCGCAGGAGGGAAACGTCGTGAGCGACGAACAGTACACCGAGGAACAGGCTTTCGAGGAGCGTCAGGAAGAGGTTCAGCAGGAGACCGCCGACGCCCTTGTCGACGGAGCTGCCCAGGAAGTCGTCGATGAGGTGGCCGAGGAGGTCGCCGACAAGGAAACCGAATCGGACGACGAGGCCTCGGCCTCGGTCGAAGAAGAAGCGATCGCCAAGCTGCGCCGCAAGCTCTACATGTCCCCCGGCGACTGGTACGTCATCCACACCTACTCCGGCCACGAGCGCAAGGTGAAGGCGAACCTTGAGCAGCGCATCACCACGCAGAACATGGAAGACTACATCTTCGCCGTCGAGGTCCCGGACGAGTACGTCATGGAGTACCGCGGCACCACGAAGAAGCGCGTGCGCCACGTGCGCATCCCCGGATACGCGATCGTCTGCATGGACTTCAATGAGGCCTCGTACCGCGTTGTCAAGGAGACCCCCGCCGTCACCGGCTTCGTGGGCGACCAGCACAACCCCGTGCCGCTCTCGATCGACGAGGTCGTCATGCTCCTGACGCCCAACGTCCTCGAGGAAGCCGCCGAGGCTGCCAAGGATCAGCCCGCCCCCGTCCAGGTCGTCCAGACCCAGTTCGAGGTCGGCGAGATCGTCACCGTCACCGACGGGCCTTTCGAGACCATGTCGGCCACGATCTCCGAGATCATGCCCGAAACCCAGAAGCTCAAGGTCCTCGTCACCATCTTCGAGCGCGAGACGCCGCTCGAGCTCGGCTTCGACCAGGTGGAGAAGCTCGAGCAGTGACATCACGCACCCGGACTTGGGATCAAGCCCGGAATCGCGTTATGATTCACTTTTGTGTGCGTAGGGCGCACTGTGCCCACTGAAACCCAGTGAGCAGCGCCAAACGCTCCGCCCTGACCGGCACCCGTCGGCCAGAACTTCAGAAGAAAGACCCGCATTCATGGCACCGAAGAAGAAGGTCACCGGCCTGATCAAGCTTCAGATCGCAGCCGGCGCCGCTACCCCCGCACCGCCCGTCGGCCCCGCTCTGGGCCAGCACGGCGTGAACATCGTCGAGTTCACCAAGGCTTACAACGCGGCCACCGAGTCGCAGCGTGAAACATCATCCCCGTTGAGATCACCGTCTACGAGGATCGTTCCTTCACGTTCGTCCTCAAGACGCCGCCTGCCGCTGAGCTCATCAAGAAGGCTGCTGGCATCCAGAAGGGTTCCGGCACCCCCAACACCGTCAAGGTTGGTTCGATCACGATGGATCAGGCTCGCGAAATCGGCCAGTCCAAGATGGCTGACCTCAACGCCAACGATGTCGAGGCTGCGGCCAAGATCATCGCCGGCACCGCCCGCTCCATGGGCATCAACGTCGAGGGCTGACCTCAACCAACCCCCCCCCGTGGTAGGGCAGGCGCTGCCCGACACCCACGACTGCAAGGAGAAGAAGCAGAATGACCAAGCGCTCCAAGAGCTACCGCGCAGCGGCCGAGAAGGTCCACGCGGACGTGCTGTACACCCCCTTCGAGGCCATGAAGCTGGCCAAGGAGACCACCGTCACCAAGTTCGATTCGACCGTTGAGGTTGTCTTCCGACTCGGTGTCGATCCCCGCCAGGCGGACCAGATGGTCCGTGGCACCGTTTCCCTGCCGCACGGCACCGGCAAGACCGCCCGGGTCTTGGTCTTCGCCGTTGGTCCGCGCGCTCAGGAAGCGATCGACGCAGGCGCCGACGAGGTCGGCGGCGACGAGCTCATCGAGAAGGTCGCCAAGGGCTACACCGACTTCGATGTCGCCGTTGCTACCCCCGACCTCATGGGCAAGGTTGGCCGCCTCGGTCGCGTCCTCGGCCCCCGTGGCCTCATGCCGAACCCCAAGACGGGCACCGTGACCATGGACGTCGCGAAGGCCGTCAAGGAGATCAAGGGTGGTCGTATCGAGTTCCGCGTTGACAAGCACGCCAACCTGGCGTTCATCGTCGGCAAGGCTTCCTTCACCGCCGAGCAGCTCACCGAGAACTACGCCGCCGTTCTGGACGAGGTTCTGCGTCTGAAGCCGACCTCGTCGAAGGGCCGTTACCTGATCAAGGGAACCGTTGCTACGACGATGGGTCCCCGGCATCCCGCTGGATGTCACCAAGGTTAAGGACCTGCTCGAGAGTGAGCCTCGCTCGCTGACGAAGCGATCGGGTCCCCGCGCAGCCTGCTGCGCGGGGACCCGCTGTTGTCGCGGCGCGGGGGTGTGTGGGGCGCGCGATCAATCAGGGACGTAGGTCACAACATATAAGGTGAGGATAGGGTAACCTTATTTCGCTTGTATCAAACCTATATTCGTGAAGGGTCACGAAAATGTCTCAGGTTACGGGTTCGGGTGTCACAAAGGCGCGCTCGGCCGTCACGATTGGTGCTTTCACCGCCGTCTACTTTGTCCTCATGTGGTGCTCGGCGATGCTCGGCTTCTTCGGGCCGGCGTTCATGTTCGTCGGCGGGATTGTTGGCCTCCTCCTGAACGGGCCGGTCATCATGCTCATGCTGGTGCGTTCGCGCATGTTTGGGACGATGACGATCATGGCGGGCATCGTCGCCTTCTTCATGGTCGTGACAGGGCATGCGTGGGTGACCGTACCGGTCGCCCTCGTTCTCGGTTTCCTGGCTGACCTTATCGCCCACAGTGGCGGCTATCTTAGTGCCCCTCGAAACATTGCAGCATACATGCTGTTTTCCCTGTGGGGGATTGGCCCGCTTGCTCCGATTTTCTTTGCTCCCGACTCCTACTACGCGGATGTCGCGTCCCAGATGGGCCAGGACTACGCGGATGGTATGCGTGCCCTCTTTAGCCCCGCGGTCATCAGCGTGTGGGTGGTTGTTACGATGATCGTCGCGTGCCTCGGCGGGCTTATTGGTCGTTTCTTGCTGCGCAAGCACTTCGCGAAGGCTGGCGTTGCCTGAGATCTCGCTCGCCGAGGACGCCCCAGGCCAGTTAGTGAGCAGGCTGGATCCGCGCACCAAGCTTCTTGCCCTCCTCGTCCTCAACGCGTTTGTCATGCGCGCGAGCCCCACGTCCACGCTGCTGGCGGTGCAGCTGCTCGCGGTGCTTGCCCTCCTGTGGGAGGTGGGTGGCGCCACCGCGGCGCGCACCGGGCTTGGGTGCCTCGTCTGCGACGCGTTTAGCCTCGGCTCGCCCCTCCTCGTCGCGTGGCTCGAGGGCATGGGGGCGCCGCGTGGCGCGGTGCTCGTGATCGGCACGTGCAGTGCGATCCTGTACTGGTTTGCGCGGTTCTTCGCGGGATTCGGCATCGCGCTCTACGTGTACCGCACGACGGAGTTGGCCAGATGAAGGCGGCCCTGCGTGCCGTTCACCTGCCGCGGGTGTTCGTCGACGCCCTCGTTGTCGCGTTCCGTGTCCTCCCGACCGTGGCAGCCGAGGCGGTCGCCATCCGTGAGGCCATGGAGATGCGCGGGGTCGACCTCGGGGTACGCGGAGTTGTCCGCCACCCCCTCGTGATCGCCGAGCGCTTCCTGGTCCCCGCTGCTGTCCTCCATCGCGCGCGTGGCCGACGACCTGGCTGCCTCGAGCGTCGTCCGAGGCCTGGGTGGCCCCACGCGCCCCACCTCGCTCGCGCGGCTGCGCGCCACCGCCTGGGACGGCCTCGCCCTCGCGTGCGTCGCCGGCGTCATCGCCATTGAGATCTGTGCGTACCTGGGAGTCCTGCCGTGATTGATGTTGAATCCCTGTCGTTCTCCTACGTCAGTGAGCTGACGGGAGATCGCGTCGAGGCCCTACGCGGGGTCGATGTGTCCGCCCGGCCTGGCACTCTCACCCTCGTGTGCGGGTCCTCCGGCTGCGGGAAGTCGACGCTCATGCGGGCCCTGATCGGCCTCGTCCCGCAGATGACGCCGGGTGAGCTCGAGGGCGCGGTGAGGATCGACGGTCGCGACCTCGCCGAGGTCCCCCTGACCGAGGTCGGTCACCTGTGCTCGTCGGTCTTTCCAGAATCCGCGTACCCAGTTTTTCTGCGACACCGTCGCCGAGGAGCTGGCCTTCTGCGGGGAGAACTACGGCCGCGATCGGGAAACCCTGATCGAGGCCAGCATGCGCGCCGCGACGCTCATGGGGATCGCCCACCTGATGGACCGCAAGCTCTCGACGTTGTCGGGCGGGCAGCTGCAGAAGGTGGCGCTCGCCTGCGCGCTTGCCTCCGGGGCGCCGGTCCTCCTCGCCGATGAACCAACGTCGAACTTGGACCCCGACGCCATCGCGGACGTGCGCCGCGCCCTCGCGATCCTCAAAGAACAGGGGATGACGATCGTCGTCGTCGAGCACCGCCTCCACTTCCTGCGAGGGCTTGCCGACCAGGTTCTCCTCATGGAGGACGGAGAAGTCACGCGTCGCTGGGGCGGCGAGGAGTTCTACTCGATGGGCGAGGAGGAACGCAGGTCGCTCGGCTTGCGGACCCTCGTGGACCCTGGTCCGCCCGAGGCGTGGGTGGCCTCACGGGGAACCGAGGGCGAAAGCCTCGGCCGACGGGGACGCAGGGCCTGTCCTGCAGGGACCTGAGCTTCGCCTACGGGAGCACTCCAGTGTTCGAGGGGTTTGACGCGGATTTTTCCGGCAGGGCAGATCACCTGCATCGCTGGAAGAACGGCGCCGGGAAAACGACCCTCGTGCGCGTGCTGTGCGGGCTGGCCGGCCCCGGTTCCGGGACGATCACCCTGGACGGGCGGGAGATGAACCGTCGGCAGCGTCGGGCCGCGTGCGCGCTCGTCATGCAGGACACCGGACGTCAGCTGTTCTCCGACACGCTGGCGGGCGAGCTGACGGTCGGCGCGTCGCAGGCCAGCGGCGAGGCCGGGAGAAACTTCTGGCCGACTTCGACCTCGCGCACCTGGGGGACCGCCACCCCCTCAGCCTGTCGGGCGGGCAGAAACAACGCCTCGTCATCGCTGCTGCTCGCGCCACCGGGCGTCCCGTTGTGATCCTCGACGAACCAACGTCGGGGGTCGACGCCCGACACCTCACCTCCATCACGTCCACCCTGCGCCGCATCGCGGACGAAGGAGCGGCCGTCATCGTCGTCACCCACGACGGCGAGTTCGCCTCGGCCTGCGCGGACCGACTCATCACACTCACGCCGACGGGCACCAAGCGCGCCCGCGAAGGAGACCACCAATGACCGACACCGACGAGCGCGAGGACGCCACGGCCTCGTCCCCGAGTGGACCCGACGCCAACGAGGCGCGCGCGGAGGACCCGCGCGCGGCTCACCTGGCGGGCCAACGCGCCTTCAAAGAACTGACCGCCCCCATCCGTGGGTCCATGATGGTCGCCCGAGTGCTCGGGTTCCTCTACGGTGCGCTCGCGGTCGCCCCCTACGTCGTCCTCGTCCAGCTCGGGCAGGTGCTGCTGGAGGCGGCCCGCTCGGGTGCCTCGCCTGATCGCGCCGAGGTGATGACACTGCTCATGTGGCTGACCGGTGCCTTTGGCCTTCGATACGGTATCTACTTCGTCGCGCTGGCCGTCACCCACTTCGCGGACGTGCGCTTTGGACACATCGTGCGCTCCCGCATGGTCAGTGTCCTCGCCGCCGCGCCCCTCGCTTGGTTTACCTCCACGAACTCGGGGGCCGTGCGCAAGGCCATCCAGGACGACACGCACGACGTACACACGGTCATCGCACACGCGCCCGTCGAATCCGCGGCCGCAATCAGCGCGCCAGTCTCCCTGCTCATCTACGCCTTCGTCGTCGACTGGCGGCTCGGGCTCCTCTCGATCGCGACGCTGCCCCTCTATGGACTCCTCAATGCGTGGATGATGCGAGGCATGGGGGAGAAAACCGCGCAGATGGACCGACACCTCTCGCGCGTCTCGTCGACGATGGTCGAATTCGTGTCCGGCATCAGCGTCGTCAAGGCGTTCGGAACCGTCGGGCGCTCACACGAGCGATTCACCCGGGCTGCCGAGGACTTCTCGCGCTTCTACGTCGACTGGTGCGGCCCGCTGCTGAAAGGCTCCGCGCTCGGGCAGGCCAGCGTGTCTCCCTCCCTGATCCTGCTCGTCTCGACGGCGGGGGGTTCCGCGCTCGCGGCGGCGGGGATCGTCAGTCCGGTCCAGGTCATCACCTGCGCTCTCATTGCCCTCGTCATCCCGGCGGCCATCGAGGTTCTGGGGACAACGACATGGGCCTACCAGATCGCCGGGGCCGCCGCGCTGCGCATCGTGGACCTACTCTCGGTCGCCCCGTTGCCCGCCGAGGGAAGGTCAGTGCCGAAGGGTGCTGACATCGAGATTGATGGTGTTTCCTTCTCCTACGGGTCAACTCTCGCGCTGGACGACGTGAGCCTGACGATCCCCGAGGGATCGGTGACCGCCCTCGTGGGTTCCTCCGGCTCGGGAAAATCGACGCTTGCGACGCTGGTCGCGCGCTTCGCCGACCCGGACCGGGGGCTGTCCGCATCGGTGGGGTCGATGCGCGTGAGATCGCTGCGGACGTCCTCTACCGGCACGTCTCCTTCGTCCTCCAGGACCCGCAGCTCCTCGACATCTCCGTGCGTGACAACATCGCGCTCGGAGTCCCGGACGCCAGCGACGAAGCGGTGTGGGCTGCCGCTGGGGCCGCTCGCATCGACGACTACCTGCGTTCCCTGCCCCGAGGCCTCGACAGCGTCATCGGGGAGGACGCTCACCCCTCGGGTGGCCAGGCGCAACGCATCGCAATCGCTCGAGCCCTCCTCGTCGATGCGCCCATCCTCGTCCTCGACGAGGCCACCGCCTTCACCGATCCCGGAAGCCGAAGCCGATATTCAGGCGGCGCTCACCCGCCTCGTCCAGGGCAAAGACGGTTCTGGTCATCGCGCACCGTGCCGCCTCGATCGCCGGCGTCGACCAGATCGCCATCCTCGACGCTGGTCGTCTCATCGCGCTGGGCACGCCCGACCAGCTCGCCGATCATCCCTACATGCGTCGCATGAGCGCACCCGCGAAAGGACACTGACATGCTCGACCTCATCCCCCGGCTGCGCGAACCCCTCTCCGAGCAGGGACGAGCCGACTTCGTTCAAGCAACCGTGCTGTCCTGTGTCGTCGGAGCGGTGCGCGGGCGTCTCCCTGGTTGCTTTTCATTCCCGGCTGCACTGGCCCTGACCTCGGGGAATCCCGCGTGGGGCATGAGTCTGCGTGCCTGGCTCGTTGTGCTGGGCGCGTGCGCCCTTGCCTCCTTTGTCGTCGAGTACCTGCTCGCCATGCGCTCCCTACTCGGTGGCCTTCGACTTCCTGTCGAACATGCACCGAGCGATCGGTGACAAGGTGGCATCCCTTCCGCTCGGATCCTTCCGCGCGGACACGGCCGGAAAGACCTCGCGCCTCGTCTCGCGTGAGCTCATGGTTCTGGGTGAGATCTTCGCGCACATGTACTCGCCCCTCATCGCCGCCATCGTCACCTCGGCGACGATGCTCGTTGGCATCACCGTGTTTTCGCCGGTCCTCGGACTGGTGTGCGTGGTCAGCGATCCCGGTCATCGGTGGGGGAGTGTGGGTGGCGCGCCGGTGCCTGCAGTCGGGGGCCGCCCTCAAGGAACCTCCCGCTCGCGAGCTGTCCCACCGCATCGTCGAATACGCGACCAAGCAGGGTGCCCTGCGCGCGTGTGGACGATCTTCCTCCTACGAGCCCCTCGTGCAAGCAGAGGACGCATACAGGGGTGGCCGCGCGACGCTCACTCATGAGGGAGACGGTTGGCCAGATCGTCAACGGCATGGCCGCCCAGACCGTCGTCGTGACGCTTATCTGCGCGATTGGCTGGCTGTCAATCGCAGGTACCGTCGGCCCGGTGGAGGCCGTCGTCTCCATCGGCCTGCTCCTGCGCTTCACGCAGATCCTTGTCGACATCGGGACGCTCACCTCAGCGTTCGAAACCCGGCGCCCGGTCCTCGATCTCAGCCACGAGATCCTCTCCGCCCCCGAATTGCCCGCCCCCAAGGGCGTGCGACGCGCGGACAAGGCCCCGGCCTCGTCGGGCTCGTCGGTTTCCCTCGAGGACGTGTCCTTCTCCTACGAGGCCGACCACCCCGTCCTGCAAGGCGTGTCCTTCCGCGTCGAACCGGAGACGATGACGGCGATCGTCGGCCCCTCCGGCTGCGGCAAGACCACGATCGCGCGCCTCATCGCACGCTTCTACGACGTGGACGCGGGAAGCGTGCGCGTCTGCGACGAAGATGTGCGCGACTGGGACACCGCCGACCTCATGGCGCAGCTCTCCCTCGTCTTCCAGGACGTCTACCTCTTCGACGACACCCTCGAAGCCAACGTTCGCGTCGGCAACCCCGATGCGAGCGTTGCGGACATTGAGGAAGCGGCACGCCTGAGCGGAGTGAGCGAAATCGTCGAGCGCCTGCCGCTCGGCTGGGACACCCCGTCGGCGAGGCCGGCCGGCACTGTCCGGGCGGCGAACGCCAGCGCGTCTCCATCGCCCGCGCGCTCCTGAAAGCCGCGCCCATCGTCCTCTTCGACGAGGCCACGAGCGCCCTCGACCCCGAGAACGAATCACGCATCACCGACGCCATGGCCGCCCTGCGACGCGACGCGACACTCATCGTCATCGCCCACAAGCTCGACACGATCACGGCAGCCGACCAGATCGTCGTCCTCGACGAGGGAGGCCGCGTCGCCCAGATCGGCACGCACGCAGAGCTCTACTCGCAGGCGGACGGCCAGTACCGGGCCTTCTGGGACGCGCGCTCTCGGGCATCGGGGTGGAAGCTCGTCTGACTGGTGGTGGGGCCAGCCTCGCGCATCTGCCCAGCGGCGGAGTGTGCGCGGCCGGCCCCGGCCTCGTCTGTGATGCTCGCCCCGTTGCTTGCATGCCCATGCTGGGCCCTGTTAAGCTGATCCGTGCCGAAGACCGTTGGTGTCCACGCTAGTGGAGGAAAATCCAACGCAGGTGAGTGAGCAGCCCTGTGCTGCAACCGAGCGTATGCCCGACACGATCCTGCGTGTCGGGTTTTTTCTTGCCTACGGTCACGTATCTGGAAGGAGGACCATGGCGAAGTCCGACAAGGTGGCAGCAGTTGCCGAGCTCGTGGAGCGTTTCCGCGCAGCCGACGCTGTCCTGCTGACCGAGTACCGCGGCCTGACCGTCGGCCAGCTCAAGCAGCTGCGTCGCGGCCTGGGCGAGAACGCGACCTACGCCGTGGCAAAGAACACGCTGGCGCGCCTGGCGGCCAAGGAGGTCGGTCTCGACTTCCTGGCTGAGGACCTCAAGGGTCCCACGGCCATCGCTTTCGTCTCCGGCGAGCCCGTTGAGGCTGCCAAGACCCTGCGTGATTTTGCTAAGGACAACCCCGCCCTCGTGCTGAAGTCCGGCGCGATGGACGGCGCTCCCCTGAGCGCCGAGGGTGTCAGAAGCTTGCCGATCTCGAGTCCCGCGAGGTCCTGCTGGCCAAGGCTGCAGGCGTCCTCAAGGCCAAGATTGGTCAGGCGGCGTTCGCATTCAACGCTCTGCCCGTCAAGGCAGTGCGCACCATCGATGCTCTGCGCGAAAAGCAGGGCGAGGCGGCCTGACGAGACAGGCCATGTTCCACGCCGCCACCCCGGCTGCGTGAAACTACCCAACAATCTGCACTCGTGCAGGCCAATTAGGAAGGATGCCACTCATGGCTAAGCTCTCCAATGACGAGCTCATCGCAGCTTTCAAGGAAATGACCCTCATCGAGCTCTCCGACTTTCGTGAAGCTCTTCGAGGAGACCTTCGACGTTGAGGCCGCTGCCCCCGCAGCCGTCGCCGTTGCCGCCCCGGCCGCCGACGCCCCCGCCGCCGAAGAGAAGGACGAGTTCGAGGTCGTCCTCGAGTCCGCCGGTGACAAGAAGATCGCCGTCGTCAAGGTCGTCAAGAACCTGGCCGGCCTGGGCCTCAAGGAAGCCAAGGACCTGGTTGACTCGCGCCCTCCACCATCTTCCCCGCCGCGAAGAAGGAAGACGCCGAGAAGGCCAAGGCTGAGATCGAAGAGGCCGGCGGCAAGGTCACCCTTAAGTGACTTTCCCCGTCTGAATCGTTCAGACTTCATACCCGACTGGGTAGCGAAAACTCCCGTCCCGCATCTGCGGGGCGGGGTTTTTCGCATGCGTGAGGGACGTCATGTTGCTTGTGGCGCCACCGGTGTTCCGGGCGCCGCGTGGTCTGTTAGGCCGGGCTGCTGGTTGTGCCCGTGGGCGGCGGCCCGCCCGCGAGCCGTCCGCGCCGCGAGTTGCTGCTTGTTGCCCCGACAGATCTCCGGCCGCCGCGGCCTGCCCGCCCGCTCGCCGTCCGCGCCGCGAGCTTCGCTCGGCGCGTCGGCTCGAAGCCCGCCCAGGCCCCTGCAGGTCCTCGCGGCGGCCTCCAATCGGTCGGGGGTGTCTGTGTGTTGCCTGGCCAGGCCCCGCCACCGCCCACGGGCACCGCAGCCTGGCCCTGCCGCCGCCCACGGGCACCGCAGCCAGGCCTTCCGGTCCCTCCGGCACCCCACCGGCGGTGCCTGTGGTTCTGGTGTGCCCGGCCAGGATCAATCGCCCACGGGCACCGCAACAAGGCCCTCCGGTCCCTCCGGCGCCCCACCGGTAGCGATGGGGGTTTGGCAGCATTAGGAGCTGTCTGTCGGCGTGTCGTCGGCGTGTCGCGGTTCTAGTGATGCAATTCCCCCCAATTGGCGGCGGTCAGCCCGCGACTTGCAGCGGTGTAGTCATCAAACTGCAGACCGATCGAGTGGAAACGCCCAGAATCAGCCTTTTGGCTGAATCAGGCTGCGTAAGTGGATAGGTTGTTGCTATCTGGATAGGTTATGAGCATCCGGATAGCTTATTAACCTATCCGGATCGTCGTAACCTATCCGGATCGTCGTAACCTATCCGGATCGTCATCTGCCAGGTCGGGGACATCCAGGTGCTCGATCGACGGGCCCGCGTTCTCTGGCGTGTTTTTCAAGTGGACACGACGCTGGAACCTTCTTCCACGTGATCATGAAGCGGCAACGTTCTTCCGTTTGACCATGACGCGGCGTCAGGGGTCAGAATCGATCTCATGAGCAACGACACCATTCTCTACACGGTCGGAGAGGTGGCCGAGCGATTCTCCCTGACGGTGCGAACGCTGCACCACTGGGAGGCGCAGGGTCTCCTCGCTCCCACCGCGCGGAGCTGGTCGAACTACCGGCTCTATTCAGCCGAGGATTGTGCCCGAGTCCAGAGGATCGTCATCTACCGGGCGACGGGGATGAAACTCATGGACATTAAGTCTCTGCTTGATTCTGGAGACACTGCGGTCGAACACCTGAAGAGGCAAAGAGAGAGCCTTGTTGCTCACCGTCGCGAGACGGACGCAATGATCGAAGCACTAGACATACTTTGGAGGATGCAATGAATGATAAGGCGCTCACCGTGGAAGAAATCGGGGAGATCTTGGGGAAAGCTGACTTCGCGGCGCACCAGAGTGAGGCCGAAGAGCGCTATGGCGACACTGACGACTGGCGCGAATCTCGAGTACGCACCGCTTCGTGGCAAGCCGCCGACTGGCGGCAGAATGCCGAGCGATTCCAAGATATTGAATGCAGGATGATCGACGCGATTTGTGATGGTGCCGCTCCTGACAGCGAGAGGGCCGCCGGCCTGGTTGAGGAACACAGAGAGGCTCTCAGCGAGTTCTTTCCGGTCACGCCCGCCAAGCACTACATCATGTCTCGCGGGTACATCCACGACGAGCGATTCCGGGAACACTACGACTCACAGCAGGTGGGCTTCGCGCAGTGGCTCGCCGACGCGATCGAGGCGGTTGCGAGACAGCAGGGAGTGGACCTCGAGAGCCCCACATGGGAGTGAGCATCCCAGACAAGGAAGTCGCATATCCGTGATGCGCAGCATAGCTTCAGGCCTGTATCTGGCTTGCCAGTTCCGAATAGTCTCTGCTACTATCTTCTCTTGTCGCAATCCTGCGTAGCTCAACGGCAGAGCATCCGACTGTTAATCGGACGGTTACTGGTTCGAATCCAGTCGCAGGAGCGGATGCCCCGAGTTCTCGTGAACTCGGGGCTTTTTGTTGATCGGGAGGAGTGAGTGGATGCAGGCGATCGCTGATCATGTCTACCACATTCTGATCATCGCCTTCGTTGCGACCACGATCGTCGAGGCGATCGTCAAATTTGCAAAGCGGCCGCGCAAACGCAAGCGCTCGCCCGCCGCCCCCAGGGAAAGCGCCATCGAGCGTGAGAAGCGCATGCGAGAGCGCTACGCGGCTTTCGGAGAGCGTTGGCGGGAGTGGCTGGACCAGCCGCGGGGGAGCGGTGATGCGGGCCGTCTCGTGACGGCCGCGAGCATCTGGGGAAGCCCGGAACAGGGAGCTTCCTTCCCCCCCGGCGTTTCCATGACGCTCAGCTGGGAAAGGTGATGCTCGATAAGCGCGCCTACCTGGCGATGCTGGACGCGCCCGCCGACGCGGTTCAGCCGAGGCGCGAGCTGGCCCCGACCTCGTGGGCGACGATGCGCCTCGATGTGTGGGCCCTGCACTCGAAGGTCGCGCAGAAGCCTCGTCTGATGCGCGTGTGGCTGAGTGGGGACCGTGCGCTCGTGGAGCTGCACCGTACGCGCGTCGTCAAGGTTGACGAGATCCTCCCCAGCGAGGTCGTCGGCTTCGTCCGAGGCTTCACGCGCCTTGGCCCGCGCACGGGCACAGTGGATGGCCTGCGTTGGCTGCCCGCCGAGACTATGGAGCTGGGAGAGCGGCCCCTATGGAATACCTTCCGCGCGATGCGCGACATCTCCTGTGTGGCTCCCGTGGGGTCGACCGTCGCCGATGCCTTGAATGCTACGGACTTCCACGCCTTTGCCTTCGTGGCTTTCCGTGCTGAGAGCGCGTGGAAAGAGCCGTGTGCGCATCTGCGCGTCCTGGATTGTTCTGGCGTCACCTATCAGGTGGGCGACGCGTTCGAGCAGGAACCCTCCGATGAGCGGTGGGCGCCCCCTGGGGATGGGGCTGCGCCTGCGATGCGCAAGGGTGGCGGGAAGGGGGCTTCAGGCTTCTCAACGAGGCCGGGGTCGCCCGAGCAGGCACCGGAGCCTGAGGAGGAGGCGATGTGCGGCGGAGGAGACGGCCCTCGGTGATGATCGGCAGGTTGTGGAACCGGAGCTGCCTGAATCGTCCGACCGTGAACCTGAACCGCTGGCGGACACGGACCTCGCTGTGGTCCCGATCGATCCGCGTGAGGTCCTGTGGGCTGTGGAGAGGATGGTCGAGCTGTGAGGGAGGAGCTTGTCGAGGCTGTCCTGCGGGTCGTGGAGCACATACCCGAGGGGCGAGTGGCTACCTATGGGATGATCGCCCGTGCGGTCGGTACCGGTCCGCGCGTCGTGGGGCGGATTATGCACGACTGGGGCGGTGGAGTCCCGTGGTGGCGCGTCGTGAACGTTCACGGAACTTTCCGACAACTGTACGAGGTGAGGGATTTTCTGAGTGGGAACGAGAGGGGATTCCTCACGATTCGACACGCGGAAAGGTGCTGATCAAAGACTGTGTGGTCGAGCAGGACTGGCTGGATGCTGTCGGGTATTCCGTCCTTGAAAATCTGCGCGATTATGCGGAAATGTCAGACTGAATCGTCCTGACATTCGGTTACGATTTGATTACATGCAAAGACATTTGGGTCGCGCGGGCCACTGTGATGCTCTACTCTTAAGGGGACGCCGAAGAGGGCGATTCTCTGGAACGGTAACCGTTAGCGTTAACGATGCCGGGGGAGCAAACTCCAGAAACAGAGAAGTTACTGGTACCCAAGGGGTGAGAAGTGACGAACTTACTAGAGCTAAAGGGGATCTCAAAGACGTTCCCCGGTGTGAAGGCGCTGTCCGACGTGGACCTCGACCTTCGACCCGGTGAAGTCTTGGGTCTCTGCGGTGAGAACGGAGCGGGCAAGTCCACGCTCATGAAGGTGCTCACCGGTATCCACAAGTCCGACCCGGGCGGCGAGATCTGGCTGCAGGGGGAGAAGGTCGACATCCAGTCGCCGGAGCACGCACGTGACCTCGGCCTGTCGATCATCCACCAGGAACTCAACATCGTTCCTGACCTGACCGTCGCCCAGAACCTGTACATCGGTCGACCCGGCACGTCCAAGTTTGGCTACGTCGACGACCGCAAGATGGTCCGTGACGCGCGCGAGCTGTTCGAGCGCCTCAACATGAACATCGATCCCACCGCCTACTGCCGCGACCTGCCGGTTGCGCGTCTGCAGATGGTGGAAATTGCGCGCGCGCTGTCCTTTCGATTCGAAGATCCTCGTCATGGACGAGCCCACGGCTCCTCTGACGACCACCGAGACCGAATCCCTGTTCGAGCTCGTGCGCGACTTCGTGTGCCCGACGACCGGCCTGATCTTCATCACGCACCGCATGCCCGAGCTCACCGAGCTCACCAACCGCATCTCGGTCCTGCGCGATGGCAAGTACATCGGCACGGTGGACACGGCCTCGACCCCCATGAGCGAGGTCGTCAAGATGATGGTTGGCCGCGAGGTCCCCGCCGACGCGCGCCCCACGACCAAGCCGCTCTCCGACGAGGCCGTCCTGCGCGTCGAGCACCTCTCGACCGCCAAGGCCGTCCACGACGTGTCCTTCGAGGTCAAGAAGGGCGAAATCTTCGGCTTCGCGGGCCTGGTCGGCGCCGGCCGCACCGAGGTCGCCCGCGCGCTGTTCGGCGCTGACCCCCACACCGAGGGCGACATCTATGTCCACGGCAAGAAGGTCAGCATCAAGGGCGCGACGGACGCGGTCAAGAACGGCATCGGCTACCTGTCCGAGGACCGTAAGCAGTTCGGCCTGCTCCTCGACAAGGACATCTCTTTCAACACGGGTATGGCTGCGATGAGCCACTTCAACACCGCGACCGTCGTCGCGACGAAGAAGCTGCGTGAGGTCGCCAAGGAATACGTGGCGAAGCTGCGTACCCGCACCCCCTCCGTGGACGTCGAGCTGCGCAGCCTCTCGGGCGGCAACCAGCAGAAGGTCGTCGTCGCCAAGTGGCTGGAGCGCGACACCGACATCCTGATCTTCGACGAGCCGACGCGCGGCATCGACGTGGGCGCGAAGGACGAGATCTACACGCTGCTCGAGGACCTCGCGAAGCAGGGCAAGGCGATCATCGTGATCTCCTCGGAGCTGCCCGAGGTCCTGCGCCTGGCTAACCGCATCGCCGTCATGGCCCACGGCCGCATCATCGGCACCCTCAACAACGAGGACGCCACCCAAGAAAACATCATGGAACTGGCCACCGTCGGCCAGGAAGAAGCGAACGGAGAAGTCGCGTGAGCACCGTCGTCGATAACAAGGGCCTTGAGGCGCCGTCGCCTTTCAAGACCTTCATGAAGAACAACATGCAGCTGATGCTCGTCACGGTTGCGCTGTTCGTCATCTTGCTGTTCTTCAGCATCGCAGCCAACGGCTTCGCGAAGCCCAACATCTACCTGGACATCGTCCTGCAGTCGGCCTACACGGGCGTCATGGCCCTGGGCGCGACCTTCGTTATCGCCACCTCCGGCATTGACCTCTCCGTCGGTACGGGTATGAGCCTCGTGGCCGTTATGGCCGGCATCTTCCTGGCGGGCGACAAGATGAACCTGCCGCTCGGCGTCGGCCTCGTTCTGACGCTGCTCGTCGGTATGGCGATCGGCCTGGTCAACGGCCTCAACGTCTCCATCCTGGGCCTGCCGCCCTTCATCGCAACGCTCGCGATGATGATGGTCGCCCGAGGTCTGGCGCTGATCATCTCCGACAAGGCCTCGATTACGATCGCGAACACCGGCTACAAGGCCATCGCGCGTGGTGAGATCATCCCCGGCGTCGCAAACGCTGTCCTGATCTTCGTGGTCCTTACGGTCCTGGCCACTTTCCTCATGAACAAGACGCTGCTCGGCCGCTACTCGCTGGCGATCGGCTCCAACGAGGAGGCCACCCGTCTCTCCGGCGTCAACGTCCGCCTGTGGAAGATCATCATCTACGTCGTCGCTGGCGCCTTCATGGCCATCGGTGCCGTCCTCTACTCCTCGCGTGGCGGTCTCGTCCAGCCCGCTGAGGGTGTGGGCATGGAGCTCAACGTTATCGCCGCAGCCGTCATCGGTGGCACCTCGCTCTCGGGCGGCCGCGCCTCGATCCCCGGTGCCTTGGTTGGCGCGATCATCATGGAGACCCTCAAGAAGGGCCTGACCATGATGGGTATCGCCGCCGAATGGCAGTTCGTGGTCACCGGTATCGTCCTGCTCCTGGCCGTCGTCATCGACAACATCCGCCGCGTTCGCGAGAACGCCGCCTGATTCTTACCCATTCAATTCACCCATCGTGGACCGACGTCGGTTCACACACACCAAGGGCGGGAATGACCCCGCCACCCCACGAAAGGAAAACCAATGCGCCCCATCGGACGTATCTTCGCCGCCGCCGCCGTCGGCTCCATGGCCCTGGGCCTGGCTGCCTGCACGACCTCGTCGGACTCCTCCGCTCCTGCGGCTGACACAAAGACCGGCGACTCCTCGGGTGCGAGCAAGGTCGACACCTCCGGCAACACCCAGGATTGGGAGAAGGCCGCGGTCAAGGGCGATGGCACCAAGACCATCTACCTGGTCTCCAAGGGCTTCCAGCACCGCTTCTGGCAGGCCGTGAAGGAAGGCGCCGAGCAAGCTGGTGAGGAGCTGGGCTACCAGGTCAAGTTCGTCGGCCCGCAGGACGAGACCAAGGTGACCGAGCAGACCGACCAGCTGAAGTCCGCCCTGGACTCCGGCCCGGCCGCTATCGGCTTCGCCGCCCTCGACTCGAAGGCCGCTGCCGACCTGCTCACCGAGATCCATGACAAGGGCATTCCGGTTGTCGCCTTCGACTCCGGTGTTGAGTCCGACATCCCCGTCACCACCGTTCAGACGGACAACAAGGCCGCCGCCGCCGAGGCCGCCAAGCACATGATCGAGCTCCTCAAGGGCAAGAAGGGCTCGGTCGGCATGGTCTGCCACGACTCGACCTCCACCACGGGCAAGCAGCGCTGCGAGGGCTTCAAGGAGTACTTCAAGGCCAACGCTCCCGCCGACCTGAAGCTCCTCGACGAGCAGATCGCTGGTGAGGTCACCAAGGCCGCTGACACCTCCAAGGCCATCATCCAGGCCAACGATGACATCGTCGGCATGTACGGCTCGAACGAGGCCGCTGCCTCCGGTATCGTCCAGGGCTCGCAGGAGACCGGTAAGGACGTCACCGTCGTCGGCTTCGACTCCGGCAAGACCCAGATCGACGCCATCAAGGCCGGCACCGAGGCTGGCGCCGTGACTCAGTCGCCCGTGAAGATCGGCTACTACACGGTCAAGGCCGCTGTCGCCGCCATCAACAAGGGCGAGCTGCCCAAGGTCATCGACTCGGGCTTCGCCTGGTACGACAAGACCAACATCGACAGCGCTGAGATCAAGGCGAACCTCTACGAGTGAGCCGATAGCTCCATCGGGCACGAGGCCGGGGCTGGGGAAGTGACAAACTGAACCGGTGGCCCGCCGCGGGTCCCGCACCACTTCGGTCGGGCGGGACCCGCGGACCCGGCACTTTTTTGTTCACAGGATCCGAGGGGGCGAGCGCCCCCGCGCTCCGACATCGACGTCATCATGAGGGATGAAGGAATAATGACAAACCACCCCCGCATCGGGATCCGCCCCACTATTGACGGCCGCCGTAAGGGCGTTCGTGAGTCGCTCGAAGAGCAGACCATGAACATGGCGAAGTCCGTCGCCGAGCTTTTCACCTCCAACCTGCGTTACCCGGACGGCGCCCCCGTCGAGGTCGTCATCGCTGACACCACGATCGGCCGCGTCCACGAGGCCCAGGCCTGCGCCGCCAAGTTCCGCGAGAACAACGTCGGCCTGACCGTGACGGTCACCCCCTGCTGGTGCTACGGCACCGAGACCACCGACATGGATCCCGCGATGCCGCACGCCATCTGGGGCTCAACGGCACCGAGCGCCCCGGCGCCGTGTACCTCGCCGCCGCCCTGGCAGGCCACGCTCAGATCGGTATCCCCGCCTTCGGCATCTACGGCGAGCACGTGCAGGACGCTGACGACACCTCCATCCCCGAGGACGTGCGCACCCGCCTCCTCGACTACGCGACCGCCGGTCTGGCCGTCGCTCAGATGAAGGGCGAGGCCTACCTGTCTATGGGCTCCGTCTCAATGGGTATTGCCGGCTCTGTCGTCAACCCCGACTTCTTCGGCTCCTACCTCGGCATGCGCAACGAGTACATCGACATGTCCGAGTTCACCCGCCGCATCGATGAGGGCATTTACGACCCCGAGGAGTACGAGAAGGCGTACCAGTGGATCCGCGAGAACTTCACGCAGGGCAAGGATTGGAACCCGCCGGAGTGGCAGTACCCCGAGAAGCATGAGGACTGGTGGAAGTTCGTCACCAAGATGACGCTCATCGCCCGCGACCTCATGCACGGCAACCCGCGCCTGGCCGAGCTGGGCTTTGAGGAAGAGGCTGGCGGCCACGGTGCCATTGCGGCGGGCTTCCAGGGTCAGCGTCAGTGGACCGACCACTTCCCCAACGGTGACGTTCTGGAGACCATCCTCAACACGAACTTCGACTGGACCGGCATCCGCCAGCCCTCCGTCGTGGCCACCGAGAACGACTCGCTCAACGGCGCCTCGATGCTGTTCGGCTACCTCCTGACGAACACGCCGCAGATCTTCTCCGACGTTCGTACCTACTGGAGCGCCGAGTCCATCGAGAAGGCCACTGGTTGGAAGCCCGAGGGCCGCGCTGCCGCCGGTCTGCTCGACCTGCGTAACTCCGGCTCGACCACGCTGGACGGCGCCGGCAAGGCTGTGCGCGACGGCAAGAACGTCATCAAGCCCTGGTATGAGCTGACCGAGGAGGACCGCGACGCCACGCTCGAGGCCACGACCTTCCACCCAGCCTCGACCGGTTACTTCCGTGGCGGCGGCTTCTCGACCCACTTCCGCACCTCCGGCGAGATGCCCGTGACGATGTGCCGCCTCAACCTGGTGCGCGGCCTCGGACCGGTTCTGCAGATCGCCGAGGGCTACACGGTCGAGCTGCCCGACGAGGTCGCCTTCACCATCGAAGAGCGCACCAACATCGAGTGGCCCACCACCTGGTTCGTCCCGAACCTGACGGGTGAGGGCGCGTTCAAGAGCGTCTACGACGTGATGAACAACTGGGGCGCTAACCACGGCGCGATCTCCTACGGCCACATCGGCGGTCAGCTCATCACGCTGGCCTCGATGCTGCGCATCCCGGTCAACATGCACAACGTCCCCGAGGAGCGGATCTTCCGTCCCAAGGCGTGGTCGCTGTTCGGCACCGAGTCCCTCGAGGCGCGGACTTCCGCGCCTGCGAGACCTTCGGTCCGATGTACCGCTGATGCAACCACCGGTCGGGCTCGGGTGTCCTCTCTCCCCGAGCCCGGCCGGGCTCGCCCCCACGAGGGCACCACCACCGGGATCCGGCCCCGGCCTCGCCGATGAGGAAAGCCGCACGAGAACCCAACGACGGGACGCGCCGCGCGAGGGCGTTTTGAGCAGGAGACCTTCAATGACCACCGTACTTGCTGTTGACCTTGGATCCGCATCCGGACGAGTCCTCGCCGGAACGCTGCACGACGGACGCCTCGACGTCACCGACATTCACCGCTTTAAGCACGAGGCCCGCCGCCGCGAAGACGGCACCCTCACGTGGGACGTGGCCACGATGGAGGCCGAGACGATCACCGGCCTGAAGAAGGCCCTCGAGCAGTTCCCGGACGCCCGCGCGGTCTCCATTGACACGTGGGGCGTGGACTGGGCTCCCCTTGATGAGAACGGCGAGCTCGTCGGCGACGTCATCGCCTACCGCGACGAGCGCACCTCCCGCACCCTTGACGCTTTCCGTGATCGCATCGGCGATCGTGAGTTCTTCGACCTGACCGGCAACCAGCCGGCCACCATCAACACGGCGAACCAGATCTTCGCTTACCTGCAGGAAACCCCGCCGACGCGCAGCGCGTCGCCGCTGCCCTCTTCCTGCCCGACTACTTCGCGTACCGACTCACCGGCGTTGTCGGATGGTCGCGCACGATCGCCTCGACCTCCGGCCTGCTCACCCCGGGCGGCGGCGACTTCAACGACGAGGTCTTCAACCGTCTCGGCATCCCGCGCGGCTGGTTCGGTGACCTCGCCGCCGACCGCACCGTCGTCGGCCCCTGCACGGTCCCCGGCCTCGAAACCCTCACCGTCGTGCGCGGCGGCGCCCACGATTCCGCCTGCGCCGTCCACGGCCTGCCCATCGAGGAAGGCAAGCGCGCCTACTTCCTGTCCTGCGGCTCCTGGTCCGTCCTCGGTGCCATCGAGGATCAGCCCCTCATGAGCGACGCAGCCTTCGACCTCGGCATTACGAACGAGGGGCGCACCGACGGGGGAGTGCGCCCCCTCTTCAACATCACGGGCATGTGGATCCTCCAGGAGATTCAGCGCCAGTGGGAGCGTGAGGGCACGCCCACCGACACCGATGAGCTGGTCGCCCAGGCGCGCGAACTGCCCGCCGCCTCCGGTGTGTTTGACCCCGACGCGGAAGCCTTCGCCACACCCGGAGACATGCAGCGCAAGATCGACGAGGCCCTGGACGCCCAGGGCGCGGCCCGCCCCGACTCCATGGCAGGCTACGTGCGCGTCATCATCGAGTCCTTCGCCCGCCGCTACGCCCGTGCGATCGGCGAGCTAACCGAGGCCACCGGAAAGGCCCCCGACCAGCTCAACCTCGTGGGCGGTGGCGCACGCAACCGCCTCCTGTGCGACCTGACCGCCCAGATCTCAGGCGTGACCGTTGTGCGTGGCCCCATCGAGGCCTCGACCTTCGGTTCCCTCCTCGCCCAGCTCGAAACCATCGGCGACCTCGCCGAGGAAGACCGCGCCTCCGTCATCGCAGCCAGCGCAGCGACCCATGTCCACGTCCCGACCCGCAGCTAAGAAGGTCTCCCTCGCCGACATCGCTCGACGCGCAGGCGTCTCGACCAACACGGTCTCGCGCGTTGTGCGTGGGGACCCGGAGGTCTCCGAAAAGACACGCGCGCGCATTGCGAAACTCGTCGAGGAGCTGGGCTACGTGCCCAACTACGCGGCGCGAGCGCTCGCGTCCAAGCGCACCAACGTCCTTCACGTCGTCTTGGCGGCGCCCATGTTTCACGGACACGGGCGTGTGCTGCTGTCGATCCTGAACGCCTCGTCGCAGGCCGGGTACCACGTGTCCCTGTCCTACGCGTACGGGCCCGACGGGCAGCTGCGCAGCGACTTCGCTCCCTTCGACGTCGACGGCGTCATCATCCTGGGCGGCCAGGACCCGACGATCGACGTTGCGATCGAATCGGGTAAGCGCTTCCCGACCGTCCTCGTCCTGACGAGCGAAAAGGGTCTCGACGGCATCTCGACCGTCGCGGTCGACAACGTGCGCGGCGCACACGCCTGGCCACCGACCACCTGCTCGCCCAGGGACTCACCGACGTCGTCCACATCTCGGGCCCGGCCGGCTGGTCGGATGCTCAGATGCGCAGGCTCGGCTACGAGCAGGCGTGCGCGTCTTACGGCATCGAGCCCGTCGTCCTTGCGTCAGACTCGTGGGACTCGCGCGACGGCTACGACGTCATGCACGCGGCCGGTCGTCTGCCCCAGGGCGTCCAGACCGCGAACGACCAGCTAGCCCTCGGCGCCATGCGCTACATCTACGAGCGCGGGGGAGTGGTGCCTCGCGACGTTCGGGTCGTCGGCTTCGACGACATCGACGGTGCGGACTCCTACGCACCTCCGCTCACGACAATCCACCAGCCCTTCGATCGCCTCGGACGCACGGCCGTGCGCCTCGTGCGCTCGCTCATGGGCGGCGGTCCCTCACAGGACATCGTCCTCGACCCCGAACTGGTCATCCGGGCCAGTTCACACCTGTAAGAAAGGCACGTTCATGCTCTATGGACCTATGACGCACCCGCAGTTCCTACGCGCGCTCGCGGCCGCCGGCCACGGCTCGAAGATACTGCTGGCGGACGCGAACTACCCCCACACCACGGGTGTGAACCCGCGCTGCGAACTCATTTCGCTCAACCTTGCCCCGGGTCTCCTGGATGTCAGCCAGGTCCTCGATGTCCTCAAGCGCACGATTCCGATCGAGCGCGCAGAGATCATGACCCCCGCCCCCGATGCTGATCCGGTGGAGATTCCGATCCACGACGAGTTCCGCGCGGCCCTGCCCGGCGTGGAGTTCGGCGAGATTTCCCGATGGGACTTCTACGATGCCGCGCGCGACGAGAACGTCGGCATCATCGTTGCGACGGGCGAGCAGCGCCTGTACGGCAACCTGCTCCTGACGGTCGGCGTTCGCCAGCCCGGGGAGTAAAACCCGTTTGCCGCCCCAGGGCACGCCTTGTTGGATCGGTGACGAGCGCTTTCGTTTCGTTTTCGTTTCAACTGGATGGTGGCTCCGGGGTGGGGCTGAGAGTTTCATAGCTGGTGGGTGGCTCGAGGGAGCCACCCACCAGTGCATTTATCCTTGCAATACCATTGAATTGTGAAGAATGGGCAGCTTTGCCCTGAACGTTTGTGCGCGGTGGGCGCACACGTGTGAATGTTGTTCTCGTGATGTTGCATACTTTCGTTTTAGTGACTATTCTTTTCTTAACGAAAGATAAAGCGACAAAGAATGTCGCTGATTCCGCGAAGAGGTGCCCCATGGGACGTGCAGAAGAACGCACGAACTACATCCTGGATCGCCTCGCCCGGGAGGGTGAGGTGAGCGTCGCGCAGCTTGCCTCCGATCTGGGCGTTTCACCCGTCACGGTGCGCGCTTCGCTCAAGTCTCTCGACGAGCAGGGCTACCTCGTGCGCACGCACGGAGGAGCGCGCCCCACCACCTTCCGCAACATTCACCTGCGCCAGAACGATCGTGTTGAGATCAAGGAGCGCATCGCTCGCGCCGCCGCCGACATGATCCACGATGACGATCGCATCATGATCGAGGCCGGCACCACCTGCGCCCTCATCGTCAAGTACCTCACCGGCAAGCGCGGAGTCCAGGTCCTGACCAACTCCGTGCTCGTCTTCGCCAACGCCCGCTCCAACCCGAACCTCAACATCACGCTGACGGGTGGGCACTTCCGCGCCGAGTCCGAGTCCCTCGTGGGTCCGGTCGCAGAGCGCGCCATCAATGACTTCAACGCACGCGTCGCCTTCCTTGGAACCGACGGGTTCAGCGTTGATCGCGGCCCTGACCACCCAGCTCGTAGAAGGTGGACAGGTCGGCTCCATTATGCGCACCCGCGCACAAGAGACGTGGCTGCTCGCTGGCTCCTCCAAGTATGGGGAAGCCGGCTTTGTCAGCTTCATGGGGATCGACGAGGTCACCGGAATCATCACCGACGATGAGATCCCCGAAGAATCCATCAAGGAATTGGCCGAGCGCACGAAGCTGCGCATCGTCTAGGAGGAATTACATGGCCACCATCGTGGTGATGCCCCAGCTGGGCAACTCTGTTGAGTCATGCATCATCGTCGAGTGGATGATCGCAGAAGGCGACACCGTCTCCGTCGACCAGACGCTCGCGTCCATCGAGACCGACAAGTCGACCATGGAGGTGCCCTCGACCGCCGAGGGTACCGTCCTGAAGCTCCTGTGGGAGGAAGGCGACGAGGTCCCCGTGAAGGATCCGCTCATCATCGTCGGTGAGCCCGGAGAGGACATCTCCGGCCTCGTTCCCAGTGGCGACGCTGCCCCCGTCGAAGCCGACGCTCCCGCCGAGCAGGCCGCTGCCCCCGAGGCCGCCGCCCCATCTTCGCGACCGAGCGTGCCACCGGCGCCGTCTCCCCCCGCGCCCGCGCCCTCGCCGCGTCGAACGGCGTCGACGCTTCGGCTATCGCTGAGGGCTCCGGCCCCCACGGCCGCGTCATCGAGCGTGACGTCGCCGCCGCGATCGCCGCCGGCCCCGTCCTGACCTCCGCCGCGCGCGCCGCCGGCGTGAGCGCCGCCGAAGGCACCGGCATCGGTGGCCGCGTGTCCGTCGCCGACGCTGGCCGCACCGCCGAGGCCGCGCCCGCTGCCGCTGTCGCCGCCCCCGCCGCGGCCGCTGACTTCCCCGGCGCCTCGACCTCCGCCCCGCTCAAGGGCGTGCGCAAGGTCGTCGCCAAGCGCATGATGGAGTCCCTGACCTCCACCGCGCAGCTGACCCTCAACACGACGGCCAACGCCGCCGGCATCCTCGCGATGCGCAAGAAGGTCAAGAACGCCGACGAGGCCCTGGGCCTGAACAAGATCACGCTCAACGACCTGGTCTGCTTCGCGGTGTCGCGCACCCTGCTCAAGTACCCCGTGTTCAACGCTCACCTGGAGGATGGCGTCCTCACCGAGTTCGAGCAGGTCCACCTCGGCTTCGCGTGCGACACCCCGCGCGGCCTCCTCGTCCCCGTCATCCGCTCCGCGCAGGCCCTGGGCCTCAAGGCGTTCTCCGACGAGGCCAAGCGCCTCGCCGGCGGCGCGATCGACGGCTCCCTGTCGCCCGACTTCCTGAGCGGCGGCACCTTCACGGTCTCCAACATCGGTTCCTTCGGTATCGAGACCTTCACCCCCGTCATCAACCTGCCCCAGACGGCCATCCTGGGCGTCGGCGCGATCACCCGCGCCCGACCGTCGCCGCAGACGGCTCGATCGGCGTGGAGCAGCGCCTCAATCTGTCGCTGACGATCGACCACCAGGTCATCGACGGCGCGGACGGCGCTCGCTTCCTGCGCGACCTGGTCGCCGCCATCGAAAACATCGACGTGACCGTTCTGGCCTGAGGAAAGAGGAAAACTCATGAGTGACACGCATTTTGACGTCATCGTCCTCGGTGCGGGTCCCGGCGGCTACCTGGCTGCCGAGCGCCTCGGACACGCGGGCAAGAAGGTCGCCCTCGTCGAGGAGCAGTACCTGGGCGGCACCTGCCTGAACGTGGGCTGCATCCCCACCAAGACCCTGCTCAACGGCGCGAAGAACTACCTGCACGCCAAGGAAGCCAGCCAGTTCGGCGTGGACGCGCAGGGCGTGGCCGTCAACTGGACGCAGATGCAGGCCTGGAAGGATCAGGTCGTGGGCGGCCTGGTCGCCGGCGTCGCAGCCACCGAGCGCAAGGCGGGCGTGACCGTCATCAACGGACGGGGCCACCTGGATGCCCCCGGTCGCGTGACCGTCGAGGGCACGACCTATACCTCGGACCACGTCATCATCGCCACGGGCTCCGTGCCGGCCATGCCCCCGCTGCCCGGCACTCAGGACAACCCCGCGCTGGTGGACTCCACGGGCATCCTCTCGCTGCCCGAGGTCCCGGCCCGCCTCGCGATCATCGGCGGCGGCGTCATCGGCGTCGAGTTCGCCTCCCTGTACTCCACCCTCGGCTCCCAGGTGACCGTCATCGAGATGGCCCCCGAGATCCTGCCCTTCATGGACGACGACCTGGCCGCCAAGGCCCGCGCCGCGATGAAGGACGTGACCTTCGAGCTGGGCTGCCGCGTCGAGTCCCTCGACGGCGGCACCGTCCACTACTCCAAGGGCGAGGAGAAGCTGAGCGTCGAGGCCGACGTGGTCCTCATGGCCGTCGGCCGCCGTCCCGCGACGGTGGGCTGGGGCGCCGAAGAGGCCGGCCTCGAGATCAACCGCGGCATCGTCGTCGACGACACGATGCGCACCAACCTGCCCAACGTGTGGGCCATCGGCGACGTCACCGGACGTTCCCTCCTGGCGCACGCCGCCTACCGCATGGCGGAGATCGCCTCGGCGAACATCCTCGACCCGACCGCGAAGAAGCGCGGCGAGGTCATGCGTTGGCACACCGTCCCGTGGGCCGTCTTCTCGATCCCCGAGGCCGCCGGCGTCGGTCTGACCGAGTCCGCCGCCAAGCGCGAAGGCCGCGAGGTCCTCGTCGCCAAGGTTCCCGCCCTCATGTCCGGCCGCTTTATCGCGGAGAACGGCTTCAAGGCCCCCGGCGAGGCGAAGATCCTCGTTGACCCCAAGACCCACCAGGTGCTGGGCATCCACGTGCTGGGTGCGTACGCCGCCGAGATGATCTGGGGCGCTCAGGCCGTCCTCGAGATGGAACTGACCGTCGAGGACCTGCGCCAGGTCGTCTTCCCGCACCCCACGGTCTCCGAGGTCATCCGCGAAGCCGCGTGGGCCGTCAAGCTCTAACGAACATCCCCTACGTCAAGGAAGAGTAGAAAAATGACTCAGTCTCTCATCATCGACCCCAATGAGGTGCGTCGCCCCGGGTACGTGAAGTTCCCCGAGGTCCCCGTCAACCAGTACACCTTCGACCGTGACACCGAGATCGCCCGCTACGGCGAAAAGGGCATGGTCCAGATGCTCCACGACATGATCGTCGTGCGCACCTTCGAGTCGATGCTCGACTCCATCAAGAAGACCGGTGCCTGGCAGGGCATCGAGTACAACCACCGCGGCCCCGCCCACCTCGGCATCGGCCAGGAGAGCGCCTACGTCGGTCAGAGCTACGTGCTGTCGCCCGATGACTTCATCTTCGGCTCGCACCGCTCCCACGGCGAGATCCTCGCCAAGTGTTACTCGGCCATGCACCAGATGGACGAGGCGCAGCTTGAGGGCATCATGAAGGGCTTCCTCGGCGGCGAGACCCTGTCCTACGCCGAGAAGATCGACTACAAGGACACGAAGGACCTCACCGAGAACTTCATCCTCTTCGGTGCCCTCGCCGAGATTTTCGCCCGCAAGTCCGGCTTCAACCGTGGCCTGGGCGGCTCGATGCACACCTTCTTCCTGCCCTTCGGCTCCTACCCGAACAACGCGATCGTCGGTGGCTCCGCCCCCATCGCGAACGGCGCGGCCCTGTTCAAGCGCATCAACCGCAAGCCCGGCATTGTCGTCTCGAACGTCGGTGACGCGGCCCTGGCCTGTGGCCCCGTGTGGGAGGCCATGAACTTCGCGTCCATGGACCAGTTCCGCTCGCTGTGGCGCGAGGAGGACGGTGGCAACCCGCCGATCCTGTTCAACTTCTTCAACAACTTCTACGGCATGGGCGGCCAGACCTTCGGCGAGACCATGGGCTACGAGATCCTCGCCCGCGTGGGCGCGGCCCTCAACCCCGAGGCCATGCACGCTGAGCGCGTCGACGGCCTCAACCCGCTGGCCGTCGCCGATGCGACCACCCGCAAGAAGAAGATCCTCGAGGAGGGCCGCGGCCCCGTCCTCATGGACACCATCACCTACCGCTTCTCCGGCCACTCGCCGTCGGACGCCTCCTCGTACCGTACGAAGGAAGAGGTCGAGCTGTGGGAGCAGGTGGACTGCATCAAGGAGTACTCCAACCTGCTCATCTCCAACGGCCTGACCACGCAGGACGAGATCGATGGCTACACCGCGTCGCTGACCGAGAAGCTCGTCAAGGTCCTCAAGCTCTCGATCGACGACGAGGCCACGCCGCGCGTCGCCGACGGCTACATCGACTCCGTCATGTTCTCCAACGAGAAGGTTGAGGCCTTCGACGACGCGACCCCCGAGATCGACCTCGAGGACAACCCGCGCGTCAAGGCTCTGGCCAAGAAGGTGCGTACCTCCGTTGACGACAGCGGCAAGCCCGTCTCCAAGATGCGCATGTACCAGTTCCGTGACGGCCTGTTCGAGGCCATGCTGCACCGCTTCAAGACGGACCCGACGATGGCCGCATGGGGCGAGGAAAACCGCGACTGGGGCGGCGCCTTCGCCGTCTACCGTGGCCTGACCGAGGCCCTGCCTTACCGTCGCCTGTTCAACTCGCCCATCGCCGAGGCCTCGATCGTGGGTGCCGGCGTCGGATACGCGATGGCCGGTGGCCGCGCGGTCGTCGAGCTCATGTACTGCGACTTCCTGGGCCGCTCCGGTGACGAGGTCTTCAACCAGATGGCCAAGTGGCAGTCGATGAGCGCCGGCCTGCTCAAGATGCCTCTCGTCCTGCGTGTGTCCGTGGGTTCGAAGTACGGCGCTCAGCACTCCCAGGACTGGAGCGCGCTCGTTGCTCACATCCCGGGCCTGAAGGTCTACTTCCCGACGACCCCGACCGACGCTAAGGGCATGCTCAACCTGGCGCTCGCCGGCACCGACCCGGTCGTGTTCCTCGAGAGCCAGAAGCTCTACGACAAGGGCGAGGACTTCGAGCCCGGCGGCGTGCCCGAGGGCTACTACGAGACCGAAGAGGGCGAGCCGGCGATCCGCCGCGAGGGCACCGACATCACGATCGCCGCCTACGGCGCGACCGTGTACAAGGCACTCGAGGCCGCGGACGTCCTGGCTGAGAAGTACGGACTGAGCGCCGAGGTCATCGACCTGCGCTTCGTCGCCCCGCTTAACTACGACAAGCTCATCGCCTCCGTGAAGAAGACCGGTCGCCTGGTCCTCACCTCGGACGCCGTCGAGCGTGGCTCCTTCCTCAACACGGTCGCCGCCAACGTGCAGACCCTGGCCTTCGACGCGCTCGACGCGCCGATCGCCGTCGTGGCCTCGCGCAACGGCATCACGCCCGGACCTGAGATGGAGTCGTACTTCTTCCCGCAGGTCTCCTGGATCCTCGACGCGATTCACGAGCGCATCCTCCCGCTGCCCGGCCACGTGCCTACCACGAAGCACGCGACCGAGGCCGAGATCGCGCGCCTGAACCGCGCGGGCCTCTGAGGCATTGGGGGCGGGCTGTTCCCTTTCCGGCCCGCCCCCGTCCTTGGCTCGCACTCCCTGACGCGAGCCCGCGAGGCCGGGGCCACACTCCTCCTCACCGTGCCCCGGCCTCGCCCACATACTTGTTTCATCACCGTTTTTCTCCACCCAACGAAGAGATGGCAGAACCCATGGACATCACCAACGACCCGGCTTCCACCCCGGCCCAGCGCATCGAGGCGCTGCGCGGAGGCGTTGCCGACGAGCACTTCCCCAGCTGGGTGCCCGAGTCGAACAACCACATCCACACGTGCTTCTCGTTCAGCCCCTACACGCCAACCCACGCCGCGCTGCTCGCGCGCCGCAACGGCCTGCGCGTCGTCGGCTCGGTCGACCACGACTCGATCGGCGCTGCCGCTGAGATGAGCGAGGCGACCCGCATCCTGGGCATGGGCTCCGTTACCGGATTCGAGATCCGCGCCCGCTTCGGCGAGGGTACGCCGCTCGCGCAGCGCAAGCTCAACAACCCCGACTCCGTGGGCGTCGCCTACATGACGGTGCAGGGGGTGCCCGCACCGGCCCGCGAGAAGGTCGCCGAGTGGCTCGCCCCCAAGCGTGCCGCCCGACTTGAGCGCACCCTCGCCATGGCTGAAAGCGCCAACAAGATTCTCACAGACCTGGGCCTGGAGCCCTTCGACCCGCGCTCCGACATGGTCGGTATCTCGCAGTACGCCAATGGCGGCGGGATCACCGAGCGTCACCTGCTGGCCGCCATGGCCTCGGCCCTCATCCGCGGTTTCGGACGTGGCCCCGCCCTGGTCCAGGGCCTGGACTCGATGGGCGTCGAGATCCCCGAGTCCCTCGCGCGCGTCCTGTCCGACGCCGACAACCCGCACCTCATGTACGACCTGCTGGGTGTCCTGAAGGCTAACTACCTGGACCGCATCTACATCCAGCCCACCGACGAGCTGCCAAGCGCAGCCGAGGTCGTCGAGTTCGCCGACTCGGTCGGCGCGATCGCCACGTACGCCTACCTGGGCGACGTGTCCGCCTCGCCGACGGGCGACAAGAAGGCCGAGAAGTTCGAGGACGACTTCCTCGACGAGCTCTTCGAGTACATGGAGTCGATCGGACTGCGCGCCGTCACCTACATGCCCCCGCGCAATACCCCCGAGCAGCTTGAGCGCATCCACGCGCTCGCGGCCACCCACGGCATGCTCGAGATCTCGGGCGTGGACATCAACCAGCCTCGCCAGCGCTTCACCTGCGAGGAGCTGCGCCGCCCCGAGTTCGCGGACCTCAACGAGGCCACGTGGGCCCTCGTCGCGCACGAGGCCCTGTCCTCCGTGGATCCATCCCTGCACCTGCTGGGCCGCACGGGTCGCCTGACCCCCGAGGCCCTCGCTGAGCGCATCAGCCAGTACGCACCCCTGGGTCGCGCGATTGCCGACGGCGAGGACGCCGCCGCCGTCGCCGCCCGAGCCACATCGATTAACTGACGATCAACGTCAAGAAAGAGAGACATCATGAGTAACGCCCCCGAGGTACGCGGGCTCTTCCTGAAGGCCCTCGGCCGCCCCGTCATTGTGGCCCCCAGCTCGGACGTGCCGACCGTCACCTTCGACGGCCCGCTGACCGAGGTCTGCCCCTGCTCCCTGAAGGAGACGGAGCTTCCCGTCGTCGTGCGCGCCGGCGAGGAGACCTTCGAGGTCCGCGCCACCGCCACGGGTGAGCGCGCCATCAACGGCCGCGTCGCCCTCGTGACGGGCGGAGCCCAGGGCTTCGGCGCGGAGATCGCGCGCGGCCTGGTGGACGCCGGCTGCTTCGTGTACGTGGCCGACCTGAACGGCGAGGGCGCGGCAGCCTAAGGCAGCCGAGCTCGGCGGCGAAGGCGTCGCCCACCCGATCACGGTCAACGTCGCCGACGAGGATTCCGTCGCTGCGATGGCCGCTGAGGTCGAGCGAGTTACCGGCGGCCTCGACCTGGTCGTCTCCAACGCGGGCATCGTGCGCGCCGGCTCCGTCCTCGAGCAGGACGCCTCCGCATTCCGCCTGTCCACGGACATCAACTACGTGGCTTTCTTCCTGGTCACCAAGCACCTGGGGCAGCTCCTGGCCCGCCAGCACTCGACCGCCCCCGAGTGGCTGACTGACATCATCCAGATCAACTCCAAGTCCGGCCTCGTCGGCTCGAACAAGAACGCCGCCTACGCGGGTTCGAAGTTCGGCGGCATCGGCCTGGTCCAGTCCTTCGCCCTCGAGATGGTTGCTCACGGCGTGAAGGTCAACGCGATCTGCCCCGGCAACTTCTACGACGGCCCGCTCTGGTCCGACCCGGACCGTGGCCTCTTCGTCCAGTACCTGAACTCCGGCAAGGTCCCCGGCGCCAAGACGGTCGCCGACGTCAAGGAGTTCTACGAGGCGAAGGTCCCCATGCGCCGCGGCGCCCAGGGCATCGACGTTCTGCGCGCGATCTTCTACATCGTTGAGCAGGAATACGAGACCGGCCAGGCCGTGCCCGTCACGGGCGGCCAGGTGATGCTCTCCTGACATTGTTACGAGGCCGGGGACGCATGCGGGTTTCTCCGGAGCTCCCCGGCCTCGTCCTTTCTTCCCACGTCCAGTTGTTTTTCCAGTGAAAGAGTCAGTCATGACCCAGATTCCCTCCACCCAGTACGCGATTCAGATCGTCGGCAAGGAAGAGTTCGTCGTTAACCCGGCGAAGCCCGTTGACCCCGTTGGCCCGACGCAGATCATGCTCGAGGTCGAAGCCTGCGGCATTTGCTTCTCTGATACGAAGCTGCTCCACCAGTTCGATGGCCACCCGCGCAAGTCGGACGTGGTGGCGGGTATCGACCTGGACGCCCTCAAGGACATTCCGTCCTACCACCCGAACCAGGAGGCCGTGACGCCCGGCCACGAGCCCGTCGTGCGCGTCGTGCAGGTCGGCGAGAAGGTCACGCACTTCAAGGTCGGCGACCGTCTGCTGGTCCAGGCCGACTGGAAGCACCTGCGCACCGCGAAGTCGAACGGTGCCTTCGGCTACAACTTTGACGGTGCCCTCGAGGAGTTCGTTGTCGTCGACGAGCGCTGCGTCGTGTCCCCGGACGGGGAAGAGTTCCTCATTCACGTGTCGGAGGGTCCGTCGGCCGCAGCCGTCGGCCTCATCGAGCCCTGGGCGACCGTCGAGGGTTCCTACGCGTGGGCTGAGCGGGATCATGTCGCCGACGGTGGCCGCCTGCTGGTCGTCGGTGAGGGCGATATCGACGCTCTGACCGCCGAGCACAAGCCCGCCGAGATCGTGCGCGTTGCCGCCGACGCCATCGAGGGCACCCTGGGCGAGTTCGACGACATCGTGTTCTTCGGTGCGGACGCCGACGCGATCGAAAAGGCCGCGCTCCTGATCGGCACCCGCGGCACCATGTGTGTCGTCCTGGGCGGCGAGAAGATTTCGCGCAAGGTGTCCCTGGACATCGGCCGCGTCCACTACGACTTCACCCGTTTCTGCGGTACGACACGCTCGGACCCGCGCGAGGGCTACGCCTGGATCCCCGCCAACGGCGATCTGCGCGAGAATGACCGTTGCGTCTTCGTCGGCGCGGCCGGCCCGATGGGCGTTATGCACACGATGCGCGCCGTCACCTCCGGTGTTCCCGGCCTCAGCGTCGTGGGCACCGACCTGTCGGACGAGCGTCTGGAGAACCTGACGAAGGTTGTTGGCCCGACCGCGCAGAAGAACGGCGTTCCGCTGGACATCGTCAACACCTCCTCGACGCCCCTGGAGTACGGCTACACCTACGCGACGTGCCTCGTGCCCGTTCCGGCACTGGTCTCCCAGGCCGTCGACCTGCTGGCTGAGGGCGGCATCCTGAACGCGTTCGCTGGCATCCCGGCCGGCACGTTCGGCGACTTCGACCTGCAGGGCATCATCGAGCGCCGCATCTTCATGCTGGGCACCTCCGGATCGGACGTCTCCGACATGCGCACGGTCCTGCGCAAGATCGAGGCCGGAATCATCGACACCACGATCTCCCTGTGGGCGATCACCGGCATGGCGGGCTTCGGCGACGCCATCAACGCGGTGATGAACCGTACCTCGGGCGGCAAGATCATGGTCTTCCCGATGATGCACGACCTGGGCCTGACCCCCGTATCCGAGCTCGCCGAGAAGCTCCCGACGGTTGCCGCGAAACTCGACGCCGCCGGCCTGTGGACCAAGGATGCTGAGGAGGCTCTGCTCGCCACCCGCTGAGCGCTGCGCCTCGACCTTCGCCCCGGCCTCGTCTGTCACTCGGACGAGGCCGGGGCCTTCGTGTTTCTGCGATAATGGGGGTGCAAGCGTTGCGTTGCGAACAAGGAGGTTTCCATGACAGTCAGCGATCGCGCCTCGCAGGAGCGTTACGTGGCGTTGCAGGCGTGGCTGTGCGGGCAAATGTCCCCGCGCGCGCCTCACGCGACGCGGTGTTTCGCAGAGGATCCGGAGTGCCTCTACGACGCGTTTCTGTCCGTGCTTGTCGGCACGGGGCTGGGGTTCGCGGACTACGACGATAATTGCGCCCACCACGGGCTCTACGCCTTCGACTTTTTCGTCGGTGACATCGAGGTGCCGCCGCTCGGCAGGGGCGTTGATGGGCAGAGAGCGCCCGGCATGGCGGGGGATCCTGCCGCGGACGGCGCCGCCCGAGCGATGTGCCACGCCATCGTCGACACGTGGCTCGGGGACACGAGCGCACGCATCCCGTTCGTGGGCCTCCGTGATCGCCTCCGTGGCCACCCTCGAGCTCGTCGCCGATGTGAGCGTCGACTGAGTGCGTCTTTCGAGTGTGACCTGCCGCGGGGTATGCGCGCTTCACCGCGAACAAACCGTGGGAGGACGGGAGCCTGCCAATCGGCGCGCTCGATTCGTCTCTGGTGGTCCCCGGTCCTCTCATCCACGTCGAGGCGCGCCTGCGATACGAGGGACAGGGTCCCTGTCCTGCTCAGGCTTCGACGAGGCCGTGGCCTCGTGCGTGCAGATGGGGTTTGCCGTGGAGTCGTCCGTGGCCTCCAGCACCGGAGTGACTGCCGCTCTGCGTGCCCCGCATGGTGGCCCTGAGATGCTCGGCTGGGCCGCCGACGCGGTGGCTCGCGCCCTGTCCGCGTGCGGGCACACCGGGGTAGTGCAGATCCGGGTCTGGTGACTGGGGCTATGGGTGGCTGTCGCCCGACGCGTGGGATTCCCTCACGATGCGGGTGGCGTCGCCCAGGAACGTGACAATACGCTGCGCGTCCTGCTCGGGCAGTTCGTCGACCAAATTGATGAGGCGCTCATCGACCGGTTGAAAAACCCCAGAGAGTCGAGCGACGGCCGATATGTGGATGGTGAAGGACCGCAAGTCCTTGTCGCTGGTGCGGCGCTCGACCCAGCCTCCCGCGCTCAGGCGCCGCAGGATACCGGTCATCGTCGTGGTCGCGATCCGTGTTCGCTGGGCCAATGCGCTGGGAGTCTGGGGTCCCTCCCGGTGCAGGATGTCCAGCACTGCCAGGTCGGAGTCGTTGAGGCCCACTCTGGTGGCCATGCAGCGGTTGTTCGCGGCCAGCTCACTGTTGAAGGCGCGCAGTGCGCGCACCAGAGGGTGGTTGTAGGGGGCGGTCACGTGGACCTGCCCACGCCGGATGTATCGACCGACGCCGTCGCGCATGACGAGCCCCGGCCTCGTCCGTTCAGTCAGACGAGGCCGGGGCGGTTTACGGGGAGAGGGACCTTACGCGTTGGTCTTCTCGGTGGCGACGGGAGCGTCGTCCTTCCAGAAGTCCAGCTCGTCCGGGTTCAGGCCGATCGAGGAGGCCTTGAAGTGCGGCTCGAGGCCGGCCTTGCGCTGGGCGACGTAGTCGTTCGCGCAGCGGATGGCGTGGTTGCCAAGGATGACGATGACGGGCAGGTTGATGAGGGCCATGAGGCCCATCAGGATGTCGCCCAGGTTCCACGCAACCTCGAACTTGAGCAGGGCGCCCGCGAAGACGAGCAGCGCGGCGACGCCACGGAAGATCGAGAGCATCCAGTGCTGCATGTGCTTGTTGCGCATGAGGAAACGGAAGTTGACCTCGGCGTAGTAGAAGTTGCCGACCAGCGTCGTGAACGCGAAGAGGAACAGTGCGACCGAGATGAAGACCTGCGCGACGCTCTGCCCGAGGACCGTGGCCATCGCGTCCTTCACGAGGGGAGCACCCGTCACGCCGCCGTCCTCGCCGACGCCCGAGGACAGCACCACGAACGCGGTGAGCGTGCAGATCACCATGGTGTCGATAAAGACGGAGAGCATCTGGACGAGGCCCTGCTTGGCGGGGTGCGACGACGGAGGCGGAGGCGGCGGCGTTCGGAGCGGAGCCGACACCGGCCTCGTTCGAGTAGAGGCCACGCTTGATGCCGTACATCATCGCCGAACCGGCGAAGCCACCGAAGATGGCGTGGAAGTCAAACGCGCCCTTGAAGATCGCGGCGAACATCGCGGGGATGTTCTGGTAGTTAAGCGCGACGACGACGAGGCCGACGCCCAGGTAGATGATCGCCATGATCGGCACGAGCACACCGGTCACGTCCGTCAGGCGACGGGTGCCGCCGAAAGATGGAGCCGGCCATCAGCACCGCGAGAACCACACCGACGATCCACGGCGTCCAGTCGTTCGCCCAGCTGTACTCGGTGAAGGTGTCGGCGACGTTGAAGGAAGCGAGTAGGTTGAAGCCGCCCATGTAGGTCAGAATGAGCACCGACGCGAAAAGCGTGGCAAGCCAGTTCTGCTTGAGGGCCGTCTGGATGTAGTAGGCCGGACCACCGTAGGAGTGGTGGGGCCCTTGCTTCTTATAGATCTGCGCGAGCGTCGACTCGATAAAGGCGGAGGCGCCGCCGAGGGTCGCGATCACCCACATCCAGAAGACAGAGCCGGCGCCGCCTGCAGCGACAGCGGTGGCGACGCCGGCGATGTTGCCGACGCCCACGCGCGAGGCCGTGGAGACCATCAGAGCGCGGAACGAGGAGACCTCGCCTTCCTCGTGGGGAGGCTCGGTTACGACGCGAACCGCTTCCTTAAACAGGCGCAGCGGAAGAGCGCGCGTGCGGATGAAGAAGTACAGGCCGGCGCCGATCAAGAGGGCGACAAGCACGTACGTATACATAAAGCCGGAGATCGTGTCCAGGGTGCCGGCAAGATTGAAAGCCGGGCGCAGGGTTTCACTCATCGTTGTTCCTAGCGTTGATGGATGTTCGTGGACGCGGCGAGGCCGCGCTGACGAGACCAAGCATAGCGCCTCGGTCAACGAAAGGTAAAGACTTTACTAAAAATCGTGATGGCTTCAGCCATGTGGGCAGTTTGGGCGCTTGTGGAAGACATGCTCGTACGGGGTTACTCGTGAACGTAACGAGTGCTGGGGCACATTTCGCCTAAATCCTTGTGGTCTGCAGCATTAAATTTGTTGATTTTGAGCTCTGTGGGCACCGCGAAGCGAGAGAAAATGGCGAGATTCTGCGAAAAAGCTACCCATGGCTACGCGATGTTGCTTGATTTGACGATGTCCGGAGAAGTGCGTATTGTTTTCCTTGTTGCGCCGAACGGCAGTGAACGAAGCGAGAAGCTCGGATCACGGAAACATGGTGCGAAACACCTTTCGAAAACGTGCGAGATAATTGTGCGCGCTTGATCGTGTGGGTGTTGTTTGTGAACTCGATAGTGTGTTTGTTTGTTTTTTTATGCCTGTTTTTTGTTTTTGAGTGTTTTTGGTTGGGATTGCTGGCCGGATGGTTTTTTGGTTGGTTTTTCTGGGCTTTAACGTTTTTGTTTTTGTTCGGAGAGTTTGATCCTGGCTCAGGACGAACGCTGGCGGCGTGCTTAACACATGCAAGTCGAACGCTGAAGCCTAGCTTGCTGGGTGGATGAGTGGCGAACGGGTGAGTAACACGTGAGTAACCTGCCCCCTTCTTTGGGATAACGCCCGGAAACGGGTGCTAATACTGGATATTCACTGATCTTCGCATGGGGGTTGGTGGAAAGGTTTTTCTGGTGGGGATGGGCTCGCGGCCTATCAGCTTGTTGGTGGGGTGATGGCCTACCAAGGCTTTGACAGGTAGCCGGCCTGAGAGGGTGACCGGTCACATTGGGACTGAGATACGGCCCAGACTCCTACGGGAGGCAGCAGTGGGGAATATTGCACAATGGGCGAAAGCCTGATGCAGCGACGCCGCGTGAGGGATGGAGGCCTTCGGGTTGTAAACCTCTTTCGCTCATGGTCAAGCCGCAGCTTTGGGTTGTGGTGAGGGTAGTGGGTAAAGAAGCGCCGGCTAACTACGTGCCAGCAGCCGCGGTAATACGTAGGGCGCGAGCGTTGTCCGGAATTATTGGGCGTAAAGGGCTTGTAGGCGGTTGGTCGCGTCTGCCGTGAAATCCTCTGGCTAACTGGGGGCGTGCGGTGGGTACGGGCTGACTTGAGTGCGGTAGGGAGACTGGAACTCCTGGTGTAGCGGTGGAATGCGCAGATATCAGGAAGAACACCGGTGGCGAAGGCGGGTCTCTGGGCCGTTACTGACGCTGAGGAGCGAAAGCGTGGGGAGCGAACAGGATTAGATACCCTGGTAGTCCACGCTGTAAACGTTGGGCACTAGGTGTAGGGGGCCACCCGTGGTTTCTGCGCCGTAGCTAACGCTTTAAGTGCCCCGCCTGGGAGTACGGCCGCAAGGCTAAAACTCAAAAGGAATTGACGGGGGCCCGCACAAGCGGCGGAGCATGCGGATTAATTCGATGCAACGCGAAGAACCTTACCAAGGCTTGACATGCACGGCGGCACTGCAGAGATGTGGTGGCATTTAGTTGGTCGTGTGCAGGGTGGTGCATGGTTGTCGTCAGCTCGTGTCGTGAGATGTTGGGTTAAGTCCCGCAACGAGCGCAACCCTTGCCCTATGTTGCCAGCACGTGATGGTGGGGACTCGTGGGGGACTGCCGGGGTTAACTCGGAGGAAGGTGGGGATGACGTCAAATCATCATGCCCCTTATGTCTTGGGCTTCACGCATGCTACAATGGTTGGTACAGAGGGTTGCGATACTGTGAGGTGGAGCGAATCCCTTAAAGCCAGTCTCAGTTCGGATTGGGGTCTGCAACTCGACCCCATGAAGGTGGAGTCGCTAGTAATCGCAGATCAGCAACGCTGCGGTGAATACGTTCTCGGGCCTTGTACACACCGCCCGTCACGTCACGAAAGTTGGTAACACCCGAAGCCCATGGCCTAACCGCGTTTGCGGGGGGAGTGGTCGAAGGTGGGATTGGCGATTGGGACGAAGTCGTAACAAGGTAGCCGTACCGGAAGGTGCGGCTGGATCACCTCCTTTCTAGGGAGCCCATTTTTTGGGGAGACGAGCGCGCGTTAGCCTGTGTGGCTGGTGCGAGCATTGTTTTCTTGTGCCTGCATGTGTTTACTGCCCGAGTGTGGGTGGTGGGTGTGGGTGCGCGTTTATTGGGTTGGGCATAAAAGTTTGAGAGCGGACAAGCACACTGTCGGGTTCACGTTCAACACCGTGTGAGCGTCTGCCGCCCTGTTGGGTGGTGGTTGCCCACACAGCCAGCCGGGTGTACTGGTGTGGGTTGTGTGTGGTGGGTTGTTTGTGATTTGTATAGTGGTTGCGAGCATATTTGTTCTGTACTGTTTTTTTGTGTTTTGTTTTAGTTTTGTTGGGCATTCGGTGGATGCCTTGGCATCAAAGCTGATGAAGGACGTTGCGGCCTGCGATATGCCTCGAGGGAGCTGGCGAGCGAGCGTTATTATCCGAGGGTGTCCGAATGGGGGAACCTAACCTGGGTTGTGCTGGGTTACCATCATCTGAACGTGTATAGGGGTGGTGGGGGAACGCGGGAAGTGAAACATCTCAGTACCCGCAGGAAAAGATATTCCGTGAGTAGTGGCGAGCGAAAGCGGAGGAGGCTAAACCAGATGCGTGTGAGAGGCGGCGGCCGTTGCGTGTTTGGTGTTGTGGGGGCCATGTCGGATCCTTCTGCCGGGGGTCGCACCATGTGTTGCTGGGAGTTGAACAGTCTGGGAAGTCTGACCGTAGAGCGTGAGAGTCGTGTAGACGGACCGGTGGCGTGTGGTGTGGGTGTGGTGCCCGAGTAGTGCGGGACTCGTGAAATCTCGTGTGAATCTGCCAAGACCACTTGGTAAGCCCTAAATACTACTTGATGACCGATGGTGCATAGTACCGTGAGGGAATGGTGAAAAGTACCCCGGGAGGGGTGAAATAGTACCTGAAACCGTGTGCCTGTAAGCCGTCAGAGCCTTGTGGGGTGATGGCGTGCCTTTTTGAAGAATGAGCCTGCGAGTTAGTGATACGTGGCGTGCTTAACCCGTGTGGGGTATGCGTAGCGAAAGCGAGTCTGAAAAGATGGCGTTTGTCGCGTGTTCTAGACCCGAAGCGGGGTGATCTACCCATGGTCAGGTTGAAGCAGAGGTAAGACTGTGTGGAGGACCGAACCCACCAGGGTTGAAAACCTGGGGATGAACTGTGGGTAGGGGTGAAAGGCCAATCAAACTCCGTGATAGCTGGTTCTCCCCAGAAATGCATTTAGGGTGCAGCGTCGCGTGGTCCCTGGTGGAGGTAGAGCTACTGGATGGCCGATGGGCCCTGTGGGTTACTGACGTCAACTAAACTCCGAATGCCATTAGGGTGTGGCGCGGCAGTGAGACTGCAGGGGGATAAAGCTTCGTAGTCGAGGAAACAGCCCAGATCATCAGCTAAGGCCCCTAAGCGTACGCTAAGTGGGAAAAGGATGTGGAGTCGCGGTGACAACCAGGAGGTTGGCTTAGAAGCAGCCATCCTTGAAAGAGTGCGTAATAGCTCACTGGTCAAGTGGTTCTGCGCCGACAATGTGGCAGGGGCTCAAGCGTACCGCCGAAGCTGTGGCAACGACACGGATAGCTGGCGCCAGGAACTGGAGTGCTGGTGTGTTGTTGGGTGGGGGCGTCCTGCACGAGGTGAAGCCTGGAGGGAACTTCTGGTGGATTGTGTGGGAGTGAGAATGCAGGCATGAGTAACGAATCTGCGGTGAGAATCCGCAGCGCCGATTGACTAAGGGTTCCAGGGCTGGGTTTATCCGCCCTGGGTTGAGTCAGGTCCTAAGGCGAGGCCGACAGGCGTAGTCGATGGACAACCAGTTGATATTCTGGTACCGCGTTGTGACCGCCCATGCTGAAGTCATTGTGCTAACCAATCTGCCCGTACTCCCGCATGACTTTCGGGTTGTGTGGTGTGTGTGGGTCTTGAGGGTCCCAGTGATGGTAGGCAAGCGTGTTAACAGGGTGACGCAGACAGGTAGCTGCAGTGCGCCGATGGTTGTGCGTATTTGGGTTGTGGCCCGTTCCTCAGGTAAATCCGGGGGCACGTGGGTGAGAACTGATGAGGCACACGCGTGTGTGGACTTGTGGTGATCCTAAGCTGCCGAGAAAAGCCTCGACGTGAGGGCATGAGCGCCCGTACCTAAACCGACTCAGGTGGTCAGGGTGAGAGTATACCGAGGCGTTCGAGTGAATCGTGGTTAAAGGAACTCGGCAAAAATTCCTCCGTAACTTCGGGATAAGGAGGACCCCGTGACTTCCCAACACCGCGCGTGTTGGTGGGGTTGATGGGGTCGCAGAGAATAAGGGAGAAAGCGACTGTTTATCAAAAAAACACAGGTGCGTGCGAAGCCGTAAGGCGATGTATACGCACTGACGCCTGCCCGGTGCTGGAAGGTTAAGAGGAACCGTCAACACCCACTTGTGGGTGTGAAGCGAGTAATTTAAGCCCCAGTAAACGGCGGTGGTAACTATAACCATCCTAAGGTAGCGAAATTCCTTGTCGGGTAAGTTCCGACCTGCACGAATAGCGTAACGACTTCTCCGCTGTCTCAACCGCGAACTCGGTGAAGTGCAGTACGAGTAAAGATGCTCGTTTCGCGCAGAAGGACGGAAAGACCCAGGACCTTTACTATAGCTTGGTATTGGTGTTCGCTTGGACTTGTGTAGGATAGGGTGGGAGACTGTGAAGCTGCCGCGCCAGCGCAGTGGTGGAGTCGTCGTTGAAATACCATTCTGGTTCAAGCGGTCACCTCAACCTTGGCCCGTGATCCGGGTTGGGGACAGTGCCTGGTGGGTAGTTTAACTGGGGCGGTTGCCTCCTAAAATGTAACGGAGGCGCTCAAAGGTTCCCTCAGCCTGGTTGGTAATCAGGTGGCGAGTGCAAGTGTACAAGGGGAGCTTGACTGTGAGACCGACAGGGTCGAGCAGGTGCAGCAGGAACTAGTGATCCGGCCATGGCACGTGGGTGCGTGGTCGCTCAACGGATAAAAAGGTACCCCGGGGATAACAGGCTGATCTTGCCCAGAGTCCATATCGACGGCATGGTTTGGCACCTCGATGTCGGCTCGTCGCATCCTGGGGCTGGAGTTGGTCCCCAAAAGGGTTGGGCTGTTCGCCCGATAAAAAGCGGTACGCAGGCTGGGTTCAGAACGTCGTGAGACAGTTCGGTCCCTATCCTCTGTGCGCGCAGGAAATTTTGAGAAGGGCCGTCCCTAGTACGAGAAGGACCGGGATGGACGAACCTCTGGTGTGCCAGTTGTACCGCCAGGTGCATGGCTGGTTGGCTACGTTCGGAAGGATAACCGCTGAAAGCATCTAAGCGGGAAGCCTGCTTCAAGATGAGATTTCCACGCCCCCCGTGGGGTGAGGCCCCCGCCAGACGAGGCGGGTCGATAGGCCAGAGGTGGAAGCACCGCGAGGTGCTCGTGAGCCGACTGGTACTAATGGGCCAACACTAAACAACACCCCAACCAACGTTGGGTGCACAACAAAACACGCAAACCAACCATGCCGCAACCACTATACAAAACCACGATCAACCCACACCCCACCAACAGCGTGGGGGACAGTATTGAACACCCAATCTTGTGGTGGTCATCAGCACCGGGAAACGCCCAGCCTCCATTCCGAACCTGGAAGCTAAGCCCGGCAGCGCTAATGGTACTGCAACCGACAGGGTTGTGGGAGAAATGAGACACCGCCACAACA
>BNJU01005175.1_pt1 | contig 61021 bp, 84 predicted proteins | sample 8539281 | NCBI WGS metagenome assembly BNJU01 (sample SAMD00202456, study PRJDB9452) | human saliva metagenome | isolation source: human saliva | place: Japan
CCGAGTCTTCTGATTATGCGAATTTATATTCATAAAATAAGATTTTACTCTATTTTTGCAAATTTTTTGCCTTTTTCCAACGTAAATAATCTTTCCTCGTGCATTTTTCATCAGATAAACTCCAGGATGAGTGGGAATATCCTTATATTTAATTGGTGATTTTATTTCTTCTTCCATTTTGTCTTTTTATACCTCCGTTTTATCACCTATTTCCCTATGGAATTTTTGTTATCTTATATTCTAGACTCTGAGATAAATCCTTACATAGCATATTTACAAAGGTTGCAGATCTATGCTGACCTCCTGAACACCCTATTCCTATACGCAAATGAGATTTTCCGTCCTTTTTCATACTTTGGTATCAAATATTTAAGCATATCAAGAAGCATTTTTATAAAATTCTGACTTTCTGAAGTCCCATTACATAATCCTGTACATCTTTATGATTACCCTGTTTTTACGCTTTAAGTCTTGAATATAATAGGGATTTGGCAAAAATCTCAGGTCAAACATCAAATGCAAATCCAGCGGTATTCCGTTCTTAAATCCAAAAGAAGTTAGATTTACACTTAATTTTGCTTTTTTCCCTGAATATTCCTTTTCCAGTATTTTCTGAAGTTCCTTTACAGACGTTTTTAGTAGTGTCTATTACCAAATCTGCCTTTAACATAAAAGTGCTTAATTATTTTTCTTTCAGCCTCTATATTTTCAAGCAGTGTATCATATAAATTTAAAGGGTGTTTTCTTCTGGAAAGCTCATACCTGCTAAAAGTACATTTGTTCTTGCATCAAGATATATGATTTCATAGTCTATTCCATTTTTATCCAAAATCTCAAGCTGTTTTAAAAACTGCTCTATAAATTCCTGATTTCTTTATATCTATCGCATACCGCAACTTTATTTCTTTTTTTGTTGCTTAAAAATATTTCATTCAGATACTGAAACAAACTTATTGGAAAATTGTCAATACAGAAGTATTCTCTGTCTTCAAAAATTCATCGTTTTCGGATTTTTCCTGCACCACTCATTCCTGTTATTATAACAAGTTCTTTTCTCCTTCTTCTTCCATTATCATCTTGCTCCCTCTTGTTTTCATTTTTGTCTCATTTTTAATATTTTTTTCTTTGTTAATTATACCATAATTTTTCATTTACATAAACTATTTTTGAAATATTTTTAGTAATGATTATTTTTACTGCTTTTATTTTTTTCATCTATTGATTAAATGCCTATTCTAAGCACTTTAAAAGCCTTATGTGATAATATTAGTTCATCGTAAAATACTTTTTAAAAACAGAACTCAAAAGGCTAGGACTATTTACTTAAATCCCAAGTTTGTATAATTTTTTTAAGTAGTTTAATTTAAAATTGGAGGAATATACTATGAAAAATCTATTAATTTTATAATTTTTAGGAATCATCCTTTCCATAATTGCCATCAGTGCTTACATATTTACAAAAATAAAACAGAAATTCCACAAGAAATGATAATTTCTGCTGTTACATCACAATTTCCAATCGAAAAATCAATGTATACACTTGGAGATATGAAACTTTCCAACCCAGCCATCTACTTTGAAAATGATAAACTTATAATTGATGCTGATTACGAATTTAAAGACAGAGCTACTTCTGAACTGACTACTGGAAAAAGCCAAATTTGAAAGTGAATTAGAATATAAAAAAATTCAAATCTTTATCTTTGGAATTTTTAATTTAAAAATTAATAACAAAAGACGGAAAAGATACCAAGCCAGATAAATACGCTCTTACCCCTTTATAAGCACCATATCCTACGAACTACAATACAAAAAGCCTTTGCTCTACTTAGGAAATAACAAAAATTTAATTCTATAAAAAAAGCGTTAAAATCAAAAATAACAAAGTTTTAGGAGAGAAATAAAAATCTGTTTCTCTTTTTTGTAGCAAATAAAAATAAGACTGCCTAAATTTTTGTATTTTTAAGGAGTCTTATAAATTTATTTAGTTTTTTTGCTTTCTGATTCTAGTCAAGATCACCCTTTTAAAAATAATTTTTGATCTTTATAGCTCTTCATTTAATTTTTTAAGCTATGGAAAGTTATATCCATGCTTTTTCAAAATTTCCTGATAAACTTCGTATTTTTATATATTTTTTATGCTCTTCCTGATCTGGTTCGTATCTGTCTTTTTATTCTGACCATTTTTCTTACAGCGTCTTCTAATGAATCTCCTGTTATAGCTTGCTGGCTTGCAATCGCTCCACCAAGTCCCCCTAATTCACTTCCTTGCAAAGTTTCAACTGGAATATTCAAAATATCTGAAAAAATCTGACACCATTGCTTTGAGTTAGTTCCACCACCTGAAATACGGATTACTTGAGGTCTTTTTCCTAAACTTTTCTCCAATTTATCCAAATGCTGCTTATGAGAAAATACGATTCCTTCATAAACAGATCGAATCATTTCCAATTTTGTAGTTGTCGCTGTAAGTCCTAAAAAGCATGATGGAGCTTCAGTGTGAGTATTACTTCCATACAGGAATGGCAAAAATATAACTTTACTGTAAGAAGCTGTCGTATCCTTTAAAAAAACTTCAAGTCCTGTGTAAATACTCTCAGTTTCTTTTAAACTGGACATTTCTTCTGACATTAGCATCTTTAAAATAATATCTAAATTTCCAGCAGAAGTTGGGCTTTGACTCTTCTACTAAAAAAATCCCTATTTGGAAAATACGAGTTCATTTGACCACTTTCATATCCTGCAGGTATTTTTGACGGATAAGTGTTTATATTCCAAGTTCCCGCAATAACGCTAAATGCAGAACTGTCCAGAACTCCCGAGCCTATCGCACAGGCATCAATATCAAACAGTCCTCCAACAACAGGCGTCCCTTCCAGAAGTCCTGTAATTTCAGAAACCTCTTTTGTAATTCCTCCGACAATTTCCTTGTAATCAACCAATGGCGGCAATGCCACTTTCATTTCAGGTATTCCAAAAAATTCTAGAATTTCATCATCATAAGTTCCTGTTTCAAAATTAATCCAATGATTTCCTGAAGCATCTCCATATTCCTGATTCACTTTTCCAGTGAGTTTAAAACGCACGTAATCTTTTGCTGATAAAATTGCTCCTATATTATTGTAGGATTGAGGTTCATTTTCTTTTAACCAATGTAGCAATACTGGACTTTGAACTCCAAAAACATGTCGCTTTTGTCTTATTCCACAATTTTTATTTCATTTTCAAATTTATTTGCCAGCTCTCCTGCTCTTCCATCCGTGGATAAAATACCGTTTATAAATTCCTTTGCGATTCTTATCCAGCACATAAAGCCCTTTTCCATGACCAACACAGGCAACTGCAGTAATGTCTTTTTCCTGTCAAATTTGATTTTTAAAGCTTTCTTTATTGAATCATAAATTGCATCTGAAGTTTCTTTTAAATCAACTTCCCTGTAACCTGGTTTTATTTCCTTCCTCATTGTATGAAAACGAAGAAACTCCAATTTCATCTCCATTTTCATTAAAAAAATAATAGCTTTTTGTATTTGTTCCCCCATAATCTACACTCAAAAATATTTCATAAATTATTCTCCTTTTTTAAAAAGTTAATATTAGAAATACAAGAAACAAAAAGTCCCTTGTATTTCAAATTAAATATTTTAAAAGTTTCTTAAAGATTTATTTCTATTCCTTCAGTTGCCGGGTCAACAGACTCTTTTACAGCTTTTTACAGCTTCAGGTTTAAAAATATACTTTCTGAGCGTTATTGTAAAAACATCTTCCAATTCTTCCTTTGTAAAAATATCTACATTTTCAAGCCAAGTTGCTAATTCATTATAAGTATTAAATGTAGCAGACCAAGGTGAATCTGTTCCCCAAATAAGTCGTTTTGCTCCCCAAAATTTCTTTTGCTATAGTTACATTTTTGTATGAATTTGGAAATGGATAATCTTCAGGGCTATCTATATCTTGAATAGCCGATAAATCAGTATAAATATTAGGGATATTCCTTCCACATATTAAGATCAGCTCTCACTCTTTCAGGAGTTCGTCGCATGCGGAAATGACAAATGACAAACTACAAAATCAATATTAGGATAAAGTTTTGCAAGATTTTGCAATTGCTTGTGGCTGATGGCTTATTTGATCCCAGTTACCATAGTCCACTGTAACAACAAATCCAGGATAATTTGCCAAATAATTAAATAATCTTGTCACAAATGGATCTGCATCAAGTCTAAATGGATTTGTGTTTCTATATCCATGAATTCCACCATCTTCACTTATTTCAAATTTTATTGCCCTAAAATCCCAAGACTTCCACATATCTCTGAGCAATTTCAAGAGCTTCCTTAGCGTAAGGGTCTACTGAAAATGCCCCAATAAATCTTTCAGGATATTTTTTTATTGCAAGATAAGTGTAATAATTTTGGTATCCATGTAAATGTCCTTGTAAAAGCTACAGATTTTTCAATACCATTTTTCATCCATTAATCTCAAAAATGATTCTGCTGTAAACTCTGTATCTCCATAACCTTCAGGAAATAACTGAGTTACATCTCCATCATCCCATATTACTTTTCCATTACCAAGTGGAGTCATTCTTCCTTTTTATTGAATCCAGCAACTGCTTTTTACAATATGTGCATGTGCATCTATTTTTCATATTTTTTTCTCCTTTAATTACATAATTATAATTCAATTTTTTTCTAATTTAATCTTGTCCCATAAATATTTTTTTCTTTACTTCCTTCAAATCCACTATTTTTATCAGCCATTTTTTCAAATAAGCATAGATGCTTTCTCGTTTTGTTCTTAAGAAGAATAATCCTACTAGATATGCAACTATTGTAATTCCTATTAATATAGGATTTCCTGAAATCCAAGCGAAGAAAATTAGTGCATTCAGCGGTCTAGCTGTCAAATTAAAACTTGCTATTAATGCGCCCCTGCAGGTAAAAGCTTTTGTTGCAATTCTGCACTTGTATAATATGGTGCTATAAAACTGCTTGCATAAAGTCCTAAACTTAGCCAAATTATTCCGTTTAATATTGTTTTTAAAATATTTCCTTTAGTAACAGCTATCATTGCTTCAATTATAAAAGGAATTGCGATTAAATCAACCATTGGCAATGTCTTATTTCCTGGTAAAACAAATGACAGTATTGCCATAACAGGAATTAATCACTCCTGCAATAATTGTTGCAGGCTCTCCAAATCCCACTCCATCATCAACAGCAATAAACCATCTTTTTATCAGTTTCACGTTCATTTGAAGCATCTTGCTTTTTATTTTTTTCAACTGCTTCTGCAAGAGCTCAAATGCTCTTGCAAATACTCCTGTAATTAATGGAAATATTGTCATAACAGCTGATAATGCAACAGCAAATCCTAAAAATTTGTCCCCAGGCAGTCAAAGTTCCTAATGATTTAATATTCCCGAAAATTCCCATAATAAGTCCTAAAATTGCTCCAAGCATTGTTGGTTCTCCAAAAACTCCCAATTTTGTCTTTAATGTTTCTGGATTTAATTTTTGATTTATGAAGTCCCAACAAATTCCACAAAGGATCAAGAATAATCGCTGGAACTAATGATTCTACATTATGAATCGAATTGATTGTTGCATTTTTAACTCCATAATATTCAGACCATCTATCAGCAACTGTTTCTGATAAAAAGCAGTGAGTAAAGTAACATAAAAATCATAAACGCAAATGATAATGCAAAAATTTTTGAGTAAATTGATATGCCATTGCTCCCCAAATCATATATCCAAAAGTATTCCATAAATTTGATGGAACAAATACACGAGTTACCCCAATTACAAATAATAAAATTTCAATCAGTAATCCAAATACAAAAATGAAAAGTCCGATAGTTGTTGAAAAATGACATTTTAGAACCCATTTGCCATCCCATATCCACTACTTCCAGCTTCAATCCTGTAGCTTTTACCATTTGATCAACTAACTGAGTTACTGCTGGTGCAAAACTTCCTATTACCCATCCAAATCCTGTAAGACCAATACCTGCATAAAAGTCGCTCATAATAGATTTTTTTAACTTGTACTCCAAGTGCTACGCTTACTACAAAAAAATCATTATAGGTACAACTACTGCCGAGTCCTAACGTATTAAATATATCACTAAATACTTTTAACATAATTTTCTCCTTAAAATTTTTATTTTTAATTTTTTTACGGATTTACTACATTTCTTGCATTTCCCGCAAAAAATTCAATAATGTTGTCAGCCGCTTCTTTTGCCAATGTTATTCTTCCTTCAATAGTCCCTGTTCCAGCGTGAGGCGCCATAATCACACTGTCTAAGGCTCTCAATTCTTCTGAAACTTTAGGTTCAAACTCAAAACACATCAAGCCCTGCTCCAGCAATCTCTCCTGTTTTTGAGCGCTTCTACCAAATCAGCTTCCACCACAATTGGATGCACGGGCGGCATTTACAAGATAGCTTCTATTTTTCATTTTTTGAACGCTTCTTTTATTAAATTTACCTTTGTAGCAGGTAATCCAGGCGCATGGATTGTTATTACATCAGAATTTGCCAATAACTCGTCAAACTCAACATATTTTACATTTAATTCTTTTCCTTCTCTTCACCAAGCCTAAAAGTGTCGTGATACAAAACTTTCATGCCAAAACTTTGAGCTAATTTTTGCAACTGTTTGTCCAATTCTTCCAAATCCATAAACTCCTAAAGTTGCTCCTTCCAATGATAATCCTTGATATTTTTCTTTCACTTGGGTCAATCCAATTTCCATCTCTTACGATTTTATCGTAAAATGCCAATCTTTTGTTGTGACCAGCAACAGTGCAAAAAGTCATTTCCGCTGTAGGAACTCTCACTGCCTGTGGTGAATTTGAAACTACAATTCCCTTGCTTTTTGCAAATTCAATATCAACATGGTCAAAACCCCTACTGCATTTAAAAGAAATTAATTTTCAAATTTTTCTCCAGCTTCTATAAGCTCTTTGTCTGCTTTTTGCCCCATCAGTAAAAGTGCATCATACTTTATGCAGATTTTCTAGCACATATTCTCTAGTAAAAGGTTCTTCTGAATAAGTCACATCAAATTTTTCCATTAATTCTGTAAGTCCTTCTTTTGGTACAATCCCTGTTACTAATACTTTTTTTCTTTTTGCCATTTGATACCTCCTGTATTTTTATTTATCACTAAAATTTTTAAATTTCTGAAATCTCATAAAGCGTCACTTTATGATTTCCATTATTTGCCGAAAATACATACGCTTTTTCCATTTTTTTCAAAGGCTATTGCATTACTTTGACGCACATTTTTTCTTCAATTATATTTTTGAACAAATTTTTCCATTTTCATAACTAAATAGCGACAAATCAGCTTTTTCCACTTCTAAAAACCATACAAAAATACATTTTTCCCGAATAATTTTCCACCCCAGATAGCATGTCCGAACTCTGTTGGCTTTGGATATTTATATAATTCCTTTGAAAAAAATCTTCATTGAAAACTCTAAGCGTATCTCCATGAAATCCTTGAATTATAACATTTTTCCTTTTTGAGAGTCGCCATCCAAATCAACTTGAACGACATCGCTCGTTTCCTCGCCAAAAATTACATCAAGTCTCCAGTCTTCTGTGTCTGAATACTCAGGATAAGTTAATTTCACAATTCCTTCCACAGCTGTAATAAGTGAGTATCCTCTTTTTTGAACTTCATAATATCCATGATTTTTTTAACAATCTTAACGGCAATTCTTTCAAATTTGTTAATTCTGCACTATCTAAATCAAATTCACCAACAAAAATTTTACCTTTATCAGACCAATCTTCGACAAATTTTTAGAATTTTGCAATCGTACAACCAACAAATAATATTTTTTTCCATCTTTTTGTTTTATCAAATCAAACCTATGCAAATACGGAAAAATCTGCAATTTTTTTGACTTCCCATTTTTCATCTTTATATTTTCCATAAACAATTTGACATTCTTTTTGAATTGAAACCTGGATAAAATTTTTGAGTTGCTAAGAAATCCAGCGTACCTGGCACTTGAATAATGCTCATTGTACCACCTACAGTATCCCAGACAATTTTTTGAAAAATTATCATTTATATCATAAGCAAAACAAGAATTTTTCAACTTCTGATGCCACCAGTAAATAATCTTTATCATCTTTTTTGAATACGATTAACTGCATAGCATGATGGTAATTCATCCGAAAAAAACCCTTTTTACATTCACTTTTTTCCCTCCTTTCCAAAAAAATGATTACTTTAAAACAAAAAGTTTTTTTAATTTAATAATAACTTAGATATATCTAAGCAAAACTTGAAATAATAATAGACTTGTTCGGCAACTCTATATTTTTTTATCTCTAATAAGATGACTCAATCCCTTTAGAGAAATATTTATCTCATTATATTTTTCAAATTTAATACCGTTACCAAACAGGTCTAATAAAGACTAAAATTATTTTTAATTAAAAATAAAAAAATTAAAGTTCCTTTTAATGGTACTTTAAAGACAAGTTTTTATTTTCTTTTGATTCCTTTACTTTTTAATCCTGGCATATGCACATCATTTGGATACAGAATTAAAACGTCTCCCTCTTTTAACAGAACATTAAACAATACATTACCTGAATAAATAACTAAATCTTTTTCTTCTTCTGTTTTTCAACTTTCATATTATTTTGAAGTGTTAAATGCCACATATTCCTCTCCACAAAGCATTATTTGCACATCCAAATTTTTTTAGATGGGTTTCCATGATTTTATCTTCCTCTGTGCCAGTTTCGTAAGCATTTACATGCATTTTTATTCCTAAATCAATATCATACGCTCCAGCATCAAGCTTTTTTTAGTTCCTCTAAATTTTGTTTGTATATTCAATACATTCTTGAACTTTTTAGCAACATTTTTTTATTTTGCAAAGTATCTTTTAAATTTGTGTATATCATTTTGACCTCCAAAGATATTTCTCTATTATCCACTAGAAGTATAACTTGTTTTTCTCTTTGTCAAGATTCAAAAATGAAATTATAACAATAATTTTATTCAGTTTTTCATCTTTTTCTTTTTACCAGTAATTTTTGGTAATAAATATAATTTTATCACTTAAAAATTTTAATTTCAAATAATAATGATAATTTCTAATTTTTAGAGATGTTTGATGTATTATTTTTTACTAGGTGTTTCTTCTTTTATATATTACTTTAACATCTCAAATTATAAAAATTATTAAAAATATTTGACTTTTTTAAATTTTATGAGGGTATATATTATTATGTGAACATATTCACATATATTAATATGAATTTTTAAAACAGAAAAGGAAATAGTACAATGAAAGCAGTAGTAGTTAATCAAGAAGGAACTGGAATAGAAGTTATAGAAAAAGAATTGAGAGGACTAAAAGCAGGAGAAGCATTAGTTGATGTGGAATATTGCGGTGTTTGCCATACTGATTTACATGTGGCTCATGGAGATTTTGGAAAAGTTCCTGGAAGAGTTTTGGGGCATGAAGGAATTGGAATTGTAAGAGAAGTTGCAGATGGTGTAACATCTTTAAAACCTGGAGATAGAGTAAGTATTGCTTGGTTCTTTGAAGGTTGTGGAAGATGCGAATACTGTATCAATGGACAAGAAAACTTTGTGCAGAGATGTAATAAATGCAGGATATTCTGCTGATGGAGGAATGGCTGAACAATGTATAGTTACAGCTGATTATGCAGTAAAAGTTCCAGAAGGATTAGATCCAGCTCAAGCCAGCAGTATCACTTGCGCAGGAGTTACAACTTATAAAGCAATAAAAGTTGGAAAACCTCAACCTGGACAATGGGTAGTGATCTACGGTGCTGGAGGATTAGGAAACTTGGCAGTTCAATATGCTAAAAAGTATTTAATACTCATGTAATTGCCGTTGACATAAATGATGACAAATTAGCGCTTGCTAAAGAAGTTGGAGCTGACTATATTATAAATGGTAAAAAGAAGATCCTGTTGCAAAAATTAAGGAGTTAAGTGGAATTGGAGCCCATATCGCTGTAGTTACTGCTGTATCAAAAAGTTGCATTTAACAAGCTATTGATTCAATAAAAGCTGCTGGAAAAGTTGTTGCAGTTGGACTTCCATCAGAAACTATGGACTTGCCAATCGTAAAAACAGTATTAGATGGTATCGAAGTAATCGGATCGCTTGTTGGAACAAGGGAAGACTTGAGAGAAGCATTCAATTTGGAGCAGAAGGATTGGTTGTGCCAGTAGTTCAAACAAGAAATATTGACGAAGCTCCTGGAAATCTTTTAAAAGAAATGGAAGAAGGAAAAATTCAGGGACGTATGGTAATCGATATGCACTCACATTCTTGTGGTTGCGGACATAAACACTAATTTGTTTAAACTTATCTAAAATAACAAAAGAAATGTAATTAACTTTAATTGTTAGTTACATTTTTTTATTTTAAAAAGATAAGTTAACACTATTTCCTGTTTAAATTGTGAAAATCAAAAACTTATGAAATTAAAGTCATCTTTTTACAAGATTACACTATTAACTATTAAATTAATTATTATAAAATTTTTATTTCATTTTAAAAATTTAAAATTTCAATCTCATTTCATACCAGACAGCACTGCCGTGAACAGACTCTGAAACTCCTTCTTTTTCAAAACCAAATTTTGAATAATATGAAACAAGTTTATCTTTACAAGTCAGAACAACCCTTTTTCTTCCTTTACTTTTTGCCTCAAAAATAAGCTCATTGATTAATTTTTTTCAGCATATCCTCTCTTTCTATATTCAGACAGCGTATTAACTCCAAAAATCATTTGCCACTTTCCTTTTTCATCATGTAAATGAGGATTTTCATACATTTCATCTGACAAATTTGGACTATCTGTTGCCATTCCATTTACAAAACTCACAATTTTTTTATTTCCATCTTTTTCCTTCATCTTGAAGAATCCAGAAATAATCAGGATAAACAGCTAATCTACCTTCAAAAGATTCCTAGTTGCGACTTCACTTGTTGGAAAAACATCTGCTTCTATTGCCGTTATCTCATCCAAATCTTCCATTTTTGCTTTTTCTAATATTCATAATTTATTTTTCCCTTCAATTTTTGTTATTAAATTATAACATTTCAGAGAACGCAAATCTAGTTATTAATTTATCATTTTCGATTAATAGAACACTGTCTATCATTTATAAAAATTCTTGGATTTACTGAACTAAACAAAGGATAACCCTTATTGTTCAATCTTGCATCACATACTGCTATTTTTGCACATTAATTTCATTTTTCCAAATATATTTTTGCTAATTTGTCGTTTAAATAAATTTTTTTCTTCCGAAACTTTTTCTTTTTATGTTCGTTTTTCTTTCTTTAATCATAAAAATCATCTCCTAAAATCTCTTTCTTCTTTGCAAAATGTTAAAAATTTACTCTAACTCCTGTAGTAAACACATTATTTCTTGCTTTTTTTATCAATTTTTCCATCATAATTCAAGTACCACGCAAAAATTTGGCGTAACTTCATTTAAAAATCCAGCTCCTACCCAAGTCTGATTTTTTTGAAAGTTCGATTCCTTTCACTTTAAATTTCGCATTTGGCAATCCTGAATACGATGCTTCAAAACTTAAATCTTCGTTATTTAATGCTCTTTGATGAGTTACATATCCTTGCACTGTAGCTTTTGAGCCATTTTTAAAGTTAAAACTTTGGCTAACTCTAATCCCAGCAAGCCCGCTTGTCTGATTATAAGTCTTTTGTCCACTTTTAATCCAAATTGACTGTTTTTCTTCATTAAATGAACCTCTTTGAACTGTATCGTGCGAAATTCCAACGAATGGCGTAAACACAAAATCTCCTTTTTAACATCATAGCCTGTTTCCAAATATCCTGAAATTACTTTTATCATTATGCTTAATTTTATCTCTTGAAACATCATTTGCAGATAAAATAATATCTCTTTTCAACTTTACTGTTTACAAATCAAGTCCAATTCTTCCTTGCATATACAACGGATTATTATTATTTCCAGCTCTTCCATAAAGTGAAATCCCAAAAATTGTCTGAATCTGACTCTCCACCGTGTCTATTAAATTTTACATTTGCATTTGAATAGGACAAAGCTGTTCCTAAAATCAGATTTTCTCCAAATTTCTTATCAATTCCAACTTTGCCCCCATAAACTTTTAGTCTTTCCTTCAGCATACCCGTCTTGTTTCAACTTTCCACTTGCACCAATTCCGAAATCCACAATCCGAACTTATCTCCAACGTTGTCAAGTGTCCCAAGCATTACAAGTCTATTCGACAAATCCTTATTTACAGTTTGCGACTGCTGAAATGTCAAAAGCCTGAGCTGAGGCATAAATTTGCCCTGACAAACTATCCAGTGCACTTGAACTCGAAGATAACGAATTTTTGCAGTTTTGTCAGCACTTAAAGCAAAACTTAGAAATATCTACATTTCCTTCTTCAATTTTTTATCCAGTTCCTTAAAGGAAACTTCCACATTTTTAGCCACATTTTTTGCATTTCATCGCTGTCACTTAAATTATTAACGTAGTCTTCCACATTTTTTCTGCTAATTGTAGCTTTAATTGAATTTTCAGTATTTTCCACTTTTCCGTTAATCAATTCATCAGTTTTCACATTTGAAAATTGTCCTTTAATTCCATTTTCAGCCTCAATAACTGTCTGCTGTTATTGGTTTCAGCTGTAACATAACTATTACTCAAAAGATTCATTGTTGCTCCCATTTTTTTGTTTTCTCTTCCGTTTATAGTTACCGTTCCTTTTACTATTAACTTTGTACCTATTTCAGCTTGTGTTATTGAACCGACTGTTGCTACATAATCTCCTGATATAATTGCTCCACTTCCATCATTTTTAATATTCCTTCATTTAAAACATTTACTTTTCTTGTATCACTACCTATTTTTGTGTTATATCCTACTATTAATGTTTCCACTTTCCCTTATTTTTACATCTGAATAATGACGATTTCTTATTTCAAGTATTCCTTCTTCTATTATTGTTCTACCAGTAAAATAATTATAGCTATCTAAAAATTAATGTACCTTTTCCTTTTTACAAAAATCTCTATCATCATCTTTTATCAAAATTGTTATTTTTATTGTAGATGAAATTTTCAAAAATCCATTTTGTATTTTACTGGAACAGAAAATTCATTATATTTCTCTAAATGTCTTGGTGCTCTTAATGCTACTCTCCCTCTTATAAGTCCATGACCAAATGTATCATCAACTCCCGTATGTTCCTAAATCTAAAAGTTGATTGAAACATTATATCTTTTTATTAAATCTGTATTCATTCCTGGAAATTTTTCATACATTTGTCTGTAAATTTTATCTACATTTTTGTTCTGCTTTCGCTTGTGTACCATCTTCGCTTACTGCTGTTACTGCATATTCCTTTGTAATCCCTAAATTTGGAAGTGGCTCCAAATTTTCCCAAGCCAATCCAGTTGTTCCAGGTTTTATTTACAAGTGCCACTACTTGTAACTCGGCATTATTCAGTATTTGGAACTACCGGCAATGTACTTGCTGGATCCGAATCTATAAGATTTGGGTTAATTTCTTCATATAAGTTATTTTTTAAAATAATCTATTTTTGTAAACAGCTTCAGGTCTACTACCAAGTCTTACTATATATTACTATTATAGTAAACATCCGAAGAGCGTATCAAACCAGTCTTGTGAAATTTCTGCAGTTGTTCCTGTTGGAGTTGATGATGAAGTTCCTCCACTACTTTTCCCCACTTCCACAACTCATAACTGCCAGTAGTAAAACACAGACATACATATTTTTAATTTCTCTTTTCATTTTGACCAACTCCTGTTATAATTTGATTTGATATTGATTTGATTTAATTCAATTATAATACTTTAACATTAAAGAAAAATGAGAAAACTGGATTAAATCCTTAATTTAAACGATATTATTACTCTTAAAAGCTATATATATCTTATTCATAACAAATCAGACTCAGGGCTAAAGTTATTTTTTTATAAAAAACTTGCAATAGCTCTTTATGTAAAAAAATCTATGCGACAGCATAAAATTGATAAAAATATTATAAAAATTTACAGCAAACCTCTTTGAAATTGAGATTTAATTTTAATTTCAAGAAGTCTTTTTATATTTTTCAAAAAAATTTTCATAAAAACTTAAAAAGTCTATTCTAAGAAATTTATTGACAATAACTAGCTTTGTCTGATAAAAATTTTATAGGCATAAAGTTATTTTTAGATTTAATTTAAATTTTTGAATTTATGCTGATTTTATATTTTATGGAGGTGAATGTTTTGAACGAAGAAGTCCCGGAAGAGAAACTGAATAATCTAAAATATACTAACTCTATGCAAATAAAGGGAATATCTTCGTGTTGTTATTCTCCTTATTTTTAATTTGCATAAGAGTAAAAACTTTAACAAATTGCAAAAAGAAAGGAGATAACAATGGAAAACAACACTATTCAAACACTTATAAATGAAAAAAATATTTTTGAAATCAGAAAATATTTGAATGAATTAAATACTGTTGAAGTTTCAGAACTGTTAAATCAGTTTGAATCTTCTGAATTAATAATGATTTTTCAGCTACTTTCTAAAAATAGGGGCGACAGATGTGTTTTCATATTTGGATACAGAGCATCAAGAAATGATTATTAACACTATGACTGATGTCGAAACAAAAATATATTTGATGAACTTTATTTTTGATGATATTGTCGATATTATTGAAGAAATGCCATCAAATGTAGTAAAAAGATTTTTGAAAAATACTGATGCGAAAGATAGACATTTGATAAAACCAATTACTAAAATACCCTGATAATTCAGCTGGAAGTATTATGACAACCGAATACATGGATTTAAAAAAGGATATGACTGTATCTCAAGCAATTTCCAAAAATCAGAAATACTGTTGAAGATATGGAAAATGTTTATACTTGTTATGTTATTGATGAAGTTAGAAAACTGGAAGGGTAATTTCCTAAAAGAACTTATTACAAGCGAAGATGACGTTCCCCATCCAAAGTATTATGAATAAAAACGTAATAAGTGTACACACAAATGATGATCAGGAAAAAGTCGCTGAAATAATAAAAATATAATCTTATTGTTCTTCCAGTTACAGATGATGAAAATAGGCTTCTGGGATAATTACAATTGATGACATAATGGACGTTGTGGAACAGGAAGCAACAGAAGATTTTCATAAAATGGCTGGAATTTCACCAGTTGAGGAGTCTTACCTTAAGACAAGCGCTTTTACTATGGCAAGACAGAGAATCAGCTGGCTTATTGTGCTTATGATTTCTGCCACATTTACAGGAAGAATTATAAAAAGTTATGAAGATGTATTAGAGTCAGTAGTTATTCTATCTTCATTCATCCCAATGCTAATGGATACGGGAGAAATGCTGGATCTCAATCTTCTACAATTGTTATTCGTGCTTTAGCATTAGGTGAAGTAAATCCAAGAGACACTTTTTAAAATATTAAAAAGAATTTTTCTATTTCGTTTATTGTGGCAGTCGTTCTAGCGGAATTAACTATTTGCGACTTATGACTTTGACAAAAACTCCTTTAAATGTAGCTTTGACTGTTTCAATTACCCTCATTTTTGTAGTTATGATTTCCAAAATAATAGGTGCATTTTTACCTATTGTTGCAAAAATATTTAAAATGGATCCCGCAATCATGGCAGGGGCCTTTAATAACTACAATTTTAGATGCTTTGACTCTTTCTATCTATTTTTAAATTTGCAACTATATTTTTTTGAGTAATATTATAAAGTAAGGAGGGAATGATGAAAGAATTAATTGAAACTCTTTTAAAAAGAAAAATATTTTGAAAATAAAAAGAGAATTAAACAAATTAAACACAGTAGAAATTTCTGACATATTGAATCAGTTCAAATCTCCTGAACTTGTAATAATGATTTTTAGACTGTTAAAAAAGATAAAGCGGCAGACGTATTTCCTTATTTGGACTCAGAACATCAGGAAATGATTATTCATACTTCAACAGATATTGAAACCCGTGAAATTTTTGATGAATTATATTTTGACGATATTGTTGATATTATTGAGGAAATGCCGTCAAATATTGTATATTGAAAAACACTGATAAAAAGATGAGACATCTGATAAATCAGCTGTTAAAATATCCTGATAATTCTGCGGGAAGTATTATGACAACAGAATATGTGGATTTACAAAAATATGACAGTTTCAGAAGCAATTGAAGAAATTAGAAAAACCGGAAAAGATAAAGAAAAATATTTATACATGTTATGTTACTGGAGAAAAAGGAATACTGGAAGGTGTACTTTCTCTCAAGGAATTAATTGCCAAAAAGATACTATCCAAATTGAAGATATTATGAACAAAAAAATTTTGTAAGTGTCAATACAAACGATGATCAGGAAATTGTAGCAGATTTATTTAAAAATATGACTTTATTGTAATGCCAGTTGTTGATCATGAAAACAGAATTTTAGGTATTATTACCATAGATGATGTAATGGATGTCGTAGATCAGGAAGTTACAGAAGATTTTTCATAAAATGGCAGGGATTACTTCCCCTACTGACGATTCTTATTTAAAGACAAATATTTTTACAATGGCAAGACAAAGAATTGGGTGGCTCGCCGTACTTATGATTTCTGATACAATTTCGAAATATTATTCAAGGTTATGAAAAAGTATTGGCAAAGTCCATAATTTTAACAGCTTTTTATTCCAATGTTAATGTCAAGTGGAGAAATGTTGGTTCTCAATCATCAACAGTTGTAATACGTTCATTGGCACTTGGAGAAATTTCTCCAAAATCTGCCTTTAAAGTTATAAAAAGGAATTTTTTTATCGGTATAATGGTTTCTATTGTCTTATCAGCCTTAAATTTCATAAGATTAATTACATTGGAAAAACCGATCCGACAATCGCTCTTATTGTTTCATTAACTCTTGTATTTACAATAATAATTTCAAAACTGGTAGGAGCATTGTCGCCACTTGAGCTAAAAATCGTAAAAAGCCGATCCAGCCGTTATGGCAACCCCTCTGATAACAACAATTTCAGATGCTGTAACACTTGTTAGTTTACTTTACTTTTTGCAACAATGCTTTTTAAAGAACCTTAAATAATATAAATCTAATGAAATACTGTCTATAAAATTATATAAACATAGTATAATGTAGAAAAAAATTGAAGGAGAAATTTATGAAGGCAAAAATTTTTAATTTTACTAAGCATGCTTTTTATTTGTAGTAAGCTGTGGAACTCATCCTGCTCAAAAAGGATTTTTGAAGAAAAATGAAAATAATCCAATCAGGAGATATGTCAAAATTTGGAAAAAGCAGAAGGAAATGTCAGTACTATTTTTAGAAAAATTTTAGCAAAAATATACGGCGAAGGAATGAAAAATAACTTACAAAGTCAATAAAGTCGAGTCAAAAAGGAAACATTGCTACAATAAATGTTACTATAAAAGCTCCTAATTTATCTTCATATATAGGGTGAACTTCAAACTAGGCTCTCTGAAAGAATGTCTAAATCTATGCCCAAAAATAACGAAGATTTACAAAAAGAAATTATGCAAGTTGGAAAAGAATTCTTTAACGAGAAATTTAACAGCAAAGATTTAAAATATTTAGAAAAACACTAGATGTAAAAATATATAAAAATGGTAAAGACTGGGTAATTAGCGATGAAAATGAAGAATTTTTTTAAAATAATTACTTTTGGAATTGCTAATTAAAATATGAATTTTTCTTATCATTATAAGTACTCTAATTTTTAATTAATTGGAGTATTTTTTTACGAAAATAAAGGAATTTCATTAATCTTCTTTTTAAATTTTTCAAAAACCACATCTCTTATCTTGTGTTCAAGATTTTTAGATGCAGTTCATTTTTCCTATTTTTTAAATTAATATTTTTGTAATCAGATACTCAAATGCTCCTAATGCGACTTTTTGCACCTTCTCCCATTGCGATAATTATTTGTTTCTGTCTAATGCTAGTAACATCTCCCCATGACAAAGATTCCAGCCACGAAGTTGAATTATTTTTCAGGATTAATTACAATTTCTCCAATTTTATTTGTTTTCAACTAAGTCTTTTTACAACTTCGCTTCTTGGTGACAACCCAATTTCTACAAACATACCTTCTACATTCAATGTTTTTTTCTTCATCAGTTTCTCTACTTTTTATAAACAATGCTTTTCCCACAAATTCATTTCCATTTACTTTAACTGTTGCAGAATTTAAAAATAGTTTTTTACATTTGGTCTGCTCCACTAATTTTTTTCCTGTAGAACTTTATCTGCCTTTAATTCGGCATAAATTCGATTAATGTAACTGATTTTTGCAATTCAGATAAATCAAGCCCTGCTTCCACACCTGAATTTCCCCCACCAATTACAGCCACATCTAGCCCTTTATAAAAGATCTCGTCACAAGTTGAGCAGTAATGCACCCTTTTCCTACATACTCAGCTTCTCCAGGAATATTTAGACTTCTAGGTTTTGCCCCAGTTGCTACAATAACTGTTTTTTGTTTTTATAACTTTTTCCATCATCAGTTACCAAAATCTTATCTTTTCCATCTTCTTTTTATCTCTTTTTACTAAATGACCTTCCTAAATGCAATTTCATGCTCTTTTAAATGTTTTTTTCCAAAGTTTCTGCAAATTTAGCTCCAGTTGTCAAAACAGTTCCGATAATATTCTCAATTTCATTTGTATCAAGAACCTGTCCACCAATCTTCACTCCAACCATTGCTACATTAAGTCCTTTTCTAGTCGCATAAATTCGTCAGAGAGACAGTCGAGACCCGGAACCAACTACAGTTACATCGTAAAGCTTATTTTTCATCAATTTTTACTAATTTCCCTTCATCTAAAAGCACCAAGATTCAAGCTAAAATCCATTTTTCCATACCTCCAAATTTAATTTTTATTTATTTTATAATAATTTATTTAATTTTTGTAATCATTACAATTTATTTTTAATATAATTTTCCAAAATTGTCAATATTTAAATTTTTTTAATTTAATAAATGTCATATTTATTTTATCAACAATTTCCAATATTTTTCTTACCTATTAAAAATTAAAAACAAAAACCCACCAGTTATAAATAACCAGTGGGCAAGGTAGGAGGAGATTAATTCAAGCCGACTATCTTTGATGGCTAAAAAATTAAGAAAAAGAATGATTATAGCCAATAAAACAGTCCAGTCTTGATTAATCATCTTGACCACCCCCAATCTATATGCTTTGTTGTCGTTTAAGTTTGCGAGCTTAATCGACAGAATATTATATCATAAAAATACCCCCATTCAATTAAGAACGAGGGATTTTCGCATTTTTCCTATAAGCATATAGATTGTTTTTATTCAAAAGTATTATATCATTTTTCAAAATCAATATTAAAATTTTTATATTTTTATACAGGAATCATTTAGTCAATTTCTCAAATGTTTTTATACTTCTTCAAAACTTTAGAAGAAAATTATTTCCAATTCCTTATCTTCTGCAATTTTTACTGATTTATTCTCAACTTTCTTTGTTAAATTTCTTAATTTTTGTTTCCATATTACTCACCTCTTACAGAAGATAATATCATAGATATGTAATAAAAATTCAACCTATTTTTCTAAAATATTATTTAACTTTAAAAACTTCAATCTCAAAGCATTACCCAAAACAGATACTGAACTAAATGACATTGCAAAAGCCGCTATCATCGGATCCAATTTCAGATGAGTGAAGAATGCATAAAAATATTCCAGCGGCAAATGGTATTCCAAGTACGTTATAAAAAGAATGCCCAGAATAGATTTTTCCTTTATATTTGTGATTGTCGCTTTACTTAATGCTATTGCACCGCAACATCTCTCAAATCGTTTCTAATTAAGACAATATCAGCTGATTCTATCGCAACATCTGTTCCATTTCCTATTGCAATTCCAACGTTTGCCTGAGCCAGTGCTGGTGAATCGTTAATTCCGTCTCCAACCATTGCAACAAATTCATCTTTTTCCTGAAGTTCCTTTACTTTTTGAGATTTCTGATTAGGCGACACTTCTGAAATTACATCATCTATTCCCACTTGTTTTGCGATAAATTTGGCAGTTTTTCGTTATCTCCAGTTAGCATTATTGTCTTGATTCCCATTTTTCAGTTTTTCTATAGCTTCCTTGCTTGTTTCCTTGATAACATCTGCAACTGCAACAAGTCCCGCAAATTCGTTATCAATCGAAATGTACATTGGCGTTTTTCCTTCATTCGACAAAAATATCATAATCTTTTTGAGAAATTTCCACATTGATTTTTTTCGATTTTCCATCAATTTTCTATTTCCAATTTGAACTTCCTTGCCTTCAAATGTTGCACGAATACCGTAACCTGGCATTGCCCTAAATTTTTCATACGGCTTAATTTCAATATTTTTTTCTCTTTTTGCTTTGTTTACGATTGCTTCTGCCAATGGGTGTTCTGAATCATTTTCCACACTTGCGAGCAATTTTTTAACAATTCATTTTCATTATATTTCCCATAAGCAATCAAATCAGTAAGTACAGGCTTTCCTTTCGTAATCGTACCAGTCTTGTCAAAGACAACAGTTTTAATTTTATGTGCTGTTTCAAGGGCTTCCCCGCTTTTTATAAGAATACCGTTTCTCAGCCCCTTTTCCAGTTCCAACCATTATTGATGTAGGTGTTGCAAGTCCCAATGCACACGGACACGCAATTACAAGTACAGCGATGAAAAACGACAATGCAGTAACCAATCCACTTCCACTCAGAAACCAAGCAATCCCTGTAATTATCGCAATCCCAATAACAATCGGCACAAAATATGCCGCCACAATGTCTGCCATTCGAGAAATTTGAGCCTTTGACCCCTGTGCCTCCTCAACCAGCTTTTATAATTTGTGACAAAACTGTATTTTTTTACCAATTTCAGTCGCTTCAAATCTGATACTTCCATTTTTATTTATACTTCCTCCAACAACCTTATCTCCAACTTTTTTGCTTACTGGCAAACTTTCTCCTGTCAACATTGACTCATCAACAGAAGTCGCCCCTTCCACAATTCTTCCATCCACCGCAATTTTTTCTCCCGGCTTCACAATAACAATATCTCCAACTTTCAAATTTTTTCAATCAGAACTTCCTTTTTCCGCTCCATTTTCAATAATTTTAGCCTTTTTAGGTTGAAGTCCGATAAGTTTTTTTATTGCCGATGAAGTTTGACCTTTTGTTTTTGCCTCCAGCAGTTTTCCAAACAAGATTAACGTAATAATTGTACCAGCCGACTCATAATATAAATCCATATGTGCTTCAGGGTCTACAGTTACAATTCTAAAAAGTTGCGTAAATTCCATAGAGTACCATCGCTGTTGCCCCAATAGCAATTAATGAATCCATTGTTGGAGATTTTTCTTACTAAATTTTTAAATCCATGTGAAAAAAAATCTCTTCCAGCATAAATAATAGGCAAAAGTCAACACAAACTGTGCCAACGCAAAATTAAGCGGATTTACCTTAGGATTCAAAAATTCAGGAAGTACTGCCTCAAGCATATGCCCCATCGAAATATACAAAAAGTGGAACAACAAAAATAATTGCCAAAATTAATCGATTTTTTTCAAGCTTTTTATTTTTCTCTTGATAAAGTTCCATCTTTTTATCTTCTGTCATATCCTCAACCAGTCCATAGCCAGCCGACTCCACTATTTCCCTAATTTTATCAAAATTGTACTTCTTCTCATCATATTCAATATTCAATTTTTCAGTTGCAAAAATTAACTGAAGCGTTAATATCATTATTTTTATTAAGTGCCCTTTTTCCACAGCATTGGCACAAGATGCACAGCTCATCCCAGTTACTGTATAGTTTTTCTGCCATAATCTTTTTCCTCCTTCATTTAGTACAATATATCTTTAAATATGCTTATGTCCATTATGCTCACAATTACACTGCCCCTCCACACAATCACACAAAAACTTCTTCACAGCCGTTTTCCTCCTTTCCTCTACAGCCTTTAAAATCAAATCCAAGTCGTCAAAACTCAGTTCACTGTTCTCAATAACTTTCCTATCATTTCTCCGACTTTCGTTTTTACAAATTTTTATCAAAAGTTCCTAATATATAACTGTTAGCAACTTCTTTTTTTCTGTAAAATCTGTCAAATAAATATACTTGTTCCCAATTTCCCTCTTTTTCAAAATATTCTTTTCCAGCGACCGATTCAACAGCGTCTTTATTGTAGCCTGTTTCCAGTTCATTTTTCTCACAAAGCACCTCTGCCACAAACTTGCTCGTAACTTCGCTATTTGCCCACACAACTCGCATTATTTCCCATTCTGCATCGGTTATATGCTGTTTTTATCGATTCTGCAATTTTTCTTTCACATTCTTACCTCCTTTAATGTTTACGTTTGTAATCTTTTTACATTATATAGTTTACAACAGTAATCGTTTTTTTGTCAAGTTTTTTTGTTGTATTTAAGAAAAAAATTTATGTTATAATGTTAATGTAAAATTTTAAAGGAGTAGAATACTTCTATTAGTTTAAAAAGTGGTGAATATTAAGGACTAGATTTTTTCTAGTCTTTTTGTTATAATAATTTTGCGGGTTTCACCACCCCAAAAATAAACTAATGGAGGTTAGGATGATGAAAGACACGGAACATCTTATTATGCTTATCGTTATCATGTATATTATTTACAGAATAACTAAATAAGACCAATGTTTTACTTTTTCATCTCTACTCCTAAAAACCCCCTAAGCGGGGTTTTTATTTTCATAAATTAAAATGTGAGAGCTTTTTACACTCTACACGAAAAAAATTCAAATATATAAATTTTTTTAAACTTCTTTTGTTTCTGATACTTTTTGTACCAATAAGCACTCTTCTTAGGGTAACGTTTTTTGTGTTTCAAAGTCTACATAAAATAATCCGTAACGTTTTTCATAACCATTTGACCATGAAAAACATCCATTAGTGACCAAAGAAGTAGCCTTTTACGTTTGCTCCATCTTTTATTGCATCTGAAATTACTTCCAAATGTTGTCTTATGTAATCTATTCTTGCATCGTCATATACTGTATTGTCTTCAAATACATCTTTATAGCCTAAACCATTTTTCAGTAATATAGATTTTTTTGTAATTTGGATAATCTCTTTTTAACTCTTGAGATTTGATCATAAAAGACCTTGCGGATAAATTATCCAGTCCCAGTCAGTTCTTGGGATGCTTTCATTGGCTTTTTCTTTGCCCCTACCCCTTTTATCTGATATTTGGAACTTCCTTTATTTCCTGTTGCGTTGTGAATAATTTCAGTTTCGCCATCATATTCAGCCATCCAGTCGCTCATATAATAGTTTATTCCAGAAAATCGTTCAAATCTTTTTGCGACTTTTTAATTCTTCAAAATCTTCTGCCCTTAAATCTAATTTTTCCGCCATTAACTTTTAAAAATATGATTTACACCATCCATTGTTTCCTTTGAGTATTCACCTTTAAAAGTAGCATCTAAAATAAATTTGTTATGAATGATGTCGTCCAATTCAGCGACTCTAACATCTTTTTGGATTATTTGGATCATAAGGATATTTTTGTTGGCAATGCACAGACCATTCCTATTTCGCCATTGTATCCGTTCTGCTTGAATAAATTTACTGCTTTTGCATGTGCCAAAACCATATTATGATGTGACTGAAACAATTTTTTTCAAAATCATATTTTATTCCTGGCGGAAATTTTTCCAACTAAATATTGTCCGTCGCCAATAGGTCCAATTTCATTAAATGTTGTCCAATAATTTACTTCAGTAAATTCTTCAAAACAGAATTTAGCATAATCTACAAAATGTTCTATATTTTTCACGATTTAAGAAATCTCCATTTGAATGTAAAAACTTCGGCGTATCAAAATGATGAAGCGTTACAAATGGTTCAACATTTCTTTTTACACTCTGCAAACAATTTATGGTAAAATTCCACTCCTTTGTGGTTCACTTCACCATAACCTTCAGGAAAAAAATTCTTGACCATGCAATTGAAATTCTTATTCCATTTATACCGAATTCTTCATAAAGTTTCAAATCTACTGGATATTGATTATAAAAATCACTTGCTGGCTCAGCTGTATACCAGTAATTTTTCTTCCAAAAAGTATCCCAGGCTACACGACCTTTACCATCTGTTTTTGTTGCACCTTCAGCTTGATATCTTGCTGTCGCTCCACCGAAAATAAAATCTTCGGTAATTTTTTGACATAATTAAACCTCTCTTAGTATTAAAATGTATTAACTAATCTTCAAATTGTGCTTGCACAAAATCTAATGCACCTTACCGTCACGAGTCAAACTAATATATTGAGCCCCTTCGGTTTTTGCTAACTTAATTCCTAACTTATCAGTTTCTGCCTTCATATCTTCAAAATTTGATGCAACTTGTGGTGCAAGAATAACTAAATCAAATTCAGGAAGTATTTCACGGTGTGCACCATATCCACCCGCATGCACCTTAACAGGAACATTATGTTCTTTTTCTGCCTTATTTAAAGCATTGGCTAAAAGTCCGCTTGTTCCTCCACCAGCACACAATACAAGTACATTTGTCTCTTTTTGTTATATTATTTTTGAACAACACCAGCTTTTTCAAGAATGTTATCTGCTTTTTAGTGTTGAAATTTGCGGCAACTTTTTCTTTTAATTCATCATTTGTCTTTCCTAGACGTTCTTCCTCAAGAATCTGCTTATCGTATACTTTTACAAACGGATAATAGATAATAAAAGTCTACAACAATTAAAAAGCATGCTAAAACAAAAGATAATATTTGAAGATTTGTCCCTAATATTATACCCAATGGTCATGGAGTTGTCCATGGAAGATTAGCAGTAAAACTGTTCATTCCAAGTACATCTATAAATATTTTAAAAATCACACATTTACTATTGGTGCAAAGATAAATGGAATAAAGAATATAGGATTTAATACAATTGGAGCTCCAAATAGAATTGGCTCATTTACACCAAAGAATGTAGGTACAGCAGAAGCACGTCCAATAGCTTTATTTCTCTTAGATTTACAAAGCCACATAAACATAAACGGTACAATTAGAGTAGCTCAGTTCCTCCCATTGTAACTATAAACATTTGTGTTCCTGAAGTCAAAATTTTATCTGCATGCTGTCCAGCTCTCATAAGATTTAAATTTAAATCTATATTAGCATAAGTGACAACTGCAATAGCTGGCTCTACAATTGAAGGCTAGTAATTCCGACAAACCAGAAGAAAGCATAAGCTCCAAATATAATAGTAATTCCTACATATCCATCTCAGCTGAAAATAATGATCCAAAAGTTTACCTACTGCTTCTGCAACTCCCGTTCAATAAAGTGACGTACAAGAATCTCAATAACATAAAGTAATACTATTGATAAAGTAAACGGTATTACATCTTTTAAAAACTTGTGAAATATTAGGTGGAACTTCTGATGGCATTTTTTTATAGTTACTTCATTTTTCACACAGAATTTATAAATTGTTACAATTATAAATCTTTGCGAAAAAAATGCAGTCAAAAAGTCCTTTGTACCTAAAAATCCAGTTGAAATCCCACCTTCAATTGGATCTCTGCTAATAACAGCAGTCCAACCATTGAAGCTAAAAAGTGTGAAAGATAATTAATTTGATTGAGTTGCCGGCATAGAACGATTTACAGAATCTGTTAATGATTTAGCTGTTGTTCCTGCTACTAAAAATGCTAAGATTCCCATAGAATAACCGTATGGTTTCATTAATAAAAGCCTCTATATTTTTGGCCAAAAATCAAAAGCATTTGGTACATAAGCAATTAAGATAAAAATACTAGAAAATAGTATAACTGGCATACCAGCTATAAAACCATCACGAATTGCTCTTAAGTATATATTCCGAGATAATTTTTTTCAAAAAGGCTTTCCTTTTTCTATAAATTCAATCAGTTTTTTCATTTACTTTGCTCCTCTTTTTATATAATTCTATCAAATGTTTCATTAATTCTTTCAATAATATTGTTGTCATTAAAATGATCCTGTCCATGAACCATAATAAAACTCATTTCAAATCTTCTCCAGTAGCTTCTTTTCCTAAAATATCTGTTTGTGAATTATGAGCACCAACGAGACATTCCTCAGCCTCTTTTACTAAATTTTTCACTTCTTCGAACTCTCCATTTTGCGCTTTATTTAACGCAATCATCAATTTAGATCTTGCATCTCCCAGCATAAGCCACTATTTCAAATCCAATCATTGTAACATCTTCTTTAGTCATAATTCTCTCCCTTTTTACATAATATTTTTATTTTTCTAACTATATTTTTTTAATTCCTGATTTTTGTTTTTAAATTTACTATTTTTAATCTATTTTTTTCCTTCCAAGATGTTGCTGTTTTTTTCAACCACTTCATTCAGTTCTTCAATATTCTTTCTTCCAATTGTATTCAACCATTCCACAGTTGCTTTTTCACCTTCCTTAGCAAACACTTCTACTCCATTTGCCCAAGTAGCTCTTCCACATAGTACTCCATTAAATTTAGCACCTGAATCATGAGCAAATTTTTAATGTATCCTGAAAAAGTTTTGCACTTACTCCAGCACTTAGGTAAATATATGGCAATGATGTTGCTTCTTCCTGAAGTTTGAAATAATTTGCGACTTCTTCTTTTGTATAAACAGTTTCTCCATCACTAAATCCTTCTACAAATTTCATATTTACAGGAACTTCCACTTTTAAAACATCAACATTATATCTTGAATCTGAAAAATACTTTCATTGCTTCAATAACTTTTCTAGGTTTTACTTTTGCATATTCTGCCGTGCTGTTGTCGTCAATTTTACAGTCGTAACTTAAAAATTTCCAAAAAGAAAAGGTATGTCTTCTGCGACACATTCAGCTCCCACTCTTTCCATATATGCTTTTTTTCTGAATATTAATTTCTTCACTTTCATCTACGTCATAATACAATAAAAATTTTACTGCATCTGCCCCTTCTTCTTTCAGCCTTTTAGCCGACCATTCAACAAGGCAGTCGGTAATCTTCCAACTGCATTTGCATCGTATCCTGTCTTTTCATAAGCTAATAGTAATCCAGCATCTTTATCTCTAGCTTTTCTGCATCCAATCCATATTCAGGATCTAGCAAAATTGAAGAAGAATATTTTGTTAAATGTTTTGAAACTAATACTTTAAACTCCTTTATTTGTTCAGCTGTTGCTTCAGATTTCTGATTTTTATTTATCATTTTTCAAGGCACCTCTTTGATCAATTGCCAAAAGCTGATATAAATCCATTTTTATCACTTAAATTTTCTAAATATTTTTCTTTTTTTGTTCAGTTAATTTCATTATTTATTCCTCCTTATAAATTTCGTTTAATATTCAACTATCTCAATTTTGCTAAATAATTTTTCATAATTTTTCCAAATTTACAAATCCTGTCAATTTTTTCCATCGCATTTAACATTCCCAGCGTATTAGCCTTCTTCAATAAATTTTCGTCACTTGCATTTTTCATAAATTGCCGATGTAATTCCAGCCACTGTGGAATCTCCAGAACCTACAGGATTTACAACTTCTATTTTGGAACATTAACTGTAAAATTTGTCATTATGTTTTTGCAAAAGCACCGTCTGCTCCGAGCGAAACTATAATCCATTCAATTCCGTCAAATAATTCATTTTTTCAAAGTTTCCTTTTAATTCTCCAATGTCTTTCGATACTTCCTTCCCAATCAACTGCGATAATTCTTCTGTATTAGGCTTTTATAACTTTTTGGCTTATATTCATGCTTTAAAAACTTCCATCAATGCTTTTTCCTGAGCAGTCAAGCACAACAGGCTTTTTCATATGTATTACAAATTTGAATCATTTTTGAATAATAATCATCTTCTAGCCCCATTAGGCAAGCTTCCTGAAATTGAAATAATTTCAACTTCCTGTACTAATTTTTCAAAATATTCTAAAAATTTTTCACTTTCAGATTGACTGATCGTAGTACATTTTCCAAAATTTCCGTCTGATTTCCTTCGTGTAGAATTGCAATACAGTTTCTAGTTTCCCCTGAAATTTCAAAAATTTGTTTTTCTATTCCCATTTCTGTTAATTTTTCTGAATATCCATTCCTAAAGCCCCTCCTATAAGCCCTGTTGCAATAACTTTATCATTCAGCTGTTTTAACACTCTTGTTACATTCAGACCTTTTCCTCCAGGTGTCTTGCTTACTTTAGAAATTCTGTTTACTGTATCTAAATTAAATTTTTCCAAAGGATATGAAATATCAACAGACGGATTCATTGTTACAGTTAAAATCATTTTTATCCAGCCCCTTTAATCTTTATATTCTCCTCTGTCCCATTTTTCCAAGAATTCATTGAAAAATTATCATTTTTCCTGTTCAGGATTTATAGTTTCCACTTCTTTTTATTTTTGCAATCAGTTTTTCACTTTCATCATTTTTATACTCAGCCTTTATAAATGCCTCCACAATATCAAACAACAGAAGTTCTCCTATTATTTTTCCGTCAAAATCCAATAACATTTGCATTTAAATATTCCTTTGCGTGAATTGCAGTCGTCATATCACGTACCAATGCTGAACGTACTCCAGGAACTTTATTTACACTATTATTAATTCCAACACCTGTCCCACATATACATACTCCTAAATCTGCTTTTCCACTGACAACAGCTTCTCCAACTCTTTTTCCATAAATTGGATAATGAGTACGTGTAAAGTCATAAGTTCCACAATCTAACACTTCATAACCTTTTAGATTTCAAAAAAATCTGACAATGCAATTTTCACATCTGTTACAATATGATCACATCCAATAGCTATTTTCATATCTTTACCATCCTTTTTCATTCATAATTTAAATTTATCTATACATATTTACTCAATTTCTTTGTCCTAATTAACACATTTTATTTAACATATCCACTCTTATTTGATGTCTACCGCCATCATATCCTGCTCTTAAAAATTCCTTTACAATATTTTTGGCAAGTTCTGTTCCGACAATTTTAGAACCCATAGTTATTATTCTTGAATTATTATGCCCTCTTGTCATATATGCTGAACGTTCATCTGAAACTTCTACGCAATCATTCCTTTTATCTTTGCACTACCATAAAACTTCCATCGCCATACGCATCAAATACAACTCAAGACTATCCTTGTCTGCAAGAACCTCCTTGGCTACTGCAACTGTTGTATCAACAAAATCTCTATCTGCTGATTTGTCAACAACATCAAATCCATTTTGAATCAAATAATCCTTGACAATATCTTTTTAATTCTTTTACCGTCTACGTCAGCACCTAATACAATTTTCATTATTTTTCCTCCATTTTTTTAATTTTTTCTACGTAGCTTTACTTTATTCAAATAATATATATTTATATCCCACAATTGAAATATACCCCCAAAAACCGAAATTACAATACAGCAAAACCGTTAAAAAAATAAGTCTTGTTTAGTAAACAAAAATTTTTAGAAATAATTTTTTTATTTGTTAAAAGAGTAATTTTAAGTAAACAGAAATGAAATTATTTGAGTTATAATTTAATATAAATTATATTAATTTTAAAAATTAGTAAAATCATTTTAATACTAAACTCCTTTTTAAAAATAGAAACAAATTTTTATAACAGAGCTATTTGACAACTAATTCATAATTATTCAACTTTTTATTTTTTATTCTTTATCAAAAGATTTATAATAAATTCATAACTTAAATGAAATTTAGTATTAAAACTGAAAAGTAAAGATATAATTATTCTTCTAAAATTTTAAAAAAATTGGAACAAAAAAATAAAAATGAGGACGCTTTTTGTCCCCATCAAATACTTCCACAGCTTTCCCTTTCTATCAGTTCTACTGGCAAATATACTTTTTCCTGTAACTTCTCTTGTTCTCAAACAGTTCTGTCAATACATTTATCGTTTCTTCTGCAATAATTTTGTATCTATCCTGAGCGTTGTCAATGGCGGAGTCATATATTGGGAAATTTTTAAGTCATTAAACCCAATAATTGAAATATCGTCAAAAAATTTTTAAATTCGTTCCCTTACAGCTTTTATAAGCTCCCATGGCAATAGAGTCATTTGCACAAAAGACCGCAGTTGGCCGTTCTTTTTAACTTTAAGCACTTTCTCATCATTTCTGTATCCTGATTCTGCAGAAAATTCGTCTACTTTTACAAATTTTTCATCATACAGTTCATAGTTCCTTCATAATTTCAATAAAATACTGCTCCCTAAAGTCCACAAGATTTCTAACTATCTTGATTTCTTTCCACCAAGCAAACCAATTTTTTATGCACCCAGTTTCGTCAAATAATCAATTACAATTTTTACTGAATGTTTCATATCGAATTTTATATAATCGATGGAATTATCAAAATTATAGGCATCCACACAAATAATATTATCATTCAGCGACTTTAAAAAAATCCAGCTGACTCCTTTTTATCTCCCCAATCACAACAATGGCGCTGGAAATAATGAAATTCATCAAGATTTCCTCATTTTTCAAATGTCTGCAACTCAAAAAAACTTTACTTTTTATCCCTTTTTTCTTCAACGCATATTCCAAATCCAGCCTCAATGATACAAAAATATGGATCCTCACTTTCTATCCTTTCATCAAAGGACTTTATAATTGAAAATATTTAACTGCGTACTTTTTCTTTTGTATCTTATAATTTAGCTCCTTAACGGCTTCCAGTACCCTTTCGCTTAGTTTCTGCTAACCCTCAAAATACTCATCATTATTCAAAAATCCTTGAAACAGTAGCAATTGAAACTCCTGCGCCTTGCAACATCTCTAATCGTAGACATCTTTTTACCTCTCAGCAATCTTAAATTTTATTATCATTTATAATATGCTTTACTTAATTTTCTATTTGTTTTTAATATATCTTTTCAATTTTTAGTAAAAATACCAGTTAGTTTACTAAACGAAATTTTATAGGATCAAGTTATGGAAAAATTATGAAAAACTGGTATAATTAAATTGCTTAAATTAAAAATTATTTAAGTTTAACAGTTTACAAAAAGGAGAATTGTGTGAATAAAACAAATATTTTAATATTTATATTTTTACTATTGGGAACGGTTTCGTGTACGCCACTTTCAGAAGGGCTCACAATGAAAAGCGAAGTTTATAATGCAGACAATGTGATTTTTATTATGATCTGACGTATAAAAAGACGGAGAAACGCATTATGAAAGGCAGATTTGGGAGCAGGCCTATGATATTCTGGATAAGGCAGAGGATTTTTCCTGATGGATATTTTTGTATTTAATGACTATCTCGGGAAAGGTGTCAAGGAAAAGCTGCAGCCTTTACCGATTGCAGAGGAGTTTGCACAGAAAATCCTTGAAAAAAAGGAAAAAGATCCGAATGTGGAAATATACTTGATACTCGATGAAAGTAACACTTTTTATGGGGCATTTGACAACAAAACTCATAAAAAGCTGGAGCAGGCAGGTGTAAAAATCGGATATGTGGATTTAACAAAATTAAGAGATCCAATGCTTGTTTATTCGGCTCCATGGCGTCTTTTTATACAGCCTTTTGGAAATCCAAAAAATCGTGGAAAAACTAAAAATCCAATTTACGAAGGCACTGACAAAGTTACAATCCGCAGCATTTTACGAGCATTAAATGCTAAAGCTAATCATGAAAAACTGATTATGAATGAAACTACAGCAATGCTGACATCAGCAAATCCACATGCAGAAGGTTCAAAGCACTCAAATGTGGCATTTAAGTTTTCATCGCCAATTATTAAGGAAATTTACGAAGGAGAAAAAGCCAGTCGCAAAAATTACTAAAAAGACGGAAGTTTAAAAGCAAAAATTACAGATAAGGATTTTAGTAAAATTCCATTTTCTAAAAATGACAAACTGAAAATTACAATATTTTTACGAATGGTGCAACAGCTAAAGATATTTCCCAAGAATTAAAAAAATACTCAGTTTGGGGGAAAAAGTCATTGTTGCCCAGTTCTTCCTTGCAGACAGAGGAATAATTAACGATATAAGAAAAAGTGCGCGGCGTGGAGTAGTGAGATAATTTTGAATAATTCAAATGCAGGACTCCCAAACAAAGCCATGCTGGAGAACTAATGAAATATGCAAGAAAACATAATTATGACATAAATATCAAGTTTTACAACAAAGGAGAGAAATGTACCACGTAAAAATGCTTTCTATCTTTGAAAAATGACTATCTGATAACTATGGAGGTTCAACAAACTTTACAAGACAGTAAATATGCGTAATTTTAATTTAGAAAATGAACTAAAAATTATGTCAGCTTATGACCAGAAAAATTTCAAAGATATTTTGGATTATTATGACAGATTATGGACAAATAGAGACGGAGAGTTCACACTGCCTTATGATGAACATAAAAATGAAAAATTAATGAATGATTTATTGTTTAGATTTATGGAAATGAATGGATTTGGAGCCTTTTAAAATATAAATATAGCTTAAATACTTATCTTGCAGTAAAGGTTTGTCCTAATAATTAAAATAATTTATTTGAAAAATTTGAAGAATAAATATATGGATTTTATTAAAAGCATAGATTGTATAATATATTGCGACAAACTAAAAATATAAAAACTCATGATAATTTCGTGTTAAAATGTTAGTAACCACAAAAACATTAACGAAAGGAAATATATCATGAGCCATAAAATATTTACCATAAATGAAAAGAAATAAACTAGAGGTACTGCTAAAAGAAAATTACAAAATTTTCTAAAATTGCTAAAATTCTTAACAGGCACAGGGCTACCATTTACCGTGAAATCAAAAGAATTAATGGTGAATACTCTTCTCAGAAATGCTCAGGCAGATGCCAGTACAAAAAGCTGCTAATAAAGGAAGAAACTCAAAAATTACTGCTGAATTGAAAAAAATCTGATAGAAGACAGGCTCTGCAAGACTTGGTCACCTGAACAGATTGCTGGCAGGGAATTAAAGGAGACTGTCATTTAAAACTATCTACAACTGGCTGTACAGTAATTTTTCTGGATGTTTCGCTGAATGTCTTGAGAAGAAAAGGAAGGAGAGCTAAAACTAAGGAGACGAGAGGAAAATTCAATATTGGGAAGTCAATTGGCGACAGACCGGAAGAAGTCAGAAAAAGAAGTTTTTGGGCACTGGGAGCTGGACTCAGTAGTTTCAGCAGAGGAGAAAGCAAGGCCTGTTTTGCAACATTTGTGGAATTGAAGACACGGTTTTATATGCAATAAAGATGAAAGATAGAAGCAAGAAATTCAATGCTGGAAGCAATAAAACAGCTGACAGCCAGTATTCCCGAAGAAGCATTTAAGACTTTTCACGTCAGACAGGGGAAGGAATTTTTCATGCTGGGAAGAGGTGGAGAAGATGGAATAGATTTCTATTTTGCAGACCCTTACTGCTCATGGCAGAGAGACTGTAATGAAAACAACAACAGCCTTCTAAGAGAATTTTTACCCAAAGAAGACCGACATATCAAAAATAGATACAGAAGACTTGATAAGAACTTTAATGCTGATAAATTCGAGACCAAGAAAATGTTTAAACTATGCAACGCCATTTGAAAAATTTTTTGCACGAAATTAGTTTTTAAAAATTTGGTAAAATGTCGCAATTAATATTGCAATTTATGAAAGAAAAAGAGTGATTTTTATGGAAGAGTGAAATTAAGACGAACAAGATTAAGATAGAAAAATAGATGAGAATGATTATAATCGAATTTTTGTAATGTCAGATATTCATGGACAGTATGATTTGTTTTTGAAAAATGCTGGATAAAATTAAATTAAAAAGAGAAGATTTACTTGTGATTATAGGAGATATTTGTGACAGAGGGAAAAAGTCTTATGAAAATTTATATAGAAATGTATCAAAATGATAAAACTTGGGTATAACTTTAAAAGTTTATTTTGAAATCATGAGGATATGCTTTCTGGAGGACTTGGAAAATGATTATCCAATTAGATATGAAACAGAATATTCTGTTTTTAGAAATTCTAAATATTTTGAAAAATAAGGATATGAAAGATTGGCATGAAGAGAATTTTTGGAAGAAATAGAATGGCTTGTGAAAATGGCTCAAAAACTGTCCTTTGATAATTTATGGGTAATGAAAAACATATTTTGTACATGCAGGGCTTGATTTGAATAGAAGGTTTTGACAAAAGCAGGAAAAGGAAACAGTGCTTTTGGACTAGGAGATGAATTTTTGGATTATGGAAAATGTAGAACTTAGAAGAATACAAAGGTAAAAACATATATTTTGGTCATACGCCTAATATAAATGGAAGAATTTCTAAAAACTGACAGAATAAAGGAATAGACTGTGGTGCATTTTTACCCATTTTTAGGATGTGTGAAAGTGAAGAGTCAAGAGGAAATTTATGTTTATGAAAACGAGTATATTCAGTTTCCGAGGTTCGGATAAAGGATTTTTAGAGATTCGGAATGAGGAAGTGGCAGAGTTTATAGATTCTGAAAAGTATAAGATTAAAAAGTCGGGAAAAAGTGGAATCGAAAAAGATTAGGATTTTGAAAAAGCTAGATAGAGAAGAAAAAGAAAGTGTTAAAAATTTTTGAAAAATATAAAAGATGTTTAGTAAAAATATTTAAAATTAAATTAACAAAAATAGAGGTAGATATGAAAACAAAATTACTGATATTATTTTTAGTCAATTTACTGTTTTTTTCACAGCAAAAATATAAAAAGATTAATAATTTAGAAATTATGAAACAGGAAGTGAAATATATCGAAATAGAATGCGTAAATTAATTCTAGAAATTATACATCTAAAAGATAGATTGCTAATTACTCAAAATGGAAATGAGATTGTATTTTTTATAATGGGAATTAAACAAAAGATTTTATCAATGTAACAGATGGAACAACACAGGAATCTCTTTATTATGGGACAGAATTTAAATTGACAAATCCAACGTCACAAAAAGGAACAGTTGTTAAATTGGTTAATACCTGTTAGAAAATATGGGAAGCCAGTATTTGTAATAAATTATGGTGTAGGTGAAAAAGTTAGGCAGGATTTGTTAAAAAGTCTGAACAAACAAAATTTGTAAATGAGTTGTTGCCATCATTTGAGGCAAACATACGTACATGTCCCAATACAACATTTTTAACTCAGACAATATAACTTCATTAGCAGTGTACAAAAACTTTCTGTGTACTGCTAAATCCTGAAAAATTTAAAAATATAGAAGCTTTTTGAATATTTAAAACAAACAGACTATGATTTATTGTTAATAGAATTATCACATAATGGTAAATTTATGACAAAGAATCAAATTTCAATTTTTAAAAAGAAAGAAGAATGGAGCAAAAACGTAAAGTAATTGCATATTTTAGTATTGGGGAAGCTGAGAACTATAGAAATTATTGGAAGGAAGAATGGAACAATAAAAAAGAGACCCAAACTGGATAGTAGAAAAAATCATTATTGGAAGGGAAATTTCATTTGTTAAATATTGGAGTAGCGAATGGAAACAAATAGTTAAGGATTATCAGAAAAATTGGATGAAATTGGTGTAGACGGTTATTTATTAGATACAGTAGATACCTATTACAACTTTGAAGATAAATCTGAAAAACTGGAAAAACTTATTGATTAGAAAATTTTTGGGGATTGACATTTTTATAAAATATATATAATAGATGCGTAAAAACCTCTAAGGGAATTCGTATATGATTTAAAAATTATGCTACAAATTAGGCTGGATTTTTCCAGCTTTTTGTATATAATAATTAAGTGAATTTTGGCAAGATTCACAAATCATATACGAGGAGGTAGTGAATGGTAGATTTCATTGCGATATTTATTCTGTTCGTAATTATTTGTTACAGCTTGAATAGATAGGGACATGAATTTCACCTCTACTCCTCACCCTCTTAGGGGAATTTTTAGAATTTAAGGAGGAAAAAAATTAACAAAAATTTGTTAAAATAAAGAATGAACAAAATTAAAAAAACATTGCAATTATTGCACACGTAGATCACGGAAAAACAACTCTTGTCGATGCTTTATTGAAACAGGCAGGGAACATTTTGGGGAACTATGAAAAAAGTAGATGAAAAGAATTATGGATAGTAATGATTTGGAGAAGGAAAAGAGGATTACGATTTTTTCTAAAAATGCTTCATTTCATTATGATGGATATAAGATAAATATTGTGGATACTCCTGGCCATGCGGATTTTTGGTGGGAAGTACAAAGAATCTTGAAAATGGTAGATTCTGTTTTACTTCTGGTAGATGCATTTGAAGGTGTTATGCCACAGACTAAATATGTATTGAAACAGGCGTTAGAGCATGGACTTCGTCCAATTGTGGTAGTTAATAAGATTGACAGGCCAAATTCAGATCCTGATGCAGTTGTGGATTCTGTTTTTGACTTATTTGTGGATTTAGGGGCAAATGATATTCAGCTTGATTTTCCAGTAGTTTATGCGTCTGCAAAAAATGGATTTGCTAAACTGGAACTGGAAGATGAAGATAAGGATATGAAACCGCTTTATGATAAAATTATGGAGCATGTGGAAGATCCTGAAGGAGATGTGAATGAGCTGCTTCAAATGCTTGTTACAAATACTGAATATGACGAATATGTAGGAAAATTAGGAACTGGAAGAATTTATAACGGAAAAATTGAAAAAAATCAGGAAATTACATTGATTAAGAGAAATGGTGACTTGGTAAATAGTAAAGTTACTAGAATTTATGGATATGACGGACTTAAAAAAGTTGAAATGGAAGCTAGCGTTTGCTGGAGATATTGTAACAATTGCGGGAATTGAACAAATTGACTAGGGAGAAACTGTAGCAAGTAAAGAAAATCTAAGCCATTACCATTAATTGATATTGATGAGCCAACACTTGTAATGACTTTTATGGTAAATGATTCGCCATTTGCAGGGCAAGATGGAAAATTTGTAACTTCGAGAAATATTTTGGAAAGATTGCAGAAGGAGTAAATCATAACGTGAGTATGAGACTTGAAATGACAGATTCGCAGATGCATTTATTGTAAAAGGAAGAGGAGACTTTCAATTATCTATTTTGCTTGAAAAATATGAGAAGAGAAGGCTACGAAGTGGCAGTCTCAAAACCTGAAGTAATTTTTAAAGAGAAATGGACAGAAAATGGAGCCAATCGAACTTGCAATTATCGATGTTGCTGATGAGTTTGTAGAGTTGTAATTGAAGAATTAGGACTTAGAAAAAGGTGAGATGGTAAACATGAATCAAGGAAAGCGACAGCTATACAAGACTTGAATTTAAAGTGCCATCACGTGGATTAATCGGTTTAGAAATGAATTCTTGACGAAACAGAGGAACAGGAATTATAAACCACTCATTCTTTGAATACAGATATTTCAAGGGAGAAGTTACAGGACGAAGAAAGGAGTTTTAATCGCAATGGAGCCTGGAACAAGCCTAGGTTATTCATTAAATAATTTACAGCCACGTGGAATCCTATTTATAGAGACTAGGAGTAGAGGGTTTACGAAGGAATGATAGTTGGAGAGCATTCAAGAAAACGACTTGGTTGTAAATGTATGAGGTAAAAACTTACAAATATGAGATTGCTGGAAGTGATGATGCTGTAAAATTGGCTCCTCCAAAGGAATTTACGCTGGAATTGGCGCTTGAATATGATTGAAAATGATGAATTAGTGGAAAGTACGCCTAACTCTATCAGACTTAGAAAAATATTTGAATGCTAATGATAGAAAAAATATGAAAACTCTAAAAATTAAATATTAATATAAATTAGTAGCGATGATTTTTATGGATAATATAAAACTGCAAGAAAAATTAAAAGCTGAGTTATCAGATGAAAAATAAAATTTATTGAAAAAAATATAGTTTGGAAATAAATTCAGAAGTCAATGGATAACTAAAGAAATAATACACGAGAACGCTTATATTTTTCCCATAAGTTTTATTTCACAAAATAATATTTTAGAAATAGTTTTTCAGAAAATATCAGCTTTGTTTTCAAAATTAAATATTTTAGAGCAAATATTGAAAAGTATGATTTTTATAAATATACTCCCAAAGAAGGTTTTATAAAGACGCAATTGTGGGATGTAGAATTTTTATCATGAAAAATCAGAAAAATAATAGATTTAAGATATTTACAGCAAATAAGAAAAGTGGAAGATTTTGGAACTTATCGAGATGAAAAGCTTGATAGTTTTGAAAAATAACAAATAAAAACTGAGCTAAAAATTTAATAGTTCCAGTATTCGTTTTAAATTTATAAAATTTATTAGACTTGTTCAAATTTAATATTCCTTATCTTTTTACATGTAATATTTATTACGTTATATTTCTAAATTTATATAGTTATTAAACAAAAGCTGTTAATAGTTTCTACCATTTTAGCCTGTTTTAAAATGCTGTCTCGGTATTTTTATTCCCAATAATTGCATATTTTGCTTATTAATTTCTATTTGAAGATTTTTAACTGTTTCTATTGGGATTTCATTTGGTTTCTTGCCTTTTTAGTAAAATTTCAGCGCGATTTCTCCAGAACGGTAACCGATATTATAGTCAGTGGTTCATGTGAAATCAGCCTCCTGCATTTGAGTAAACGTCATTTGTAGCTAGAACTGGGACTTTGCGTTGTTAAAAACATCCAGTATTGCTCATAAACATGATGCTACTGTGTTGTCCCTGAATGGCATAGTAGATATCAATGTCCTTTGAAATAAGATTTGTCATGCAACCATTTCCGTACCGTTTGTAACGGCTTTTTCCACTACTGTGAATCCATACTCTCCTGCCAGTTTTTCAAATTATTTTCTTCAGAAACTGAATTTTGTTCAGACGAATTATAAATGATTCCTATCGCTTCTGGTAATAATTCTCTCATCAATTTTAAATTTTCTTTAATTGAGAGTACGCCTTGCTTCCTGTAACATTAGGAATTCCTACAAGTCCTGCACTTTTTGGGATCTGTAACTGAACCAAATATAACTGGCGTTTCGCTTTCCAATTTGATTTTTAGTCACTTGTGCCGTTGGCGTTGTAATCGCAAATACCGGATCCTTCTTATCTGCGCGAACTGTTTCATAATCAATGTCTGATTGCTCATATCATTATTTGCAATCTTGTCATCATAATCAGCTTTTTACTCCAGCCTTTTCCAACGCATCTTTAAACCCTTGTTTTTTGGCAAAGTTTAACGCTGGATGGTCTATAATCTGTGACAATCCAATCTTATAAACCTTTTTCACTAACTTTGGAATCTTGCTCTTGAGAATCATTACTATTTCCATAAGACAAAAAGCATTCTCTCAACATACCAAATAATAGTACACTCTCATAATTTTTTCATCTGTTTTTCCTCTAAAATAAATAATTTTTAAATCGAACTATTATTTTACCATATTTTAAAATTTCCAGTATATTTTAAAATACATTATTTTTTAAATATTTATTCATATCTATAATTTATAATCTTTTTCTTTTCTTATAATTATTAATAACAGTTCTAATTTTTATGGGTCCTTAGGCGCTAAGGACTACCTAAATATTCCTCTCATTTCAAGGACATTTCGAAGTCATGCGGGAGTCACGGACATTCAGTTTTTGAAATCTTTTTGTTACAGTTTTCTGATTACAAGACTATTCACGCCCATAAAGGGCATGGATGAAACATCTAAACAAGAATAATAGTCCTTAATGGCTATTTCAAAACTTTAAGGAGGAAGATATGAGTAATAACTACGACAGATTGCAAAAAGACTTGCGATCGTTTGTAAAAGATGTAAAGACGTACACTATTCTGACAGCCTGCTGATCACATTCCTGTAACAGGGCTTCTACACTTGCACCAAAAACACTTAGTGCGGATGCAATTCAGGAGCAACAGGAAGTGTCGGCACAGGCGTACGATACGATAACTGACCTTAGACAGTCATTCCTGCGTGCAAGACAGGAGAACGAGAAGTCAATCAAGGGAGCAGAAAGAGAACTTGTCAATGCTTTATGGAGCAAGGGGATCAAGTAATCAAGAGTCCTTGGGCTTCATTCCAGTTTGCAACAGGGTTCACTAACAACGACTGGAGAACATCGTACAGAGGACGTGGAGGAAAATACCTTGAATACTACAGAAGAAACAACGACCTGACTAAGTATGTATTCGATGCAAGCAAGCACCAATATGGAGCGACAAACCTTCATGTACAGAGAAACCAGGAGCCGAACACTCTTGAGATAAAATCCAGCAAACGTTCACGAGCCGCCTACAGACCTTATGTGCCTGAAAGACTGGATGCAATGGTGTTTGCTCTACAGATGTTAATTTCAATATTGATGAAACTAATTTTTGTTGCAGGTAGAGTAGTTACAAATTACAATGCTACAAATAACCCTACAGCACCATCTGCATTAGAAATATACATAATATGGCACATACAACTAACACTGTAAATCTGCCATCTTTTGCTAACAATTATAACCCTGTATATACTACAAATACAGTTGCAACAACTAATACGAGTACAGTCTGCTAGTCAGGTTCAAGTCATACATCAAAAAGCAACACTTGAAATACCATCTTCAGGAAATAGCGCTTTATATACAGGTAACAGATGGTGGGGAAGTAATGCGTACAGCTTTGCAAATGCAGACACAGTTTCGGTGGTACATTTGATGTAGGAGGTACTTATTCAAATCATAGCTGGTGGAGACGTTATGGCTGGTGGAACTGGTGGTATACTGGAGAAACTAAGTATCAAGTGGGGCGTGAAATAATGGCAAAGTAGGTGCGTTGGAGGTATTGATGATATAGATACTTATGGGGTTCTGGTTATAGTGTAAGTCCTACCAGCCAGTAGCGACGTACCGATACGTCAGCGTGAACAATATGCTTCTGCAAAATAATGTTGATTATTGGACCGTTTATAATGCCGTTAACAATACCAACCATGTAAGAGCACATTATGATCATCTTGGTCATTTTGACTATTACGAGTATAATATTGGTAGCTATGGACACAGCCTACTTCGTTTAACTATATTTTGGTGGTAGTTATGGCATAAACCTGTTGATGCCGCAATCTTAGCAAAGCAAAGCGGTTGAAGTGAAAAGTGTTACGTTTAATGTTAATAGTGGAGATAGAGAGCGTAACGGAATTGTTGCAAAAGCAAAAAGCAACTATGACAGGTACTAATGAATTTAAGATTACTGGAGATAAAAAGTACGGAGTTGTTGTAGCAACAGTGGTTCAATAGATTCTCACTGAACTCAAAATTGATATTAATGCTGATAAAGTGAATGGTATTACATATCGCGTCAGCAAGTGGAGCATCTAAAGTTACCGACGGATATGTCAAAAAAAACGGTGGAACTGAGAATAACGAATTTATGTGGGGGCTCAAAATTTAGATACGAAAAATGTACAATTTTTAGTTAACACAACTAATGGTCTCAAATAACGCTATTTATACATAACACTAGCGACTTTTTATCTGATGAAGATTCTGTTTTTACTGTTAATGGAAGTAAAAATAACGCCATTTATGCAAATGCAGGAACCACAAAAACTAAGAATACTACATTTAATATTAATGGAAGTACTTTTAAACAATGGTATTCTTACGAATGTGCAGGAACTCGCTGTAGTGAAAGAATGATAGCCTTTACTCAAAACTTTTACTTTTAGGAAGCTGAGCTCACTGAAAGTAACGGAATTTATATAAATGCTGGTACATTAAGTGTTGATAAAGTTGATTCCTGTTAACGGTGCAACCGTGAGATTTAGATAAAAATAATGCCATTTTCATTAAGGCTGGTGTGGTCAAAGGTGACATAGCAATTCAGACTTCTTCATATGCGGAGATGAAAGCATGGAATTTTACGAAGCTAGACACTTCCGACAAATTAAATGTAACTGACTCAGCATTCACTGTTGAAAATGGTAGTGGCACCAGGAGCACAAAACGAAATAACGGTGTTTATACAAAAGAGAGCTTAATTCTACTAGAACAAGTTATACTGTAAAACGGAACGACATCTAACGGAATCTATGCGAGATGGCGAGCTACTGTAATCAAATTTACGGTGACGATGGAACATTTACTATAAATGAAAGTTATACAATGGTATTATAAATAAATCTCATGCAACTAATTCAAAAAGTATTAAATGCGAGCATTTAAAAGTGCAAGGAACCAATAATAAGGAGTATACTACAAGAAATACTCAGCTAGATGAAATTGGACAGTTCATTTTGACTTGGAGATACAAATGTCGGAATACATGTAGAGATAACAGAGTAATACGAAAAGCAAAAGTTTTAGATATGAAAATACTAGTATAAACATGTTATTGCTACAAACTACTGCAAAGAGGTGATACTAACGGAACAGGAATTTATATCTATAATGGTGACGTTAAATTTGAGAAGGATCTTCGATTACAGGTAACGGTAACGATGTGTTAATAACTTTTGATACACCAAATAATCAAAAAGTAAGAACACTCTTGAATTGGCGGAACTGCTAGAAACCCTACTAGATTGACAACAACAGCGCTAACAGCCATAATAATATTGGTATTAATCTTCAAAGAGGGTACTACAGCTGATACTGAAGAAATCACAATAAAAGGTAGTAAAGTAGATATCCAGCATTTGGCTGATTCGATTAATTGGGAGACACAATATGCGTGCATAGTAAATTCTTATATCAAGAAACTTGAATTATGGAATGGAGATACTGGTACATCAGCAACAGCTTTAGGAAAGAGTAATGTTGCTACCACAACTGGAAAAGGTGTGGGTAAAATCTTTGTAAGAGGAAACAACATGCATTTACGACGGATTAGCTTATGTGGAAGAGTAAAGCATTACGCTGAGCGATGCTCAAAATGGTTGAAAGCAATCACGTTATTATTAATCTTCAGCGACCTATATGTTGCTGTGAGACAGTTCTCTCCTTCAACTGCGCCAGTTGGTGTTTTCTGGCGGAGCAAAATACGTGTACAGGGAGCAACTGGTGGAGATTTCAGACTCAATACGGTATTAACAGCGTGTCAACAACGTAGCTGTGCATGCGCTTCTCGGACAAAATGACAGAACAACTAAAGCCAATGTATCCGATTTTGTCAGGACCATTGAAAAATATGATGATTACGAGGATATTAACGTAGGGTTTGGTAGTGCATCAAAATGGGTACATTAATCACAGTTAATGGAACAGGCGTAGACGCGACTACAACTACACAAATATCATAAAGACAATGCAACGGTTTTCTAGTGTCTTTAAAAAATGTCTACTGCCGCTATGTAACGGATGGTGTTGTTTCCGGAGGATCAGAGATACTACAAGAAGAGGATATAACACTGGAACTGTAAATACTCAGCTACTTCATTCCAAAACAATAATGGATATGCAGATGGAGTTCTTAAAGATACTTCTAACATGCGCTAGGTGGAGGTTCAATGGCTAAAAAGCCATCAACAAATCAACTTTAAAAGCGATGTTGATATGGTTACTAAAGAAGAGTATAGCTTTCTACGCTAAAATGGAGGTTATATTACTTTAACAGGGAAATGCAAGAGCCGGTGGTGGAAAAATCAGTAGTTGCGTTTGCACCTGGGTCTGATGTTGTTCCAGACTCCAGGAAAAGTCTGGTCAAGTATCAAATTCAATTGGTGAAATTGATAAAATATCACATGACAGACTATGTGCTTCTAGGATTTAGATAATAGAAGCATTCCTGAGAAAGGATCTCGGTTATAAAAACGTCGGAGCTTATGCAGAAAATGGAGGAATAGTAAAAACTTAAAGGACGCAACTCACGCTTAAGTCTGCAGAAATTGATGCATATAAATCTTCAGACGGAGAGACTGAAAACTAAGCAAAGTTCAAGTTCATTATATATATGGTATAGGAGCTTATGCTACAGTGCAGGAAGTTTAGTTGATATTCAAGGTTCAAAGCGGTAAAAGGTATTCATGTTGTTACAGGATCAGAAGGAGTGGAATTTTATGCGACTAATAAAGGACAGGTAAACTTACTGGATTCTTAACTTCACCAAAAAATACAGTGGATGGGCTTTCATCAAGTCCAGGAGATGGAGATATTGTATCGTCTCATTTTGATAGTTCACATGCCACTAACTTCTATGCAACATCAACTACTGTTAAAAGAAGAAAGGAATTCTGGTACTGGAAATGATCATGAAAATAAAAGCACTCATTCTTTGTAAAAAGAACAGGGACCTACTGATAAAGCCAACATCAACTTTACAGGAAAAACTTACATAGCAATGTATGATGGAATCCTTTTATTCAGGAAATCAATACGGTCAAGGTATTTGGGAAAATAACGATAATTTACCTTTATCAGACTACAGTAAATACTCGACAAGACCTTCAGGAGCAGATGCAAGCGAATGGATGCTACTAAATACCGTGGAATGGAAAATGTTACAACGTATATTTCAAACAACAAATCAGAACATGGCGGAGTTAATATCGGTGTAATCAACCAAGCTAAAGAAGAAATCGAATGGGATGCTAAACAAGCTGGTGGAAATGGAAGCCAAGGATACCTAAAGGTATTGGTACAGATTATAAAGGTATGAAAATTACTAATATAGCTGACACTAGAACTACTGAACATGGTATAAAGATGGAGATCAATGGAAATTTACAGTACTTTAATTAATGACAGATTGAAAGTTACTCAAGATGTTGTAATTGAAGACTTTAGCAACTACTCAAAGATCTCGACTCAAAAAGCAGTTGTTTCCAAAATGATTTCAATGATCCATTCAATGATATTGCTATGGAATCAACAAGAGTCACTATTGATGGTGCAAAAATGACTGGAGATGCTACATATAGAGATGAGGGAATGTTTATGCTAAAAACTATCAAAAGAAACAACGTTGGATTTGCAATGGGTAACTCATTGAACAGATGGAACGACCTTACAATTTCTGCAAATACACCAGGTAACTGGAGAAAAACTAAGAATACTGAATCAGGAATTACAAACAGTGGTACGGTAGACATTTGGGGAGGTTCTGATTCTAATACTATTACAGGACTTCTTGTAAAATTTTGGTACTTCTTAAAAACGGAGACGGTACTGCTGACTAGGTGTTATAAGAGTTGACCACGGTTATGCTCTTGTTGGTACTGATGGAGTATTATCCACAACTTAAAAGATAGTCAAATTACTGTAACAGGTAAATATGCTCCACCTAGCAAAAGGTTCAAACATTTTTAGATCAGATGAAACTACTTCTGGAGAAAAACTATGGTATCGTAGGTATTTCTGACGGTCTTATGTTACAACACTGCCGACAGCGCTGGTATAGGAAAGCGAAATAAATAAAATTGAAATTAGACATGAAGATGCGAAAATTTATGTTGAAGGAGAACAAGCTGTTGGTATATATGGAGAAAATAGAAACAATGCGCTTGCAACAGATGTAACAATTGACTATGTAAACGCTAACTCCGGAGGAACAGGAATTGATGTATCAAATCCCCAATATGACATCAGCAACTGCTAGAGGAATAGGTATTGCATTAGTAAATGGTGCGACGACTACTTACGCTAACGGATGGGCTAACGCCGGTGGAGTAATTAAGCTTACTGGGTGCAAGCGATCAGACCTGAACAGCGCTGAATATCTCCGCCAGCAATGACAAAGCGACAACAACTCTTGATCTCTTTGGTCTTAACTTAGTATGTTCGACATCCACAGGTAAGCAACGGGTTGAACTCATGCAGAAAGCGCAGACATCCAAGTTCGCCAGACAAGCTCACAGTAAGCTTACTAAGGACAACGGGTAGACTACAAGGTCAGGACGACACTCACATAGCTGTGGGAGCTGACCATGACACGTCATTCCAGTACATCGATACGGAGCCAACGACAAGAGTCGGATTTGCACTGGCGTTTGAGGAAAGAACATCACACGTACACAATCAGCCTTAAACTCTATGGACATCGTCTCAAACAGAGGGGACAACACCAGCGCAGTAACCTGAGCAGGCACTGCGCACAGGACTTTCAGGAACAACAAATGCAGCGTCATCACAATGATGCTGGCGACAGGGTAATCAAGGACACATTGAGGTCACAGCTTCAGTAACCAATCCTGAAAGAGCTGCGTTGCCAGAACAAAGTGCATTTTGCACTGGGAGATCATCGCCATCGAGTCTTCTGCCAGCGAAAGCAAGTGACGTAAACAGCTGACATGAAGGCAATCAAGTTGGAACTTACAAATGATCATCTCTGCAAAACGCAAGATACAACATACATCGAAACCATGGCGACATCACACCGGAGATGTAAAGACGAGCGAACAGCGCAAACCACCGATAGCTTAACATTGTTTGGCTATCTGTGATACACGGGTACGCTGCTGCCACATGACGGAACAGCAGACAGTATCACAAGTATCAGCTACGGAATCTGTTCAGACGATTGTAACGGTTCAAATTCAGCAGCGGTACCAAGATTTACGTGGTGACCGACACTGCACTTGGACACAAACAGAATAAGACAATTGATGCAAACTTTACACGACTCATGACATGAAACGCAGCTAGCAGACGCAGCAGCTCTCGTCAGACTTGACACTCCGAGAGAGATTCGTGTCAATTACTAGACAACAATAAAGACGGTCAGACACCGGCGAGAAACGTGAAGTAAGGCGACATGAACACTGAGCGATTCTCGATTACCGGAATCGTGCTTGCCGAAAAGATGGCGACAGATGACAAAACGGCAAACAATCGGTTCCTGCATCTAACAGCCCACAACCAGCAGTAGTGCATGGCCCAGACGACAACAAGCAAACATGTGCATTCAGAAAACCGCATGAAGATCCAAAACTTTCAGCGAGGCTGAGAACAAGGTAGCAAAAGTACCACCAGCAGACGTCAGCATCGCATGCAGTCGACATGCGATGTCAGACGGACGGAGACTGCAACACGCTGGCTGGCACAGGTGCAGATAACCACGGAACTATCGACGCCCAGATCACAGACGATGCGTCGAGCGTCTGCGTGATCCCAACCATACGCTGTCAGACACGGGCAGTGTGGGCGTCATGCAGAAAACACTGCGCCGATTCTTCTCAATCAGCAGAGACAATACGACTGCTTTTCGATTACTCAGAACATGATGTACCCAGCGCGTGAGCAGATCGTGCGCACAGAACAACACGCAGTCAGCATGATGAAGGGCAAGGATACGTAGTCAATGCATGAACTCGTCAATCGTTCAGTGAAGATGCTGAAATGGCGTTTGGCACTGGTCAAAGGATCTGCAGCAACGTCGAGGCCAACTCGACCTGATCACGCGCCGTTGCAGAGACGACTAGGGAGTCTGCCAGGCAAATGAGGCTACAGGTAATTGTGCACGCACACCCGGAGGTAATCGTAACTCACGGTGATAGGTCAAGAATACTGAATACTCCGCGTTGACGTTCAGATCTAAGACATTGCTAACAGATAGTCTAACCGCTTGCGCCAATGGAAACGCGCCGCACACAGCACCGACACGACCTGCTGAATACAAGGCCGGCGTGACTGCAGGACCGTTAATGGACACGCTGACCTTTAGGAGGAACGAAACTTCTGCCGAAGAAGGCATCGCAGGGAAATCCTGCGACAGGTGTCGAACAACCGTCGCAAGCGGACATCGTGCCGTTGACTGCTAAAATCACTGCTGATGGACTACCGACACCAACCTACGAACTTGCGATCTGATCGCTTCCAGACTCCGGACACTGGGCAGAAACCATCGAAGCAGAAGTCAGCGTCAAAACACAGCGAAAACGGAGTTGCAATGCATCGGATTGCACAGACGCCCATGACTTGCATTAAGATAATTGTCACCACATTCAGTATCAAGGAGATCGGGCGTAGATACAGGTTAAGGCACACCAACCCACCCCACGATGACAACTTGCCTCAGATTAGGTAAAGTGCAACCTCACTGGACCTGAATGCACAGGAGCACACAACCTAGTGCCACCAGACCATTGAGACACCGAAAAGATGCGCGGTCACGACACGGGTCATCAAGAGCAACGATCCTTAAACCATTCAGCGACGCCCTCCCGCAGATTACCGTTGAGTGAGCAACAGTCACGCATCGTCATCGCCGGACATTGCGCGTCAGCGCACGACGACAACGTCCACTTCAGAGTCACGCAGTAAGGTTCCAGCCACCACTCATTCAGCATACGACGACTGACAGTCGCCAGGGTGACCTACTCACAACTTGACATCATCCCGAGATGCGACGTGGAAGCGAAGAGAGAGTCGATCAACACGCTTCTCACAGCCTCCAGGAACGGTGCGCAGGTTATGCCTCATGTACCTGACTGGGAAACTGAGAGGACACATCACGGTGGAATCCAACAGCACTGTCAATCTGACATCCTGAGCAACGAAGCCACACCGTGAGAAGCGAAACAACGTGATCGAAAGACTCTACAGTTCACAGCATCGATCAAAGAAATGAGCACGAGCATCGCAGGGCGCACGGACAGTCCAGACTGCAGGATGCGTATGGCAGACGTACATGAAGACGAAGTTGCTTTCAATGGAGAAAAATCAGGATGGCTATGCAGGCGTACATGATCACTTCGTGATCAGACTTAGATAGACCTCATGTACTCGTTATGGCTAGCAGAGTCTCTGAAACAAACTCCGCTTCGATGATCGGAACGTCACTACAATCCAGTAGTGGAGGCGATTCGTCGGACGAACTGACACTGAAACGTGATTCTGGGTAGTAGATAAACGACCCAGAGCTAAATCTAGCTACCATACGTCGTGAGGTCAGGGTTAACACGCTAACCTCGAAAGTGTTCAGAATCAACCAAGGATTCTGCATAGCACCTAACGTAGGATTGAACTTCGAATACGGAAGATTCTCAACTGTAAATGAAGATGGGGACATGGCGCTGTAAAGTTAAGAGCGATGACTACTACCTCAATCTGGCCAAAAGCTGGAATTGACTTCAGATACAGCCAGCCAGTGTTCAAGAACTCAAGTCTCACAGCAAGTTTAGGATTCAGCTATGAAAACGAGCTAGGAAGACTTAACGAGGCAGGAGAACGAGGCAAGAATTAAAGGAGCATGGACAGACTACTACACAATCAAGGGAGACAAGGAAGACAGAAGAGGAAACTTCAAGTCTGACTTGAAACTGGGACTTGACAACGGTAGACTGGGAATGACAGTAAACACAGGATACGATACGAAGCGCATAACTTCAGAGCAGGATTAGGATTGAAAGTAATGTACTAGTTAGTGGTCTTTACAGAAAATTTTAACGATGAACGGAAATAGCTTTTGACGGCGACAATAAATAGCTTGATTGGAGAGGGTCACGTAAATGGCTACCTTCTTTTTTATTAGTAACTTTAGTCAGTTGAGTCGCAAAGCATGAAAAACATAAAACCACTCGCTATTCGGGTGCGAAAACGTAAGTTTGCAACAAAATACATCTTCCGTTATAATAGAGTTGTTCAAGCCGCTATTAATGAAAGGAAGGTGTTTATATGGCTAATAAAACTAATAGGCTATCTCATACCAAATGGATGTGCAGTATTTACACCTAAGTATAGATGAAAAATATATATAACCAATCGAGCCTGTTCGACAAACCTATAGTTAAAAATTATAAGTTCTATAAATTAATAAAAATTTCATAATAAATTCTTTTATTTTTGTTTATGTAACATGTGAATAGTATCCTAAACTTCTTTGACATTCCTATTTATATGCTCTATGTAAATTGAACAATTGAGGTGTACTCCTAAGTTTATAATTTCTGAGTTAATCTAAATGATTGCTATGTATCTTGTTAATATCTATGTATCTTTGTCTGTAATTAAAAGTGCTGGAAAAATTCATATGACTTCTGCAGAACACTTGAAGTCACTGAACACTTCCATGCAAAAATAAAAACGCTTCAGTATCCTTAGTTCAAGAAAATGAAATACTTTTGGCTAATGATAAAAATAAAATTTACGTTACTATCTATTCTGAGAGATTTGTTTCCATATTTTAATTCATCTGCTCCTAAAAACTTTTTAGGATGGTAAAACCGCCACGGATTTTATTCAAGGCATATTTCTGACAGGCTTAAAAAGACAATTGATGCTTTCAGGAAAAACATTGCCGTGTCAAGATATTCATTTTATCAAAGGCAGATGTAGAGGACTTTTTGGGATGAATCCTTTTTACTGCCCAGTATACGAGGTTAAAAATGATTGAAGGGAGAATTTTATCGTACAGATATCCGTCCTCATACTATTAATATTTTTATTAATCCACTCAGGTTGGATATTTTGTCGTAGAACATTTATATGTTTAGACTTTGACAAAAGAAAGAGGAAAAAGAGGCTGACGCCTCTTTTAAAATTATCAAATATATTAGTAAATACTGAAAAATATGAATTTAATTTTATAATGAAAGAAGGCCGCCATTTCCGCGTCTCTCCAATCAAGCTATTTATTGTCGCCGTCAAGGCTTCTTCCGTTCATCGTTAAAAATTTTCTGTAAGACCATAACTAGTACATTACTTTCAATCCTAATCCTGCTCTGAAGTTATGCCCCTTCGTATCGTATCCTGTGTTTACTGTCATTCCCAGTCTACCGTTGTCAAGTCCCAGTTTCAAGTCAGACTTGAAGTTTCCTCTTCTGTCTTCCTTGTCTCCCTTGATTGTGTAGTAGTCTGTCCATGCTCCTTTAATTCTTGCCTCGTTCTCTACCTCGTTAAGTCTTCCTAGCTCGTTTTCATAGCTGAATCCTAAGCTTGCTGTGAACTTAGAGTTCTTGAACACTGGCTGGCTGTATCTGAAGTCAATTCCAGCTTTTGGCTTGATTGAGTAGTAGTCATCGCTCTTAACTTTAAGCGCCATGTCCCCATCTTCATTTACAGTTGAGAATCTTCCGTATTCGAAGTTCAATCCTACGTTAGGTACTATGCTGAATCCTTGGTTAATTCTGAACACTTTTTCAAGGTTAGCGTTTAACCCTGCTCCGTATGTATAGTAGTTAGATTTAGCTCTGAATTCTTTATCCACTACCCAGAATCTACGTTTAGTGTCAGTTCTTCCGAAGAATCCTTCCCCACCTACAGTTATAGTGAACGTTCCGTTCTCATCAAGCGGAGTCTGTTTGAATACTCCTGCTTTAGCCATAGCTTGATTTTCATAAGATCTAGCTAAGTCTTTGAATGTGAAGTAGTTGTTTGTTACACCTGCATAGAATCCTGATTTTTCTCCAAGCTTAACTGTTTCGTCTTCATGAACGTATACCATACCTCCTGCGTTGCTCTTCCAGTCTGGAATTCCTGCAGTGTCAGTCTTGTACTCGTTTCTTTGTCCGAATGCCTTGAACTTGTTGGAGTCTTTCGATCCGTTTGTTTCACTTCTCAATTGTGCAACTTCGTTGCTCAGGATATCTGAAGTTGACTTAGTTCTTTGTTGGATTCCACCATAGATGTGTCCTCTCATCTGGTCGAATGCCTGCGCAAGAATATGCCCTTCTCCGTTTCCTAGGCTGTTAAGTTTGTTGAAGATCATTTTCTCTTCACTTCCACGTCTTGCTATCTCATAGATGTTGTCCAGGTTGTTAGTGAAGTTCACTAATGACTTGTCGTCATCGTATGCGAATGAGTGGTATGGAACCTTACTCATGTAAAGCTCTGAAATTTGGTTGTTGTCGTCAATGTTGGCTGACACTTGCCATGTCAAGCTTGATGACAATGCGTTAACTGTTGCTCCTCCCGGCAATCTTCTAAGGGCATCATTGAACGGTTTAAGGATGTTGCTCTTAATGATTATGTCATTACCGCTAGCATCTTTTTCAATTCTGTCTCCAATTCTGATTGCTTTAGAGTTTGTATATTCTGTAATTTCAGGTCCGAAGTAAAGGTTTACTTTACCTAATCTAGGCAAGTTGTCTAATCCATTGATTGGGTTAGTGTACTTAACTCCTGAAGTGTCCACGTACATTCCTACGCTTGTTACTTCAGATAGCTGCTCGTTACGGTATCTTGGCCATGCAGGGTTACCGTATTCGTCTCTTGTCCACAATCCAATTCCCATTATTGGCTCTCCGTTTTCACCTGTCTGGATGCTGTTTCTAACTTCGATAGTTTCTGCCCATTGCCCAGGTCTTGAAGCGTCATTCTCAAGTTCATAGATTGGTGTCGGTATTCCGTCAACAGTGATTGTAGTCAACGGCACGATGTCAGGTCTTGTGATTGTTGTTCCTACACCTGTTGTCTTAGGATTTCCTGATGTACCTTCTTCAATAGAAGTTTCAGTTCCTCCGTAAAGGTCTGCGTGTCCGTGTCCGTTAGCCTCTCCTGCAGTTACTCCAGCCTTGTATTCAGCTGAACTAGTGTCAGTTATGTATGCAACAGGGTTTCCATTGGCGTCAAGAGTGAATTTAGAGCTGTCTGTTACAATTCCTTTGGATCCTGAACCTTCAACAGTAATTGTTCCGTAGTTCTTAATGTATCCTCCGTTAATTGCGATTACCCCTTTAAGGTTTTGCGCATTACCTTTAATTACCCCTGTAGCTTCATTTATACCAACAGCTTCTCTGTCGATGTACATTCCAATTGCGTTATCCCCAATCAGGTTGATTGTACCTCTATTGATTGCTTTAGATCCTTTACCAGTTGCAAGCATACCGATTCCGGCATCTTCCTGAACGTTGATAGTTCCTTCATTGACTACGTATCCTTGCCCTTCAGTTCTGTCGTATACTGACTCACCTTTGTTATTTGTTCTGTAGTAGTTACGTCCTGCTCCCATACCTACTGAGTACATCATGTTCTGAGTATCAGAAAGCCCAGTCGTGATTGTTCCTCTGTTGATTGAAGGATCAGCAGTGTTTTCTGAGATGATACCCACACTTCCGTATCCTACAGCCTTATGGTTAGGATCTGAAAGACGTTTCTCAACATCGTATTGTGATCTAAGGTCGATAGTTCCGTAGTTGTCTACGCTACCTTTTGTGAAGTATGCAGTGTTGTAGTCTCCGTCCATCTTAACATCAGCATATGTAACTGCATGCGATCTGTTGTCTGCTGAGTAGTAGTACACAGCGTTCCCTTGTTCCTCAACCTCTTTAGAAAGTTTTGGATCTTCATGCGGTTTTTCTGAATGCACATGTTTACCTTTGTTGTCGTCTGTAGACCATGCTACCTTAATTTGTGGGCTGTTAGATGCAGAACCGATTGTTACGTTTGTCATCTGTCCGCCATCTTTTTCAGCAAGCACGATTCCGTGTGAGAATCTGTCAATGTTCATGTCCGCACTTACTTCCACGTTTCTCGCAGTGTCTGACAGTCTTCTGTTGTTGTCTATGTATACCCCAATTGACGAATCTCTTTCTCTTGGAGTGTCAAGTCCTGACAGAAGCTGCGCGTCTGTAGCATAGTTTCCGTTTTGTCTGTCGATTGCGTAAGTCACACCATCAATTGTCTGTGTATTCTGTTTGTGTCCAAGCACAGTGTCGTTACCTACGTAAATCTTAGTACCTTTCTGAATTTGAACGTTACCGTCTCCTGAATAGATTCCGTAGCTGTTCTTGTTGATTCTGTATGTAGAGTCTGTTCCGTCAGCCTTGGCACCAGTTTTTACGTTGTATCCGTAGATAGCCCAGCTTCCAATGTTAGTATCTTGGTTTGCACTGTTTGCTCCGTCTTTTACATCTCCGATTGTGATGTCACCATAGTTTTCGATGTATGTGTTGTATCTTGCGTTTGCAGAATGGTCATTTGCCATGATTCCAACATTTACTTTCTTCATGTCAGCTGTTTTTACGTCACTTGCTTTCGCTGGCATTAGAGACTCGTTAAGCTTGATGTCTCCCCAGTTTTCAAATGTACCTTTGTTTACAACAGCCCCATAAGCTCTAAGGTTAGTTACTGAAGATTTATGTTCCTCAATGTGTCCCTTGTTGATTACCCTGTCGCCAGCATCATTTGTGTTGACAAGTATACCTGCGATACCTTTTGTTGTTCCTGAAGTCGCTGCCAGAGTAGCCTCTTTCTGAAGGTTAAGCTGTTTGTTGTTGTCCCCTCTGTTTGAGAACTTGATATCCATGTAGTTTGAAGCAGTTGTGTATCCATTAGTGTTCTTTCCTCCAAACGCCATTGCAAATCCATTCTTGTCGTTGGCTCCGTTGTAGTTGTACTGGAATGTCTTGTCATGGTCAGCTCCCACAGCTATGTGAGTGTCGTCCATTGCCCATAGTCCTACCCCGTTGTCCTTAGTAAGCACTGTGAACTTGTCTGAAAGAACTTGGATGTCTGCGCTTTCCGCATAGATACCCACACTCGTTCTGTACCTGTAAGGATGTCGTTCTCACCTGTCAAGAGTGAAGCACCCAATCGGTACAGATCCACCAGCAGTTGTTATAGCTGTACTGTATGAGATATTGTCACACCTCAGGTCACCATCACTTGCACCAGTAAGTCTTTAATTACCCACCGGCATCTACGGCTCCGTTAGCGTAAGTTGTGTCGCTTCCATCTTTATAGTGCAATACCTACATCCTTGCATTTGATGAGTCTAGTTAGATTTGACACATCAATACCTGTTGTTCCTGAAGCTTTTGTTTACGTATTCAATTTCAACGTCTGATGCAAGAGCGTTGTTTCTGTTTTCAACGTAGATACCTGCAGCCTGTCTCCTTCAACGTAGATTTCTTTTGCATCTTCGTGTCTAACTTAACTAGGTTTATGTCGTTCCAACACCCGTCTGTTGTCAGGCTGTATTGTGTATATCTCTTGTGTCAGAGATTCTCAATACCGTAGTTTCTCCGCTTGCTTTTTGGATTCTGCTGTTCTAGTGACATTTGACTTTGTTAACAGGATCGTATTTACCAGTTAGTAATTTCACTGGTCCTTTCAAGTTCTGAATGATGCTTCCGTCAGTTGTCAACCAATGCGTTTCCGTGATCAACTCTACAGCACCTCCAGCAGATCCGTCCCCATTCTTAAGAGTACCAAAGTCACAAGAAGTCCAGCTACAGGAGTTGTTTCAGAACCTCCCCAGATGTCCACAGCACACCTTTTGATTTTGTGATTCCTGATTCAGAGTTCTTAGTCTTTCTCCAGTTGTCTGCAGTGGCAGTCAATGTCAAGTCGTCCCATCTGTTTAATGAGTTACCCATTGCAAAATCCGACATTGTTTCTCTGGAAGTTTCTTGCGAAGCTGTTTATCCTAAGTCTCTGTAAGAAGTCATCTCCAAACATAATTCTTACCAGCCTCAATTGAAACAAGGTTCGATCTCCATGGCTATGTCATTAAATGGATCGTTATAGCCGTTTGTTCCAGCAACACGTGTTACGTTAGTACTATCAGTATCTAGTAGTAGCAACATCTTCAATTACTACGTCCTGATCAACTTTTATTCTTCCGTTAATTACAGTACTGTAAATTTCCCATTGTTTTCCATCATGTCCGTGTTCATCTGTATTATTCGTGTTATTTGCAATTGCCATACCATGGTAATCAGTACCTATACCTTTTAGATATCCGTCAGATCCATCTCCACCAGCCTGATTAGTTTTCCATTCAATTTCTTCTTTAGGCTGGTTAATCAATCCAATGTTAACTCCACCATGTTCTGATTTATTACTTGAAATCAAGGCAATAACATTTTTCATTCCACGGTATTTAGCTGCAGCCCACTCAGAAGTGTTGTCATTGTCTGATTCTTTATAGTAGTCTGATAACTGCTTTGTTACCATTATGCCCCCATATACCGAAGCTCATATTTGTTTCCTGTGTAAAGAATACCGTCATACATTCCGATGTAAGTTTCTCCAGTAAAGTTGATATTGGCAATCTGATCTCCATCTGTTCTGCTTACATAGAAAGGTGTTGAGAACTCGTGGTCGTTATTACTTGCACCATTATTTATACTTTTTCTTTTTACAGCAGTTGAAACCGTAGTAGTTACAAACTACCAGCAGTAAGACTACCTTTATTACTATAGTTAGCTGTTACTATATCTGCAGTCTCACGTCTGTAGTTATATTGTTTTGGTTTGTTATGCATCCTGTAAAGTTAACTGCCCTTCTTTTCTTGCATATACCCCTGTATTAGGACCTGTTACAACGTGAATTCCTTTAGCAGATGCTCCCTTGATGTCAATCAAGCTTCCTTTGTCTTCAGCAAAAGCTCCAATACCATAAACTAATGATTTATCATTTAATTCTGTTTTGCTTGCACCATCAACTTTATTTGCTTTTTGTTCAACAGCTTTGTCTTCGGGTTCTGCACCTCACTTTTAACCCGTCCACCCATTCTTGCGTAGGCTCCAACATTCTGATAAGCTTTAATCTTTCCTCTCGAATTCTTTGTGTATAATCACCTAAGATCAGATAGTCGGCAGCTGTAATATTCTTAGTTTCAACTGTTGAATTTCCAGCACTTCCGGCAATTGTACCAGTAGTGTCATATCCATCTGCATAGGCTACGATTGACTGTCCTCCACCGGCTCTGTATCTTCTGTATTTGTTACTCATTTCCACCATTTTTTAGCATAGTAAGCTATACCTTCTTTACAAACCATGTCTCACTGCTGTAGTAAATGCAACTGCAGACTGTTTCTAGAGAGCTGAAGTACAGACAACGAGTAGTATCTAAGGTCGCTGAATACACCGTCTCCATAACCCATTATTGTACGGTATGAAGTGTCTCCGTAATTAACATTGGCAACATTATATCCTCTTTTCGGAGTAGTTCCTGCACCAATTCCACCATCAGTGATGGCTGTTACAGTTCCACCGTCTCATCATCATATGTCATACGTTGAAACATCTACAATAGTTCCATTTTTAGTAGAAACTACACAATCACATTCTTAGAAGCGCGCCCAAATGCCACATTTATATCTTTAACGCTTACATTTTTTCAATGATCCACCTTTACTTGATATAACACTTCACTCCAATCTTTATTTTGTCCGGTTGATAGATGGCTCACTTATTCAGACCAGTATTTGGCTGATATTGTCAGCTTCTCCGCCGATAGCAATCCTGAAGACGAATATCTCCTCCGAAAGCTCCAACTGGCGCCTCATAGCATAAATGTCAACAGGTTTTGTAGGTCCTTGTAAATTAATAATCGCATTGTAGCTTCCTACCATTTGAGCATCACTAACGTAATTTTTCCATCTGCCACATAAGCTAATCCCATCATAAATCGGCATTATGATCACCTCTTTAGGAAAATCTACTCCAGATTGAGCAGTTGTAGCTAGATTATCTGTTCCTAAAGCAGTTGCACTACTTCCATCCCCATTATCTAATTCAAGCTCATTTACATACTTGTTAACTCTGTAAACAGCATTTCCGATGCTTGTAGTAGTAGAAGTACCGAATACAATATCAGCTTGACCAGTTATAGTTGTATTGTTATGTATGACCATTTTGGGTTAATTCCGTAACATTGTTATCTCCCTGTTCCAGTCAATAACGCACTTTTGTTAGCAGTTCCAGCAACAGTTTGTTTTTCAGGAGTGTTTATAATTTATTAGTATGTCATTTCCATCAGCATTGATTGTACTGCTTTCTCAAATTTCCACTTCACCATTTCTAATGTAGATTCCAGTACCGTTTTTATCAGTTACAGCATTTGTTGCACCAACATTTATAGTTGTGTTTTTTGATATCTTTAACTTGCGCTTTATATGTAGTTCCAGTATTGTGATCCCCTACTAATATTCCAATTCCGTTTGTGTGATTTTTACATTTATTGTAGCTCCATCAATTTCATCAATTACACCTTTGTGTGTTAAGAATATACCGTTACTGTTAGCTCCATCAACATCGATTCTAAGACTACCGTAAGTTTTCCACACCGGTAGCTAACAGATCTATAACATTATACCATTGATTTGGTTGCTTCCTCAACATTGATTCTACCACCATCTACAAGAGCAGAGTAATAGTTTTTGCATAAACCCTGTTATTTGAACCATTTACATTGATTGTAGAATTTTAACTTTTACGTCAGAAGCTCCATCAATAAACACACCATTATTTTTAGTTCCAGCTATACCCACTGTAGAATTTTTAGAAACTTCACGCTTCCACCTTTTTGCTAAAACAGCGTTAGTATTATTTCATCTATACTAAAATGTAGAATTTTCGATTGTGGTATTAGTGCTTGAAGAATCAACGAACACAGCATTATTTCTGTCTGATGCTGAATTTCCGCTTATTAACCGTAAATGTAGAATTAATAAACCGATAATTTCACATTTGTATAAATTCTGTTGGCTGTGTTACACCGTGCTATATTGAATATAGAGTGCCTTTAACTTCCACATTAGTTCCACCCTGATTATTTATCACCATTAACTTCTGATGTGTTGATATTAGAGTATTACCTGAAGCAGTTAATTTACCTCCAGTTAATACTACTCCGTTACCTTTTATTTCACTAATAGTATATCCATCCGAATTCAGAATTTACTTCCACCTGTAATTACCATACCATTGTTATTTTGCACCTAAAACACTAAATGTATTACCAGATGTAGAAAACTCCTGAAACTGATGCCACTATACCATTACGATTTCTATTTCCTGATGAACATTGGAAAGTATTTCCAACAATAGTAGTTGCGCGATTTTGCTAAAATTGCAGTATCTACACTTGTATGACTATAGCTTCCTCCTGTTCCATAAGTACCAGTAGCTGTTGTAACACCTGATGAACTACCATTACCCTAAAGGTTGATAATCATATTCCCAGTGATCAAATCTAGTTCCTCCTCCTCCGGTAGGAACACGGACTTCTCTTTGAATTATATACCTTCTATTATTAATAGTATTATAAGCCGTTATGTAATCAACATTATGAGCATTTAGATACTGTTCTGTCTGCCCAACGGGTAACATCATCTTCATCTCTATTATTTACAGTACGAGTTGACCCTGTTCCAGCTTGCAATATCATCAATTCCATAATAATTATTATCAACATTATTTATATCAACACTTGAATATCGAATATCTCCATTCCATCCCCAATTCCAGTATGACCAACTATTACTATAAGGTCCTCCACCAAGATCAAATGTACCACCACTTATTCTATCAACGGTACCAGTACCAGCTAAAGGCCAAGCAGTGCTACTACCCCACCACCAATAACCAGTATATAATTTTTACCACTAACATCAAGAGTTCCTTTTGAGACATTTGATCCAGCAGTATTATTAGCCGTTGTTGAATTTGTTTCATAAGTAGTATCCAAGTTATTAGAATACTGTGGATCAGTTACAGCTTGTCCGTGAGCCATAGAATAAGTTCCATCTCGGTCTCATAAGGAGCCTCTGGACTTGCTTCGACTCTGAAGTCAGTTGCAACTCTGTTTGAAGTATAAATAGTCGGATTGAACTCAGGTGCCGTAGGTAACACTAGAGCATCCAGTCTTTCAGGCACATAAGGTCTGTATGGCTCGTGAACGTTTGCCGGATTTATCTCAAGAGTGTTCGGCTCCTGGTTTCTCTGTACATGAAGGTTTGTCGCTCCATATTGGTGCTTGCTTGCATCGAATACATATTTAGTTAAGTCGTTGTTTCTTCTGTAGTATTCAAGGTATTTTCCTCCACGTCCTCTGAACGATGTCTTCCAGTCGTTGTTAGTGAACCCTGTCGCAAACTGGAATGAAGCCCAAGGACTCTTGATTACTTGATCCCCTTGCTCCATAAGCATTACAAGCTCTCTTTCTGCTCCCTTGATTGACTTCTCATTTTCCTGTCTTGCACGCAGAAATGACTGTCTAAGGTCAGTTATCGTATCGTACGCCTGTGCCGACACTTCCTGTTGCTCCTGAACTGCATCCGCACTAAGTGTTTTCGGTGCAAGTGTAAGAAGCCCTGTTACAAGGAATGTTATCAGCAGGCTGTCAGAATAGTGTACGTCTTTACATCTTTTTACAAACGATCGCAAGTCTTTTGCAATCTGTCGTAAGTTATTACTCATATCTTCCTCCTTAAAGTTTTGAAATAGCCATTAAGGACTATTATTCTTGTTTAGATGTTTCATCCATGCCCTTTTAGGGGCGTGAATAGTCTTGTAATCAGAAAACTGTAACAAAAAGATTTCAAAAACTGAATGTCCGTGACTCCGTATGACTTCGGAATGTCCTTGAAATGAGAGGAATATTTAGGTAGTCCTTAGGGCGCCCCTAAGTGATTTTTGATGTAAAAGTTTAATTTCTGTTAAAACATCTTTAAATAAGTGATTGATAGTGATTTCAACAAGTGATATTCTCACGGCACAGCCGTAAGTTTCTTGGGAATTATGTGAAAACACATATTTGACCAAGCTCTCGGATAGTTCCTACCCTGCCATTTTTAACACCAAAAATATACCATTTTTGAACATAAAACATTTCTAAAACAGATCAGCTAATTAATTTTTTATAAAAAGCAATATTCAATCCATTTTCGGCGTTCTTAAAGTTCTCTAAATAATCTTCACTTTCACGATAAGCGATTTAACCCAATTCATCTAAAAGTAAAACTTCCATTTTTAAAATTTCTAAACCATTTCTAACATTTTTATTCCTTTCTTTAATAAAAACGACATAATATAGTATCCAACAGGCTCAGCCCATTAGCCATGATATTATGCTAGATTGGTCCTGATTCAGCATTTTTATGGGAAGCATTCAAATTTAGTTTTCAGAGATGAAAAATTTCTATCCCAAATCATCATTTCTAAATTACATTTCAAAATCGTCCTAAATTTTCATTGCTCATTCAATTTTTAAAACTTAACGGATACATATAGCTCAATTTAAAAACTTATTCAATTCCTCAAGATTTTTC
>BNJU01004555.1_pt1 | contig 61015 bp, 93 predicted proteins | sample 8539281 | NCBI WGS metagenome assembly BNJU01 (sample SAMD00202456, study PRJDB9452) | human saliva metagenome | isolation source: human saliva | place: Japan
GAAACAAAGAACATTGATATTCACGACCTTTAATGAAAAAGAATATCGAATTTTGGGCCGGACTGTTTGTCCTGCTCGGCGTGGCAGCGGTCGGTTTTCTGCGCTTTCCGCGTGCGGGCATGTGGCGTTCGGCAAATTCCTGGCAAACTTATCACCGTATATGCCGTCGCGACATCGGCGGTTCGAGGTAGCCAACGCGCCGATCAAATCCGCAGGCGTATTGGCCGGACGCGTCGGCCCCATCGAGCTTGACCCGAAATCCCATCAGGCGAAAAGTCCGTCTCGATCGACAGCAAATATCAGTCTCAGCAGCGACGTTTCCGCGCATCCTGACCTCCGGTCTGCTGGGCGAACAATATATATCGACTGCAACAAGGCGGCGACACCGAAAATCTGCTGTCGCGGGCGATACCATTTCCGCTACCAGCTCTGCCATGGTTCTGGAAAACCTGCATCTGGTAAATCTCATGACCAGCTTGCCGAGAAGAACGCGGCGGCGGCGACGATGCTGCAAAAGCTACCGAACAACGCATTACACCATCACATTCATACTTTTAGGACACTTTAATCATGACCCTCTTCATCAGCGCACTGGAGCATCGGCATCTGAGCATCAGCATGGCGGTCGCGCTCGCCGACGCAGTGAACCAAACCGTCAAAACGCCACTCAAGCTATTGAGCACTCAAAACGGCGACGCCAACATCCGCCCGCCAAAAGCTACGTAGCCTGGCGGCGATTCCCTACTGCGATTTCCAACGCAGCGCGCTGGCAGCTCGGCAACCCCTGGCGTACCGCGCGTCCGACGCGCAAAAACAAGCGTTGACAAGAATTTCAAACCCCATCGATCGCAACCTACCCGGCACCATGTTGAAATCTAAAAACGCCAGCGTCAACGTCAAAGACAATCCTGCAGTTGTCAATAAAGGCGGGCAAAGAAATCACTCGTCCGCGCCGAAGTTAGCGGGTCAAAACCTGTCAACATGGACTCTACTCACCCACCAGCGGCAATAAATACCGCGCCTACAACGTCGCCATATCGAAGGCGTCGAGCCCGGTAAATCTGTGTACTCGCAACCAATTCGGCGAAACCATCAGCCAAAGGCGTGGACGACCGATTGGCCGAAACTGAGCAAAACGGCAGCAAATACTGCAGCACGCTTTCGCGCCGTCCTTTTTCAGGACGACATGGCTTTCAGCACACAATAACCTTTCAGGGTTTTACCATCCAAGATTGTTTGACAGACTGCTCATGCAAATCCGAACTTCGCGACGGCACTGCCGCACATCGGGGCGAGACATTACCGTCAAAACTCTCGACCGCCGACGCCTCTCACCCGCTTTCTGCGGCAGCAGGTCAGCACCGAAAGCACACCCGCGCGGTCGATTTGAGCGCGGCGTCGACGCGCTTGATTCCGCCTGCGTGTCCTTTGCTGCTTCGACGCACCGCGCAGCCGTCCGGACGGAAAATCACCCTGCAAGGCATACCTGAACCGTGCGTGCCCGTCCGACTGTTCCCGACGAAATCAAAGACTGGTTGCACTCATGAAAAACCACCGCTTCACTTCTGCCTCTCACCAGCATAGCCTCCGCTCCCGCACTCTGCCGAACGCAATCGGCTGATCCATGAAGGCTACACCGTGCTACCGTTTCCAAGTTCAACGACAAAGCAGACAAATACGTCCTTTCCCTGTCGCACGCGGCTATCGCAAAGTAACGCCCAAACCGGTGCGTACCGGCGTGATCAATTTCTCTTCAACAACCTGCGCTGACGTCGTCAGCTTCTGGCAGCAACGTTCTGCGCCTTTGACGTCAAACGCGCGCCAGCGAAGACCCGCGTCCGCGTCGGCATCAACACCACCTTCGGCCTTGGCGGTGTAACTCGACGTAGCCGGTGCGCAGGCGTGGCGTACCCAGCAATAAAAACACCGCGACACCTCGCCACATGGGGCTGGAAAACAGCAACTACTTGCTGTCCCCTGTTCACGATCACCGCGCGTCGATACCATTACTGGCAAACGCCGTTACCACCGGTCTACCCAGTTAAAACGTCTGTCTTCCACACCAGAGCAGGATCGCTGTAGCACAACCGGCCTGCAGGCCATCAACACCCGTGAAGAACTGCCTGACGGACTGACAGCCCCGAAGGCGCAGCCATCGACAACACAGCTACAGCACGCGACCTTTACATGAAAGTCCGCACCCACCAAAACCGGCGGCACGCTCCCTCAAAGCCGAAGACGCAAACATCGACATCGACGACTGCAGTGGACAGCGATGCGCCCGCGGCAAACCGATTTTGCCGGAACCGTTCCCGCAATCCGCCGCCGAATTTGGAGCTGATTCCCGTGCCGAATACTTCTGGCACGTCTGAAAACCTTCTGACGACGACCTCAATCTCATTTTCCTGTAACGAAGCGATGAACCATTCTACTGATCGCCACTTCAGCGTCGGCGAAGATCCGCGACCCTGCCCGGCGCGCAGTTCTTATCTGCGCCAGAACAAACAACGCCGCCCCTGATGCGAAATTTATCGGCGCTTGGCGCGTAACGCATGAAGGCAGCGTCTGAAGCGCCATGTACGACCAGGAAAACTGGCGGTGCGCGGTCTTTGTCGAAGTGGTCGTACGCCTGCCCGAAATCCCTGAAAATCCGCAAAGGGCTGGGGCGAACGGACCTTATCCGCATCAAGCCTGATGTCTTGTGTCGGCATCGACGCGCCCGATTTCAATCATGGTGCGGGTGAAAACTCCCAAAAGGCGGGCATCCCCACCGTCTCATTGCGTCAGCCTCGTCGGCGTGGGCGTGGCGGCGCGAACGGGCGAACAAAATCGCATCAGGTCAACCGCGTGCTGTGTTTGTTTCGATGGAGCCGCAGCTTTACCTTGATGCGGGCGTGTAGCCGAGTCGTCGGTCACCCGATGGCGGCAAACCATGCCGCTGGACGACGACCATGCCGCCGCGCGCTGTTGGGCGTGGCTGCCGAAACTGTCGTGTTCGCCTTGCTGCCGGGCACGTGATCAGCGAAATCGACCATATGGCGTCCTTTGTTTTCTTCAGACGGGCCTTATTGCTGCCTTTCGCCGCCAAACGCCATCCGCAGGCACACCCTGCGCCCGCCGCCACTGCCGCCACCCGCAGGCGCATCGAAGCGAAATCTGGCGCAGCCCGAACTCTTTCCGCCATTCCGTTACTCATCACCGACAACAGTCCGATACCGTCTGCGACCGCCGCCGATGCTCGTGTTGATAACCAGCGGCACTGCCACCCTTGAAGTCGCCTTGGTAACGTGGCCGGATGGTCACTGCCGCTGGGCAAAATTTCGCCGCTGACCTATTTTTATGTGAAACGTAAAGTCAGGTGCCGCATGTCGGCCTGCCTCCACATCGCTAGTGACAGTTGCTGCCGCCGAACTCCTGCAACACGATGCTGAGCCGGAAACCTGCCGCCGCTGTTGTTTATTGGTACGGACCACCCCGAAGCCGCCGTGCATTCTGAAACAGGATTTTCGCGAACTGCATTTGCTGCTGGAAGAAAGATACCGATGCGCTGTTGTGCAGCTTGCCAGATGTCCGCTGAAGCAGGTTTTTAGCGAGACCCGCTGCACTCTGTGTCACTTCGTTGAAGTAGCGCTTTCAGACGGCCCCCGATACTGCATTGCCTGAGAAAGAGCGACATGTCCGACCCTGCGGGCTGAATCTGGACGTTTTGCAGTATCAAATCAGAAAACCATTGCCGTCAGCTCGCACAGGCGGGAATCTAGAAGTTTTGGAAATGATGACAATCTTTAAATAGTTCGAATAGTTGAGGATCGATTCCCGCCTGTGCGGGAATGACGGCGGGCGATAGGTGCCGTATCAAGATGAAGGAATCGTCCATATGGCTTGTCGGGCATGAATGCCTGATCGAACTTGGACATACCATTTTTCGTAGCGGTGGGCTTTGCCCGCGAAAACGTTTCACGGCATAAAATAGGGTAGGCGGACTTTGGTCCATGCAAAACTGTCGCTGCTTCTGCATAGATATAATGGCAGTAAAACCCGACATTATATTCGAACCGCCATCATTCAAAAAGGCCGTCTGAAAACCTTTTCAGACGACCCTCCCTTAACCGAACCGTATCACTGAAACTCTATGTTCCATCTCCTTGCGGGCGTGGATGAAGCAGGCGGGCAGCCGTTGGTCGGCAGCGCGTTTGCCGCCGCCGTTATCCTGCTCGAACGTTACGACCCGCTCCGGCCTGACCGATTCGAAAAACTCAGCGAGAAAGCGATGCTTTATGGTGTTGATCAAAGAACAAGCGTTCTCGTGGAGCGTTGCTCCGCGTCGCCCGAAGAAATCGCCGAACTCACATCCTGCACGCCACCATGCTGGCGATGACCCGCGCCGTCCGCGTTTGGCGGTCGCCGGATAAGGTATTGATAGACGGCAACCGTGTTCCGAAAGACGGCGCCCCGCCGGAAGCCGTCGTCGGGGCGACAGCAAAATCATCGAAATCTCCGCTCCTCCGTCCTCGCCAAAACTGCGCGCGCGATGCCGAAAATGTACGCGCGTTGCCGAACGTTATCCGCAATACGGTTTCGATAAAACACAGCGTTACGGCACGGCGCAACATCTCGAAGCCTTGCAGCGATCGGCGTATTGCCAGAACACTCGACGCGATTTTGCGCCCGTGAAGGCGTTGCTGGCGCAGGGCAGGTTGTTTGAGTGAGGCAGAATGGATTAAAGGTCGTCTGAAACGTTTCAGACGACCTTTTACATCCCGTTACAGCCGTGTATGCTTCATGTTTAGACGGATGTGAAACAAATATCAACGGCCAAAACAGATTTTTGATGTTTGTGTGTTGCTTTATTTCACTGTTCTCCTTATCAATAATCTTATCAACCGTACCGCACATACTATTTATGAACACTATTGCATCGAATCAGCCGCTTTGTCGGCAAAACCTTCATTTTGGGCGGCATTGTGCGCCGCCGTTGCTTTCTTCGGGATCCCGAATTGTTCAGCGGTACCGCCTTCATCACTTGGCTTTTGGGCATCATTATGTTCGGTATGGGGCTGACGCTGACGCCGTCAGATTTTAAAATTGTCGCCAGTCATCCAAAAGCTGTCCTCATCGGCGGCAGCGCAGTTTATCATTATGCCGCTGACCGCCTATTTTGGCTCGGTTGTTAAATTTGGCTCGCTGAGTTGCTGTGGGCGTGATTTTGGTCGGTTGCCGTCCGGCGGTACGGCTTCCAATGTGATGACTTTTTTGGGCGCGCGGCAATGTTGTTTTATCCGTTGCAGTTACGCTTCGGCCTCCACTCCTACTGGCTCCGCTGTTGACGCCTGCTATTTTCCTGCTTTTGGCAGGTAAAATGCTCGACATCAATGCGCAGGCGATGTTTGTTTCCATTGTTCAAATGGCGTTGTTGCTCATCGCGCTCGGCGTGATTGCACATACTGTGTTCCGCAAACAGACCGAAGCGCTGCCGCTGCCTCTGCCTTTTGGCTCGGTGGCTGCCATTGTGTTGATTATCGGTGCGGTCGTCGGCGCGAGCAAAGGCAAAAATTATTGAGAGCGGGCTGTTGATTTTCGGTGTCGTGGTGTTGCACAACGCCGTCGGCTACCTGCTCGGCTTTTTCGGCAGCTAAAATCTGCAAGCTGCCGTCGATGATACGCAAAAACGCTCGCTATCGAAGTCGGTGCGCAGAATTCCGGTTTGGTGCAGTATTGGCGGCTCGCGCATTTTGCCGCAGCCCTCGTCGTCGCTCGTACCCAGCGCGCTGTTCAGCGTGGCACAACATTTCCGCCTCGCGCTTGCATCTTATTGGTCATGCGAAAAGCAGATAAAGAATCGAAAGCGGAATTATCCGATTAAAAGAGTTCAGCAAGATAAAAGGTCGTCTGAAAACTTTTTCAGACGACCTTTATTATTCCCCGGATGGAAATCAACGGCGGCTTATCTTCAACGTTCGCACTGCCATTGCTCCAATATTGCCCTGAGTTCCTGCGGTTGCCATATCCGTTGTCTGCTGCCGCCTGAAGGTAATCGTAGGCGGCGGGAACATTCATGGCGGTACCTTTGTCCGTGGTAGAGGAGGAATGCAGAATAATACTGCGCTTTCAGGATGGTTTTGTTCCGCCGCCATGCCGAACCAGTACGCCGCCGAACCAGCATCGGCAGGAATGCCCAGACCGTGATAATAGATTTTGCCCAAACCGGCTGCTGCATCGGCATGATTGCAGACGGCGGCTTCCAGATAAAGCTGTCGTGCGCGCGCGTAGTCTTTTTTTTGTCCGATGCCGTCAAGGCAGGCGGCGGCAGAGCGGCAAAGCTGTCTCGGTTTCCGACGCTGCAAGGCTTCGGATTTGAGTTTTTCGTAATGTTCTGGGTTGGTGGTAGGGCGCTTCGCTGAGCAGTTTCTGTACGGCGGCCATGCTGCCCAATGCGGCGGCGTGGCGGTAGTATTGTTGCGCGGCGGATAAGTCGGGCGTATGCCCAGTCCGTAGCGGCAGAGGTCGCCCATCAGGCATAACGCGTCCTGAAACCGCCCTGTCTGCGGCGGTTCTGGCGTATTTGAATGCCTGTAACGGGTCGCGGTCGGTCAGCTTGCCGGTCAGATATTGCCGTGCCAGGGCGGTTTGCAGCCGCCGCATTGTCCCTGAACGGCGGTAAGCCTGTACCAAGACAGGGCGTCTTGGTTTCTTTTGCAGCCAATAAACTGCCAGCAGGATTTCGCGCTCGACCCAGCCGTGTTCGGCGGCATATTCCAAATAGACTTCTGCCTGCGCAGAATCGGCAGAAACGCCGCAGCCGTAAAGGAAGGTTGATTTCCTAATTGCAGGCATGCCTCGCGACCAGCCCCTGGGAGGCCGCCTGTTGTATCAATTTAGCGCCTTTCCCACCACCCGCCAGGGCATACCGCCGCGCGATGAGGTATTGCGCTCGGGGATTGCGGGCGGCGCATTGTGCCCAATAGAGAAATTGTAGTCGTTGCGTTCTGCGTAATAACGCATCAGCGCGGTTTGCGCGGCTAAGAACTCGCGTTCGCCGAAATCTGCGTAAGCATCCAGCAGTTTGTCGGCAGACAGTCCGAAACGGTCGCCCAATGCAGCAACCTGCAGGCGCCGTATCCGGAAACCCTCCGGATGCGATGTATTCTACGCCCGATAACGCCCTGCGGTTTTCCTTGCCGCCAAGCAACATGCCGCACATACGGTATACCGCCCCTTCGTCCCCGTCTTCCATGATTTGCCGCAAAGGCAAAAAGTCCCGAAGATTGCCCTCGAAAGGGGGTTCTGTCGGGACGATATCTTGCAGCGATAATCGTTTGGGAAACGATGGTCGTGGCATCGGAACAGGCATTTTTGAGTAGTGTATTATACTGTTTTCTGTAACTGTGTGTCAGCGTTTGTTCAGAATCTTGAAATTTGGAACCGGTATTTTTGTCGGTTTACCGCATTGATACGGCAGCATTTGGCAGGAGATGCGTAGATTTCGGGAGGGTGTATGATTGACGTAAGCGCGCTACACAGACTTTCAAAATGTAAAAAGGTCGTCTGAAAGAATGGATTTGAGGCTTTTCAGACGACCTTTTTGTATTGTTGCTTGTATTGGCAAGGATTTAAGGCAGTTTCAAGAAGTTTTCGCGGTAGTAGCGCATTTCCTCGATGCTTTCGAGAATGTCGTCCAAAGCCTGATGCGAACTGCGTTTTATCACGCCTTTGGCAACGGGCGGATTCCAACGTTTAGCGAGTTCTTTCAGGGTGGACACGTCCAGATTGCGGTAGTGGAAATACGCTTCGAGGCGCGGCATGTATTTGACCATGAAGCGGCGGTCTTGATGGATAGAATTGCCGCACATAGGCGTGGCTTTTTCGGGAATCCATTGCGCGATAAAGTCCAGCAGTTTCTGCCCACTTCCGCTTCGGCGAAGTTGCGATTTCGCGCACGCGCCGGGTTAATCCTGTACGACCGTGGTGGCGGTGTTCCATTCGTCCATGCCGTCGAGCAGTTCGTCGCTTTGTGGACGATATAAACTTCGGACTGCGCCAAGACGTTCAAATCGGAGTCGGCGAGCAATCATGGCGACTTCGATAATGCGTTCGCGTTCGGGGTCAAGCCCGGTCATTTCCATATCGAGCCAGCAGAGGTTGCTTGCGTTTTGAGTCATTTCAGACGACCTTTTCCGCTGAAAAACAATGGGCGGCATTATAAGGGATTTGACGCAAAGGTCGTCTCAAAAGGTTTCAGATGACCTTCGTTTTCCGTCAGGACGACAGGTTATCTCTTTTTCTATACCGAAACCGCCCCAGTTTGCGATCATGCCCAGCTTTCATCAAACCGCACACCACACTTTAAAGGACAAAAATGGTTTTCTGCAAGGTACTTGATCACCGGCATGATTTCCGAGCGTTCCATCGCTTACGGCATTGCCAGCTCTGCCGCGAACAAGGCGCGGATTTGGCGTCCACCTACGTTGTCGACAACTGGAAGAGCGCGTCCGCAAATGGCCGCCGAATTGGGTTCCGAACTCGTATTCCGCTGCGATGTCGCCAGCGACGAAGAAATCAACCAAGTTTTCGCCGATTTGGGCAAACATTGGGACGGCTTGGACGGCCTCGTCCACTCCATCGGCTTCGCACCGAAAGAAGCCTTTTGAGCGGCGACTCCTCGACAGCATCAGCCGCGAAGCGTTTAACACCGCACACGAAATTTCCGCATACAGCCTGCCCGCATTGGCAAAAAGCCGCCCGTCCGATGATGCGCGGCAGAAACTCCGCCATCGTCGCCCTGAGCTACTTTGGGCGCGGTTCGTGCGATCTCGAACTGACAACGTTATGGGCATGGCAAAAGCCAGCCCGAAGCAGGCATCCGCTTTACCGCCGCCTGCTTGGGCAAAGAAGGCATCCGCTGCAACGGCATTTCCGCCATCTGATCAAAACCTCGCTGCCTCCGGCATTGCTGATTTAGCAAACTTTGGGACACGTCGCTTCCCACAACCCGCTCTGGCCGCAACGTAACCATCGATGAAGGGGCATACCGCCGCCTTCCTGCTCTCCGAACTCTTCAGGCATTACCGGCGAAAATCTACTTACGTTGACGGCGGTTACAGCATCAACGCCCCTGAACGACGAAGAGGCGTAATGATTTGTAATATTTCGTAGAAAAGACAACTTATTACTCAAAAATCCGTCTGAATAAGTGGTGTAAAAAGGTACACCAGCTATTTCAGGCGGTTCTTTTTCGTATAGCAAAAGGCGGTATATTTCGGGAATTTTGTCATAAAAACAAATTTTAACTTTTCTGAATTTTATTTAACGAATAAAACGATACCATGCCTCGCCGGTTTGAAAAAGCCCGTCCGTCACTTAGGACGCACTTTTTTAAAAATTTCACTTTATTATCCACAAACATACAGGAGGACATTTATGTCTCATTGCTTCAGAATTCAAACAGTTTATTATGCGCGGCAACGTTATCGAATTCTGGCAGTCGGTATGGTCGTCGGTACTGCGTTCAGCGGCATCGTTAAACCTTTGGTTGACAACGTGCATGCCCTCATCGGCCGCTGTTGATCGGCGGCGTTGACTTCTCCAACCTGTTCATCACCCCTGAAAGACGGCGCTCAAGTTGCTCCGGAAGGCGGCTGCGCCAGCTTGGCAGCAGCCCAGGCAGCTGGTGCCGTTACCCTGAACCTCGGCCTGTTCATTAACTCCGTTATCAGCTTCCTGATCATTGCTGCTGCGATTTTTGCCGTTATCAAAAGCGCGTTGAACTCCATGAAAAAGCCGAAGCACCCGCCGAAGAAGCACCTGCAGAGCCTAGCGAAGAAGTATTGCTGTTACAGCGAACCATGACTCTTTGAACAAAAATAATCTAATCTTTGAAGATTTGAGTAAAAAGCGTCGTCTGAAGCCTCAATATGCCGTTTCAGACTGACCTTTTTGTATCTGTTTGCCTTTGATTTTAAAGCAGGCGATACATCCGGACTTATGGGAAACACACGTTATGGGCTTGTTTCTCCTAAAGCCTGCACCCTATCAATTGAAAGAGAAAGTCGTCTGAAACCTTCCAAATCGGTTTCAGACGACCTTGCTTAATTAATATTAAGCGTTGATGTTTATTGCAGACGCTTGGCTTCGTCTAGACGGCGTTGACGACATCGGCACCGAAGAGGGCGTTGACATCGGTTTCGTCGAAGACGTATCGGCATGGCAGAAATCGCAGTCGATTTGATGCCGCCTTGTTCTGCGACCACGCCGCCGACTTCTTCGCCGCCCAGCATAAGCAGCATATCGCTGACTTTTCGCGCGAACAGGTGCAGGCGAATTCGATATTTTCGGGGTCGAAGACGCGCGGAGGGGTTTCGTGGGAAGAGACGGTAGAGGACGTGTTGGCGTCCAGCCCGGTCAGTTCTTTCGGGAGTCAGTTTGAGCCAGCGTGCCGACGTGTTCCCATGATGCCGCGTCAGGTCTCTGTCTCAGGTAGGCGTTGCACCAAAGTCCGCTGCGGCATCGTCCGATGAGGCAAGGACGATTTGGGGTATCGAGCTGTTCGGAGCGTTTGGTAGTTGATAAGCATTTGGGCGATGCTGCGCCTTCGAGCGGGACGACACCCCTGCTGGGCGTTCTGCGTCTTTTGGGCTGAAGGCGAGGACGAAGACGCTGTTGCCGCCGAGAAGGTCGGTCAGGCTTTCATCGTCGTTGATGTCGGCGGTTTTCGTCCCAACGTGCGGTGGCGCGGACGGTTTGGTCGGAAGTGGCTTCGACGACGAGCATTTTCAGACGACCTTGCCTTGAACTTGGACGATGAGCGTGCCGTCGGTTTTGAGGTTGCCGGACAGGAGCGCGCCTGCGGCAAGGAGTGTCCGCCCAAGGCGCGGCGGATGGCGGCGGGATAGTGTTTTTGTCCGACGATGTGTTTCCATACGCTTTTCAAGGCGGACTGCAGACTCGCGCACGGGCATATCGTCGAAGATGAAACGGTGCGGATGTCGGCGTGGTTGATCTGGGCTTTGCGGTATAAATTCCTCTGTTATATCTGGATGACGGATTGACGGCTATATGGTTGCGTCCGCAGAAATCAAGGTCGTCTGAAAAACGTTTTGGCGAATCCTGCGCCCTTGGTTTTCAGACGACCTGTTTGTTTTTTGAGCTGATTGATTATCTGAGTAAACGTCAGCGTAGCGTCCCGACCGCCACACCGACCAGATAATCCACAGGCTGTTGGCGAAGGCGATAAGGTAGCTGACGAAGCCGATAAACTTGGGGCAGGTGTCTATACTCATGACGATGGACGAACCGATAATCAGGGCGGCGGTAACGATGCCCATGGTCAGGCGGTTGGCGGCGCTGTCGATTTGATGGCTGATGCGGTCTGACTGCTTGAGGTCCAGCGATGCCGAATTTGCCTTTTTGCAGCATTCTGGTCAGCCTGAAGAAGTCTTGCAGGGCAGCGACTCCGCCATTTGCAACAGGGTGCGCAGTTGCGTTTTTGGCGTTGCGGCGATGTGGGCGGCGGAGGCTTGTTCTTTGACGGCGGCTTCGCGATGGGTTTGCGCGTTCGAGCAGTTCGATACTGCTGTCGAGCCGTTTGACGACGCCTTCGAGGCGATAAGGGTTTTGAAGAGCATGAGGTCGCCGGGCAGGGTCAGCCTGTGGCGGCGCGATGATGGAAGTGATGTCGTTGATGATCTGGCTGACGCGCAGGTCGCGGATGGGTGTGTTCGTAGTTGAGCAGCATTTCGAAAACATCGGCGCCGAGCAGGTTTTCGTCGGGCAACCGCCCCGCGCCCAGTCGCTGAGGACGTATTGATGAGCAGCGCGTCGTTGTTGGTCAGGGCGTTGATAAGGTTGAGGATTTCGCGGCGGCGTGTGTTGCCGAGGTGTCCGACCAGCCCGAAGTCGATGAAGTGCATGCCGCCGTTGTCGTTGATGAAAGATGTTGCCCGGATGGGGGTCGGCTGGAAAAAGCCTGCAGCGCAGCATCAGCGCGAAGAGGGTGTCGGTAATCCGTCCGCAAGCCCGTTGCGCAAGGTGTGGGCATAGGTTTCGAGGTCGGCGTCTGTCAGGAGTGTGCCGTCGATGTAGTCTTGTACGAGGATGCCGTGTTGGAAATGTCGGGACAGACGGCGGGGATGCGCACCAAGGGTCGTCTGAAAGGGTCTGGCCGAAGCGCTGCATATAACGCAGCTCCACCGATAAATCGGTTTCTTTCGCCAGACTCTTGGCAAAATAGGCGACCATCAATACGGGCTGGTAACGGCGCACTTCGGGGATTTCGGATTCCATCAGTCTGGCGAGGTGGTTCAAAAATCCGCAGATCCGCCTGAATGACCGGGCTCGATGTCGGGGCGTTTGACTTTGACGGCGACGGCGGTTCCGTCTAAAAAGTTCGGCGCGGTGTACTTGTGCCACCGACGCGCTGCCTGTGGGTTTCGGGTCTATGCTGCGGAACACTTCGGAAACGGGCTTGCCCAGATAGGCTTCGACCAAAGTATAGATTTCAGACGACGGTATCGGCGCGACGTTGCTTTGCAGTTGTTCGAACTCTTCAATCCACTCCGCCCCGAAAATATCGACCCGCGTGGACAATACCTGACCGAGTTTGACGAAGGCTCACTCCAGCCTCAAAACGCTTTTGCGGAAGCGTCGCGGCGTACCATATAACGGCTGTCGGGATGCACTTCGTCCCCGCCCGCTGCGCTCCAAACGGATGCGCTGCACAAAGCCGCCCAAGCCGTGGTTTCGTCAGTACGGTACAATTGCGCATTCTGGAAAAGTCGCGCATAGCGAGCAGAGTAGGTATCATCATTGGCTGAATATTTTCGCAAAATTTTTATAAACAACGCTTTAACGCACATAACAGACGCTTTTTGCCAAACATCCTGTTTTTTTATATACAATCGCCTGAATATCCTAGATACAGAATAACATAATAGCAGGCGGCAGACAGGTCGTCTGAAAATGGAATCAGTCAAACATGAAAGCCTTATCCAGGCTGGCGGCACTATTGGCTTCGGTCTATGTGCTGTCCGGCATTCATTTTGCAAACGCCGATGAACTGGACGTGTTCGTCAAAAACAGGCAGCAGGTTTTAAACCAATTTGAAGATGCAAAACAGCCTGCCCCTGTACAGGCTCCACAGATAAAATTTCCAACCCGCGCGCGCAGCAACTCCCGTTGTACATTCCATTCCTTCAGCTCCGGCCGCCCCCGTCCGTGCATCGAGAAGTTCAGACAGTGCGACGAACTCATCGGCAGCGCGATGGGGCTTTTTGGTGTTGCCTACCGTTACGGCGGTACATCAGCATCTACCGGTTTTCGATTGCAGCGGCTTCACGCAGCATATCTTCAGACGCTCAATGGGGCTGAACCTCCCCGCACCTCCGCCGAACAGGCAAAAATGGGCGTCGGCGTATCCCGCGGCGAATTACAGCCGGGCGATATGGTATTTTTCCGCACGATGGACGCGGCAGGATTTCCCATGTCGGACTCTACATCGGCAACGACCGTTTCATCCACGCTCCGCGCACCGGCAAACGCATTGGAAATCACCAGCCCTCAGCAACAAATACTGAACGCCAATACGCCTTTTGCACGCCGCGTGAAGAAAACGATCCGTCCCGTTTTCTCAATTAAGTTCAGGGAAAGCAACAACGTGAGTATGCCCTGAAATGCCCAAATGGTATGATGAAGACGGGCAAATCGTATCCTGCACCGAAAAAGTAAAAAGTCGCGACCGAGAACATGACCGAACTTTATCAGGCGGCGCAAGACGCATTTGAAGACGCGCTTGATGGGATGCAGTGAAAACAGTTGCGCGAATACCTGCAAGCCTTGGATTGAAGGTGTGGAAAACCCATACCGAAAGCTTAGTCGAAACTATCCCGTACGACGGTATGGCTTTTGCCATGCCGTTTTTTATGGACGTTTAATCAGAAAGGCGTCGTCTGAAAGCTGCCAATATGCTTTCAGACGACCTTTTTGCTTGCCCAAACTGGAGCCTGCGTCGTAAATGCAGGAAACTCTATGATATTTATCAAGATTATGCCAATACTGGAACTGTAAAGTTTTTTCAGTTTGTCAACAGTCTGCTAGAATAGCGCGTTTTGGAGTTGGGTATTATCTCAATGTCGTCTGAAAAACAGCTTTGCGGCACTTTGACAGGTTTATCCCTTCAGAGAGCCGCATCTAGAAAGGCTTTTATGGATAACTTTACCGAATCGCTGCACCAATGGGTTCAGAAAAATCAACGATCCGATGTGGGACAGGGCTGGTGTATGTATTGTTGGGGGCAGGGCTGTTTTACAGTTGCCACCGGCCTGTACAATCCCGCCTGCTCGGACGCAGTATCAAAGAGATGCTCGGCGGCCGCAAACAAGGCGATGATCCGCACGGTATTACGCCGTTTCAGGCTTTCGTTACCGGACTTGCCAGTCGCGTAGGCGGGCAACATCGCGGGCGTGGCGATTGCCATCAGTAGTGGCGCCGGGCGCGGTATTTTGATGTGGATCACCGCATTGATCGGTATGAGTTCGGCGTTTGTCGAATCTTCACTGGCGTAGCTGTTCAAAACCGCGATTACGACAACCATCATTTTCGCGGCATTCCTGCTTACTATATTACCCAGGGCTTGGGTCAAAAATGGTTGGGCATCGTATTTGCATTGAGCCTGATTTTCTGCTTCGGATTCGTTTATGAAGCCGTTCAAACCAACACCATCGCCGTAACCGCCAAAGCCGCGTGGGGCTGGGACGAAATATGCGGTCGGCGTCGCATTGGTCATCATGACTGCGCCGATTATTTTCGGCGGTATCCGCCGCGTTTCCCGCTTTGCCGAAATGCTTGTTCCGCTGATGGCGACTCTTTATATCTGCTGATGGCGCTCACATCACTCATCACAAACATCAGCCTGATTCCCCACGTCTTCGGTCAGATTTTTGACAGCGCGTTCAACTTTGAAGCAGCCGGCGGCGGCCTGCTCGGCGGCTTGATTTCGCAAACCATGATGATCGGTATCAAACGCGGCCTGTATTCCAATGAAGCAGGTCAAGGTTCTGCACCTAACGCCGCAGCGGCAGCCGAAGTCAAACACCCTGTTTCCAAGGTGATGATTCAAATGCTGGGCGTGTTCGTCGATACGATTATCGTATGTTCCTGCACGGCGTTTATCGCTTTTGGTTTACCAACAACCCTGGCGGCGATTTGAGCGGCGCAGAGCTGACCCAAGCAGCGATTATCAACTGCAAGTCGGCGCATGGGGCGCAGACTTTGGCAATCATCCTGTTTATGTTTGCTTTTCTCTACCGTCATCGGCAACTATGCCTGTGCCGAATCAAACGTGCAGTTCATCGCGCCATTGTGGCTGACCGCCTTGTTCACGTAGCATGGTATTGGCTGGTATATTTCGGCGCAGTCGCCAACGTGCCGCTGGTTTGGGATATGGCGGATATGGCGATGGGTACGATGGCATGGATTAACCTGGTCGCCATCCTGCCCTCTCTCCGCTTGCCTTCCTGCTGGAGAGGACTACACGTCGAAACTGAAAATGGGCAAAGACCCCTGTCTTCAAACTTTCCGAACATCCGGGTTTGAAACGCAAAATCAAATCCGATATTTGTAAATCAAAAACCGCCCTGTAATGGGGCGGTTTTTATAGCGGACTGAAATGGCAAAACGTTCACGCTTATAAGCTTTCCAGCACAGTATAGAAGGTCGTCTGAAAAGCCCTGTTTCGGGTTTTCAGACGACCTTGCAATATTCAGAATCAACGTCTCGGAAGGTTCAAACCTTTTTCAAAAACCACCATATGCCGTTCTGCATCCAAGCCGGGGACGTGGAGGGCTTCGACGCGTTCGACGGCGACGGTGTCGGGGAGTTTGGCGATTTCTTCTTCTGGGTACACGCTTTCATGGCGACCCAGCGGCCGCCTTCTTTCAGCAGGTGTGCCGTCCAGTTGACGAAGTCGGCGAGTTCGGCGAAAGCGCGGCTGGTGATGATGTCGGCTTGGAAGTCTTGAACGGCTTCGACGCGGCCGCTGACGACGCGGACGTTACTAGTCCGAGTTCGATGACGGCTTGTTGCAGGAAGGCGGTTTTTGGTGTTGGCGTCCAGAAGGGCGATGTTGAGGTCGGGACGGCAGATGGCGGCGGGAATGCCGGGCTGTCCGCCGCCGGAACCGACATCCAGCATAGTGTGCGCGCCTTGGAGGTAGGGGAGCAGGGTCAGGCTGTCGAGCAGGTGGTGGCTGACCATTTGCGCTTCGTCGCGCAGGGCGGTGAGGTTGTAGGTCTTGTTCCACTTTTTGAGCAGGCCGGTATAGGCGAGCAGCAGGGTTTTGCTGTTCTGCGGATAGGTCCAAACCCACGCCTGTATGCCTGATTGGAGTTGCTGTGTCAGGGGTCATGGTGTTTGTCCGTGTTTGTGTCGGGCGTTATGGTAGCGGAAAAAGGTCGTCTGAAAGGCGTGGGGCGGGCGGGGATAAGGTTGTCGGAATGGGCGAGTTGTAGCGTGGGCTACGCCCGCAAAATTTGCGGTCTGGCAATCCGAATCCATCCGTGTCTTTGCACTCATGTCGTGGGCAAAGCACACGCTACGGATTTCAGACGACCTTTAGGGTGTTTTTGAGGAGCAGGTTGGTATTTAATTTTTCCGAGTGAGTTGTAGCGTGGGCTACGCCCACGAAACTTGCTGCTCTGACAATCCGAATCTGTCCGTCGTCTTTTGCATCTCATGTCGCGGGCAAAGCCCACGCTACGGATTTCAGACGACCTTCCCTGCGTTTTCCAGCATTAAGACAAATTGCGCAAATCTTGCGGCAGCGGGGCTTTTTAAGATGAGTTTTTCGCCTGTCAGCGGGTGGTCGAGGTGCAGCTCGGCGGCGTGCAGGAACATCCGTTTTAAACCGAGTTTCTGAAGGCGTTTGTTGGCTTGGTAGTCGCCGTAGCGTTCGTCGCCGGCGATGGGGCAGTGCTGGGACTGGAGGTGGACGCGGATTTGGTGGGTGCGCCCGGTTTTTCAGGGTAGCTTGCACGAGGTGAGCTGCGAGAGGCCGACTTGGTGCAGGAGGTCGTCTGAAAAAGCGGTTGAGACGCGGAAGATGGTGTGCGGATTGTCCGTCTTCGCTGATGCGCACCATTTTTCGCCTTGCGCCAGGGTGTATTTGAACAGGGCAGTTTGACGTGGAAGCTGTCGTTCGGCGGTTTGCCTACGCCCAGCGCAAGGTAGATTTGGGGTGGTCGTTGCGGATGGCTTCGTGCAGTTTGACGAGCGCGCTGCGTTTTTGGCGATCATCAGGAGGCCGCTGGTGTCTTTGTCGAGGCGGTGGACGAGTTCGAGATAGCGGGCTTCGGGGCGGGCGCGGCGGATTTGTTCGATGACACCGAAGCTCACGCCGCTGCCGCCGTGGACGGCGAGTGCCTGCGGGTTTGTCGATGACGAGCAATGCGTCGTCTTCGTAGATGATGGTAAATTCGCGTGCGGGTACGGCTTGGGCGCGGTTTTCAGACGACCTTTGTTTTTCGGCGGTGCGCACGGGCGGGATGCGGAGCAGGTCGCCGGTTTGGATGCGGCTGTCGGGCTTGCAGCGTTTTTGTTCGAGGCGCACTTCGCCGGCGCGGATAATGCGGTGGATATGGCTTTTGGGTACGCCTTTGAGGATTTTTATCAGATAGTTGTCAAGACGTTGTCCGGCTTCGTGTTCGGCGACGGTAATCAGGCTGACTGAATCTTTGCTTATTGCGTGCGTTTTCATCTATAATCCCGAACATCCGTTTCGGCAGAAACCTGTACAAACAGGCCGTATGGGACGGATGGTAGTGCTAAACGAGATTTTATATTAAAAACGCACTCTGCAGTATTTTTCCTGCGTTTATGCCAAAGCCCGTAAACGCAGGGAACGTGATTAAGTTTGATTTGATTTTGCCGATTTTGACCGGGCATAAGACGAGGGGCGGGTGTTTGACAAACCTGCCGCGCCGCACCGTTCGAAACTTCCGGCATAACGATAATAAGAAGATGTCGGCTACCTGTTTTTCAAGCCGGGCCTGTACCGTCCGGACTTCGGCGGCGGACGGAGTGTTCCGCCGCATTGTTCTTATTGCCTTCTTTATCCGTAGTCCTTCGCACACGGCCGCATTGTTTTGGGCGGCGTGCAACCTTGCGGACTTCAATTCAAAAACTGATTGCTCATCCGGGTTTCTGCATCCCGCGCCGAAAGGGGCGCGGGCTATGCTTAATCCGCCCGCCTCGCAGAGTGTCTGACAAAGAGCAGGGCAGGGTCGTCTGAAAAAGGCTGCCCGCCCTGTGCGAGGTAATGATTATGAAAAGAATGTTGTTCAATGCAACGCAGGCCGAAGAGCTGCGCGTTGCCATTGTCGATGGGCAAAACCTTTTGGATTTGGACATCGAAACGCTGGGTAAAGAGCGGCGCAAAGGTAATATTTATAGGGTATCATCACCCGCATCGAGCCGTCGCTGGAAGCGTGTTTCGTAGATTACGGAACCGACCGCCACGGCTTTTTTGCCGTTTAAGGAAGCTATCGCGTTCTATTTCCAAGATTACGAAGGCGGCAGGGCGCGTATTCAGACGTGCTCAAAAGAAGGCATGGAAGTCATCGTCCAAGTCGAAAAAGACGAACGCGGCAACAAAGGCGCGGCGCTGACCACCCTCATCAGCCTGGCCGGACGCTATCTGGTATTGATGCCCAACAACCGCGCGGCGGCGGCGTATCCCGCCGTATCGAAGGCGAAGAGCGTCAAGAACTCAAAGCCGCTCATGGCAGAACTCGACATTCCGAACGGCATGAGCATCATCGCCCGCACCGCCGGCATCGGCCGCAGCGCGAAGAGTTGGAATGGGATTTGAACTACCTCAAACAGCTTTGGCAGGGCCATCGAAGAAGCCGGTAAGGCGCACCACGAACCCTACTCCTCTTCATGGAAAGCTCGCTGCTCATCCGCGCCATCCGCGACTATTTCCGTCCCGACATCGGCGAAATTCTGGTGGACAATCAAGAGGTTTATGACCAAGTTGCCGAGTTTATGAGCTACGTCATGCCGAGCAACGTAGGGTCGTCTGAAACTCTATGAAGACCATACGCCGCTGTTCTCCCGCTTCCAAATCGAACACCAAATCGAAAGCGCGTTTGCCCGCAGCGTCAGCCTCGCCTTCCGGCGGCGCGATTGTGATCGACCACACTGAAGCCCCTGGTTTCCATCGACGTCAACTCCGCCCGCGCCATCCCGCGGTGCGGACATCGAAGATACCGCGTTCAAAACCAATATGGAAGCCGCCGAAGAAGTCGCCCGCCAAATGCGCTGCGCGACTTGGGCGGTTTGGTCGTCATCGACTTCATCGACATGGAAAACCCCAAGCACCAGCGCGATGTTGAAAACGTCCTGCGCGACGCGCTCAAAAAGACCGCGCCCGTGTGCAAATGGGCAAACTTTCCCGCTTCGGCCTCTTGGAATTGAGCCGAACGCCTGAAACCTGCCTTGGGCGAAAGCAGCCACGTCGCTCTGCCCGCGCTGCGCCGGTACCGGCGTCATCCGCGGCATCGAATCGACTGCCCTGCACGTTTTGCGCATCATCTCAAGAAGAAGCGATGAAAGACAATACCGGCGAAGTGCACGCCAAGTGCCCGTCGATGTCGCCACCTTCCTGCTGAACGAAAAACGCGCCGAGCTGTTTGCGATGGAAGAGCGTTTTGGACGTCAACGTCGTCCTGATTCCCGAATATCCATCTGGAAAAATCCGCACTACGAAATCAACCGCATCCGCATCGACGACGTAGAAGAAGACGGCGAACCGAGCTACAAACGCGTTGCCGAGCCGGAAGAAGACGAATCTGCCAAACCTTTCGGCAGCGAAAAGAGCCAGCCGCCCGTCCCGAACCCGCCGTCAAAGGCGTGCGCCATACCCAGCCTGCCCCGACCGTATCCGGAGCAGAAAAGCGGTCTCGCGGTGGGATACCTCAAAGCATGGTCTCAAACGCATTTTTCGGCGGCAATACCGCAGCCGAAACCGCGCCTGTTGACGAAGTGGCGGAAAAACGCACTTCAAACGGCAACAACCGCAACGGCAATTCCGGCAACCGCCGCGCAAAACAACCGCCGCCAAAACCCGCGCCGCAACAACAGGCACGACGGCAGCAAGGTAGAAGTGCGCGAAGTGGCGGACTTTCAAAGACAAAGCAGTGGACAATCAGGCGGCGGAAAACGAAAACCGCAACGCCAAAGACAACCGCCGCAGCCGCAACCGCCAAAACGAGCGCAACGCCGCATGCGGAAGCCGAAAACCTCGAAGTCAAGCACTCGCCGCCGCAACGTCGTCTGAAAACGAATCCCGTTCGGGCGAGCAGGCGCAAGGCGGCAAACGGCGCCGCAACAACAACCGCAACGAACGCAACTGCGAACAAGCGGAAATCCGTGCGGAAGAAACCTTGTCCGAAGCAGTGGACAGCGCAGCGGAAGAGGGCGTGCAAACCGCCGATAACGATGCACCGAAAGGCAACGACCGCCGCCAACGCGAGCGCAACAACCAACGCGACCGCCGCGAACGCAACAATCAGCGCGACCGCCGTCAAAACGGTAAAAAACGCAATATTCCGTCTGCCGCCAAAAATCGAGCAGTACCTGAATATTCACGATACCGCCGACAAAGTCCGCTTCGCCGCCGCGCACGTCATGGGCGAGCCTGTCGAAGAAGAACCGTTTGCCGTGACCATCCCGCTCCCGAGGATAGTGCCGAGCCTTTGGTTGTCGTCGTTTCCGAACCCGTTGCGGCTACTGAAGAAGCCTTCGTGTTCTCCATCGAAGGCGAAGAAGCGGACAGCGGCATCCTGATCGAAGACAGCACCGACGACGAATGCAGCATCATCGACTCCGCCATCGGCAGCGTTGAAGAAACCCCGACTTCCGTGTTCGCCATCGAAACCGAAGACGGCTACCAACCGATGACCGCCGTCCTGCCGAAGGGTGCGGCCGAAGCCGTCGCCGAAATGGAGGAAGAGCTGGTCGTTTGGAAAGCCGAACGCGAAGCCGCCGCCGCCATCGAAGCCCTTGCCGCAGCAGCAGCGGCCGCCGCAGCCAAGCAGCAGAATCCGAGCCGCAAACCGCGCCGGAAGCAGGCCAAGCGGAAGCGACCGAGCCGGAAGAAACTGTCCCTGCCGTTGCGCGCTGCCCGACTTAGGCGGTTTGGTGTTCGTCGAAACCAATCCCGAAGCCGTCGCCGCCTTTTGCGAACAGGTTCAGCCCGAACCCGAATCCGGCCTGCGCCGCGCGAGACGCCGAAAAGTCGAAGCCGAACCCGTTGCCGCCGCCGAAATGGTCTTTGGTGGAAAACGCGCAAAGACTGAAGGCTGAGAAAGAGGGCATCGTTAAGATGCCCGAATCGACAAAAAGGTCGTCTGAAACCCTAAATCCGGTTTCAGACGACCTTTTGTATGCAGTCCAACCTATTTTCTTTTTTGACAATGTTTATAGGCAATCCAGACAGCAAGAAGCAGCGGCAACTAAAAACGGGCATAGGGATACCGGGCGATGATTGATGTGCCAGTATCCGTGCCGTCCTTGCGGAACGGTGTCGTAGCGGTAACGGTCGGGATAAAAATTAATCCAAACCGTTATCGCTATCCATATCGCAATATCCCTGATTATTTTCATGCTACTTCTCCTTAATCAACTGTCCGAGAGTGTCATTTCAAGCCGCGGGTACGGGTTGCTGGGATTTCGGCCGAAGGTCGTCTGAAAATCGGATTTCGCTTCAGACGACCTTGCTGCTCCTTACGCACTGAATTTCCGTCCATGTTCGGCATGTCCCGCCTTGCAGGTAAAGGAGAACGGTCAATGCGGCGCGGATAGAGGTTTTGGCATATCCAAAGCATCAGGAGTTAGTTTAGCCTGCGCTCAGCCCGTTTTGTTAAAATCTGTCGTTTTGCCGGGTTGATTGAACGGCATTTTCCAATAGAAACAAACCATAACCATGACCCACACACAGCAAAAATCCCCCAACCTTTGGCTGGCGACCGCGCGCCGCCGCCATCCTGTTGATTACCATCGGTACGCGCATGACTATGGGACTGTTTGTCCGCCCCTGTCGTCGACTCTACCGGAGCTGAGTATCCAAGAGTTCAGCCTGATTATTGCCGCTTTCCAGCTGATGTGGGCGTGTCCCAGCTGCTTCCGGCGCGCCTTGCCGCACCGCTTCGGCGCGTTTAGGGTTTTGGCGGCGGCGCGTTGCTGTTGGTCTGTGCCTGCCTGATGGTGCCGCAGATGCCGACTTATTGGGGCTGATGCTGGCAATCGGGCTGCTTTTTGCATTCGGAACGGGCGCGGGTGGTTTCTCCATCATCATGGGGCAGGTCGCGGCGAAAGTGCCGCCGCACAAACGCGGTTTGGCTTCGGGTCCGGTCAACGCAGGCGTCTGGCGGGGCAGTTTCTGCTTGCGCCGCTGGTGCAGGGTTTGCTGGTGCTGCCCGCCGTCGGCTGACGGGGACGTTTATGGCGTTTGGGCGGGATTGCGCTTTAATCCCAGCCGATTTCGTGGTGGCTGGCGGGCGGCAAAACGCTGTCGCCACGCACCACACGTCGCTCTGAAAAACGGCAATCGCTGGGCAGGCAGTCAAAGCGGCGTTTAAAGACCGCAGCATACATCCTGTTGCACTTGGGCTTTTTACCCGCGGTTTCCACATCGCGTTTTTGGTAACCCACCTGCCCAACGAAATCGCGCCTGCGGCTTTGCTCCTGCTTCGGTCGCTTCGACTGATTGCGATTATCGGCTTTGAGCGAACATTGCGGGCTGCAGTCGGGCTGGTGTACGGGCGGTTTTTAGGCATATGTTTTGTTCGACTCTACGCCCGCGTGTGGCGATGGTGCTGACATACCTGCCGCCCGAGAACCGACGTCACTTCGTCATTTCGCCGCCGCGCTGGGCTTTCACTTGGCTCGCTACCGTCGCCCTGACCGCCGCGATTACGGGCAAACTGTTCGGTACGCGCTCATCTGGCGACGCTGTTCGACTGACGATGCTGAGCCACCAAATCGGCGGCTTTTTAGGCTCGTATATCGGCGGTATCGTGATTTACCGGTTCAACGATTACGGCTGGATGTGGTATGCCGACGCGGTGTTGGCGGGCGGCGGTTTTGCTGAACCTGCTGATATCGCGAAAAAGAAAGCGGCGTAACCCGCTTAAACAAAATAGTAAGGTCGTCTGAAAACGGAAAACCGGTTTTCAGACGACCTTTGATTATTATGCATAGTTTAAAGTTTGTTTGAACAGGACTTTGTTACAATGCGCCTTTTCTTTTGATGTTGCTGACCTATTATGACTCGTTTCACAACCAAGCACGATGCAGCGGATTTTTCGCGCACATATGCTGATCTGTATTTTTACAGGCTTTTACATCGGGACCGCCGCTTTATTTCCTATACAGCCTGATTCCGCATGGCTGCGCAGCGAATATGTTGATTTGAAAACCATGTACCTGTTTGCCCTGATCGGTTTTCCCCTACACTTGAAATTTATCTGGTCTCCGCTCATGGACTCTGTACTGCCCTGCTGTTTTTAGGTTTGCGGCGCGGCTGGATGCTGGGCGATGCAGATCGCGCTTTGTTGCTTTTGGCTGCCTATGCGTTTGTCCGCCCGCAAGAACATTTGTCCATTATTTTGGGACTGTCTTTGGTAGTGGCGTCGCCAGTCAGGATATCGTGATCGATGCTTTCCGCCGAGAAGTGTTATCCGATGAAGAGTTGGTTTTGGGTAACTCGCTGTATGTGAATCGCCTATCGTATTTCCTCGCTGATTCCGGCTTCATTGAGTTTGATTTTGCCGACAGGATGCCTTGGTCGTCCGTCTTCATTATTACTGCGCTGTTCATGGTTCCAGGGTTGCTGGCCACTTTATTCGTAGCGCAAGAACCTACCGTCAGCCCGTCGGTACAAAAGGGTTTCGAAAGATACCGTTATCGAACCGTTCCGCGATTTCTTTTACCCGTCAAAGCGTTAAACAGGCACTGATTATTTTTGGCGTTTATCTGCTGTATAAACCGAGCGACAGCATGGCAAACCGCCTTGGCAACACCGTGTTTTATATCGATATGGGTTTCCAAGACCGACATCGGACTGATTGCGAAAAACGCGGGATTGTCGGCGGGCGATTTTTCGGGATTACTCGGCGGCATTTGGGTAAACAAATTAGGCGTGAAACCGTGCATTGTGGCTTTTTTGGTTTGCGCACTGGGTTACGATTTTAGGTTTTGCGGCTGGCAAGTTTTCGGACATTTCGAGCATGTGGGTGCATCGGAACGAACCATGTTGGCAGTCGTCATTGCTGCCGGAGGCAGTTGGTGGGCCTGGGTACGGTGGCACGGTGTCGTATATGGCGCAACAAACCAATACCGCATTTACCGCCACGCAGTTTGCGCTGCTGTCCAGCCTATCCGCCGTACCGCGTACGTTTATGAATGCGACAGCAGGGTTTCTGATTGAAGCGATGACACGACACTCTTCTGGCTGTGTTTCATCAGATTCCAGGCATGTTGTTGCTGTTTAAAGTTGCACTCTGGAAACGGAGATAAAGCGAAACAGACCGTTGTTTGAATGTATCGGTAGGATAAAAGGTCGGCTGATTCGCATTTGAAGTGCAACTTTCCATAACAGAAAAAGGTCAGTATGCGGTAGCATACGGCCTCTTTCCTGCAAGAAAGATTGCCATGAGCTACACACAACCGACCCAAGACGAACGATACCACATCCATACCTGTCCTGCCACTGCACCATCGCCGAAATCGCCAAACAGCTCAACCGCCACAAAAGCACCATCAGCCGAGAAATCAAGCGGCACTCGCATCCAAGCGACAGCAACACAGCGCCGATAGCCCAACGGCAAAGCTGGCTGACCAAACAGCACCAGCAAAACCCCATAAGCTCGATCTCGCAGCTGGTTCAACACATCGACACCCTTTATCCGCCGCAAACTCAGTCCTGAACAAGTATGTGCTCACCCGCACAAACACCACGGGATCACACCCATCACAGCACCGTTTTACCGCCACCTTCGCCAAGACAAAAGCAACGGCGGCACTTTGTGGCAACATCTCAGAACATGCAGCAAACCTCACCACAAACGCTACGGCAGCACATGACTAGAGGCAGTGCGCCTGACCGCGTCGGCATAGAGAACTCGACCCGCTATCGTCGACCGGAAAACCCGCATCGGCGATTGGGAGGCCGACACCATCGTCGGCAAAAATCAGAAAAGCGCGTTATTGACCTTGGTCGAACGCACTACCCGCCACACCATCATCTGCAAACTCAAAGAACTGGGATAGCCGAAGACACTCGCCCGGGCGGCCATTAGGGTATTAAAGGCATACAGCCAGAGTCCACACTCATCACCATGGATAACGGCAAAGAGTTCTACCAACACACCAAAATAGCCAAAGCATTGAAGGCGAAAAACTCATTTTTGCCGCCCTTACCATTCTTGGGAGAAAGGGCTGAATGAGAACACCAATGGACTCATCCGGCAATATTTCCCAAACAAAAACCGATTTCGAAACATCAGCGATCGGAGATACGCAGGGTTCAAGATGAGCTGAACCACTGGCCGAGAAAAACACTTTAGCTAGTGAAACGCCAAGTGTTTTATTCTTAAATCTGTTCCAACCACTGGTACCCTGGTGTTGCACTTGAAATCTGAATTAAGCGTCGTCTGAAACCATTGATTGTGGTTTTCAGACGGCCTTTTTGTTAAATATGGAAGGTAATTTGGTGTAAACAACACACCGCTTCCCTCGGATATATAGACGGCGAAATATAGATTTATAGAGATAAAAAGCACGAGTAAGTCGTGTTATATTGGCATTTGCTTGATTTGTCGATGATAATGGCGGACTTGGCATTTGTACCAAGTTTTATCATTGTCCGAAGGTCAGGCCAATCGTAGCCTGCCCCTTTACTTTAAAAGGAAAATAATCATGACTTTAGGTCTGGTTGGACGCAAAGTTGGTATAGACCTGTTCACCGACGAACAGGTGTTTTCGATCCCGGTAACCGTTTTGGATATGTCTGTCAACCGCGTTACACAAGTAAAATCCAAAGATACTCGACGGCTATACTCGCGTCTCGTTACTCTTGGTCAGAAAAAGCTAATCGTGTCAACAGCCGAAGCGGCACTTTGCAAAAGCAGGTGTTGAAGCCGGTCGCGGTTTGACTCGAGTTTGCTGACTGAAGAAAAACTGGCATGAATTGAAAGCCGCGCACGAAATTACCGTTTCTATGTTTGCAGTCGGTCAACTGGTCGATGTAACCGCACCTCTCAGGTAAAGGGCTTTCTCCGGTACGATCAAACGTCATAACTTCGTGCGCCCAACGTACTTCCCAGCGGTAACTCCCTGTTCACCGTGTTCCAGGTTCTATCGGTATGGCGCAAGACCCAGGTCGCGTGTCTCGGCAAACGCAGCTACCGGTCAATACGGGCAACACCAAAGCAACTGTTCAAAAACTGGAAGTTGTCCGTGTTGATGCAGAACGCCAACTGTTGCTGGTTAAGGGTGCTGTTCCGGTGCGGTCAACAGCGATGTTGTAGTTCGTCCCAGCGTGAAAGTAGGTGCGCAATGGAATTGAAAGCAATTGACGCCAGCGACGTTTCAGCAGTCTGTCTGTTTCTGATGCTTTGTTCGCTCGCGAATACAATGAAGCGTTGGTTCATCAGCTGGTAAACGCCTCACTTTGGCAAACGCCCGCCTGGTAACCGTGCTCAAAAACCCGTGCCGAAGTAAAACACTCAACCAAAAACCATGGCGTCAAAGCAGGTACCGGTCGCCTGTTCCGGTATGACTTTCTTCTCCGCTGTGGCGTAAAGGTGGTCGTGCGTTCTCGAACAAACCCGACGAAAACTTACCCAAAAAGTAAACTGTAAAATGTACTGTGCCGGTATGGCGACTATCCTGTCCCACTACCGTGACGAGCGTTTGTTTGCGATCGAAGCGTTGGACTGCTGGAAACTCCCTAAACCAAAGTTTTTGCTGAACAAGCAGACAAAAATCTGGTCTGAGTAAGCGCTGTTTGTAACCAAACAGCTCGATGAGAATGTTTACTTGGCTTTCACGCAACTTGCCAAACGTGTTGGTTTTTCGGGAAGCTCAATGTTGATCCTTACAGCTTGCTGCGTTACAAAAAGTAATCATCACTAAAGATGCAGTGCACAATTAGAGGAGCAATGGGTAGTGAATCAACAACGTTTGACTCCAAGTGATTTTGGCACCTATCGTTTCCTGAAAAGCAACGGACTGGCTGAAAACGCAACCAAATGACGTTTAAAGTTTTGGCAACGCAACCAAACCTGAAATCAAAGCGGCTGTTGAGTTGCTGTCTGGTGTCTCGCGTTGTCGTAACTCACCATTACCACTCAGCAAAGCGCAAAAGCGTTGTGGTCGTACTTTGTGCCGCCGCAGCGATGTTAAAAAGCTTATGTAAGCTTGGCTGCCGGTCAAGAGTTGGATTTCGGAAGCCGCGTGCAGCTGCAGACATGAACAACAAAATGGCAATTGTTAAAATGAAGCCAACTTCTGCAGGCCGTCGCGGCATGGTTCGCGTGTGGTAACAGAAGGTTTGCACAGCGCGCGCCTTATGCACCTTTGCTCGAAAAAGAAAATTTTACTGCCGGTCGTAAACAATAATGGTCATATCACCACCCGTCACAAAGGCGGCGGTCATAAACACCATTACCGTGTTGTAGACTTTCACGCAACAAAGACTGTATCCCTGCAAAAGTAGAGCGTATTGAATACGATCCTAACCGTACTGCTCTTCATTGCACTGTTGTGCTACGTAGACGGCGCAGCGTCGCTACATCATCGTCTCGCGGTATTCCAAGCCGGTGCTGTATTGGTTTCCGGTGCTGAAGCTGCCATCAGCAGGTAACACCCTGCCGATCCGCAACATCCCCGCTGGCTAACAACTATCCACTGTATCGAAATGAAAACCTGGTAAAAGGTCGCCCAAACTGCACGTTCCGCCGGTGTCTGCGGTATTGTTGGCTAAAAGAAGGCGCTACGCTCAGTCCGTCTGCGCTCTGGCGAAGTTCGTAAAATCAACGTAGATTGCCGTGCAACCATCGTCGGTCGGTAACGAAGAGCAAAGCCTGAAAAATCGGTGCCGGTGCCAACCGTTGGCGCGGTATTCGTCCGACCGTTCGTGGTGTTGTCGCGAACTCGTCGATCACCCGCATGGTGGTGGTGTAGGTCGTACCGCGGCGCTCGCGAACCGATAGCCTGCATGGGTACTCCTGCTAAAGGCTACCGCACTGTAATAACAAACGCACGGATAACATGATTGTTCGTCGTCGTTACTCAAATAAAGCGTTAATTAGTATGGCCTGTTCATTGATCTTTATATGTAGACCTGCATTTGCTGAAAAAGTAGATGCTGCTCAGTAAGCAACGACAAGCGCCCGATTAAAACTTTGGTCTCGTCGTTCTACCATTCTGCCTGATTTTATCGGGATCTGACCATTGCTGTACACAACGGCCGCACCCATGTGCCCGTGTTTACTCAGCGACAACATGGTTGGTCATAAATTAGCGACTCATTGACCCGTACCTTTAAAGCCACTTGGCTGATAAAAAGGCTAAAAAGAAATATGCGTAATCATGAGAGTAAATGCACAACATAAAATGCCCGTATTTCAGCTCAAAAAGCTCGTTTGGTGGTTGATTTGATTCGGCGGTAAAAGACGCTGCCTAAGCTTTGAATATTTTGACTTTCAGTCCCAAAAAGGTGCTGAGTTGATTAAAAAGTATTGAATCGAAGCTATTGCTAATGCCGAGCACAATAACGGTGCTGACATTGATGAGTTGAAAGTGGTAACTATCTTTGTTGACAAATACCCGCTTGAAACGCTTTCTAAGCTCGCGCCAAAGGTCGCGGCAACCGCATTTGAAAACAAACTTGTTGCATATCAATGTGACAGTGGGCAACTAAGGAAAAGCTCATGGGACAAAGATTAACCTCACAGGCTTTCGCCTGGCGGTAACTAAAGACTGGGCTTCAAAATGGTTTGCTAAAAGCACCGACTTTTTCTGCTGTTTTGAAACAAGACATTGATGTTCGCAACTACCGCGTATCGGCGAACGTTTCTGTTGGTCGCGTAGTTATTGAACGTCCTGGCAAAATCTCGCACGCATTACCATCCACCTCGCCCGTCCGGGCGTAGTAATTGGTGTAGTGCGAGATATCGGTTCTGAAACGTGATTTTGTAAGCCTTGATGGGCGCGTCGTTCGCGTGAATATCGAAGAAATCCGTAAACCTGAATTGATGCACAACTATTGCTGATGGTATTGCCTCGCAATTGGAAAAACGCGTTCAATTCCGCCGTGCTATGAAACGCGCTATGCAAAATGCTATGCGTTCAGGAGCAAAAGGTATCAAGATTATGACCCCAGGTCGTCTGAATGGTGCGGATATTGCCTGTAGCGAATGGTACGTGAAGGTCGAGTACCTCTCGCATACTTTGCGTGCGCAAACGTAGATTATGCAACCACGAAGCTCATACTCACTTATGGCGTGCTGGGTTTGAAAGTTTGGGTCTATACTGAAGGTAATGTAAAGACTTCCAGCTAAAACCTGAGCATGAAAAGAAACAAAGAAAGCGCAGGTGGACGTAATGCTGCAGCCAACTAGACCGAAATACCGCAGCAACAAAAAGGTCGCACTACTGGTATTGCTACCGCGGTAACAAAGTAAGTTTCGCGAAAGTTCGGTTTGAAAGCTGTTGGTCGCGGTCGTTTGACTGCCCGCCAAATCGAAGCTGCTCGTCGTACAATGACTCGCCACATTAAACGTGGTGGTCGATTTGGATTCGTGTATTCCTGATAAACCAATTACTGAAAAACCTATTCAAGTTCGTATGGGTGGCGGTAAAGGTAACGTGGAATATTACATTGCCGAAATCAAACCAGGCAAAGTGTTGTATGAAATGGACGGTGTTCCAGAGGCTTTGGCTCGTGAAGCATTTGAATTAGCTATTGCCAACTGCCTCATTCCATGACCTTTGTAGTAAGACAGGTAGGTCAATAATGAAAGCAATGAATTGAAAGACAAATCTATTGAGCAATTAAATGCAGATTTGTTGGACTTGTTGAAAGCCCAGTTTGGCTTTACGTATGCAAAACGCAACTGGTCAATTCGGGTGTTGCCGAATTAAAACGTGTACGTCGCGATATTGCTCGTATTAAAACCATTTTAACTGAAAAAGGTAAGTATCAATGAGCGGTACTAAAATGTTCGTACTTGCAAGGCAAAGTGGTAAGCGACAAAATGGACAAAACTGTGACAGCATTGGCTGAGCGTAAAGCAAAACATCCTGTACGGTAAAACATTATCCGTTTATCAACTAAAAATCCATGCCCATGATGAAAATAATCAATATGGAATTGGCGATGTTGTAGTACATTGCGAATTGTCCACTGTCAAAACCAAATCTTGGGTTGTTAAAGAACTGGTTGAGAAAAGCACGCGTACCGTTTAAAATTTAAGATAGTTAGTTTTAATAAGAAACGAAGTGTTGCGCCAAAGTGAATTTTGCGTGCAAACTCTGCTTTATCTTCAGCTCTTCTGGAAGTTTCTTCCCTCGGGATCCAAGACTGGTTTATCTAGAACCGGATGGTTTCCATTTAGTTAGCCTAATTGAAATAAGTGGGCGAGTTATATGAAAATGGTAAATTGTTGGTTAATTTAAAGGTACTAATATGATTCAAAATGCAGACCATCTTAGATGGGCTGATAACCTGGTGCGCGTCGTGATGTGCATCAAAGTGTTAAGGATCTAAGCGTCGCTACGCTTCTGTTGGCGATATTAAAGTCGCAGCTAAAGATGCGTCTCGCGTGGTCGTTAAAAAGCGATGGCTACAATGCAGTTGTTCGTACCGCTAAAGGTGCGTGCGTCCTGATGGTGCGCTGATTAAATTCGATAACAATGCCGCCGTGTTGTTAAACAACAAACTTGAACCTCTGGGTACCCGTATTTTTTATCCGGTAACCCGCGAGTTGCGTACTGAGCGACGGCGAAAATCGTTTCATTGGCGCCTGAGCGTTATAACGAATAGCGATGAATAAAATCTACGGCAGCGTTGTTGTAATCACGGTAAGGATAAAGGTAAGCAAGGTCAAGTAGTTCGCGTATTGGGTGGTAAAGTTGTTGTTGAAGGTGTTAACGCTGTAAAAACGTCACCAAAAACCCAATCCGATGTGTGGTATTGAGGGTGGTATTGTTTCCAAAAGAAAATGCCGTTGATATTTCTAATGTCGCAATCCTGAACTGGAAACCAAAGCAGACCGCGTTGGTATTAAACTGGCTGAGAATGAAGGCAAAATTAAGTGTTCGTTTCTTCAAATCAAATGGCTCTGTTATTGGAGCATAAGAGATAACATGGCCGTTTGAGAGTTTTATAAAGATACAGTTGTTCCTGAACTGATTAAACAATTTGGTTACAAGTCAGCAATGGAAGTTCCCGTATTGATTACTTTAAATATGGGTGTCGGAGAAGCTGTTGCTGATAAAAGTATGGGATAGTATCTGACTTAGAGAAAATTGCTGGTCGAAAAACCAGTCGTTACTGTTGCTCGTAAATCTATCGCAGGTTTTAAGATTCGCGATAATTATCCTGTCGGTTGCAAAGCAACATTGCGCCGTGATCAAAATGTTTGAATTTTGGATCGTTTGATTATCATTGCATTACCGTGTACGTGACTTCCGTGGTGTAAGTGGCAAATCATTTGATGGTCGGTAATTACAAATATGGGTGTTCGCGAGCAACCATTTTCCGGAAATTGAATACGATAAAATTGATGCCGCTGTGGTTTGGAATATTACTATTACAACTATTGCAAAAATCCGATGAGGAAGCTAAAGCTTTATTGGTCACCGTTGTTCAAGCTTCTTTAAAGGATAACCGTGGCTAAGAAAGCACTTATTAATCGTGAACTGAAAACGTCAAGCTCTGGCGAAAAAGTTTGCAGCCAAAACGTGAGGCACTTTTTTGCTGTTATTAATGATGCGAATGCAACTGAAGAGGAGCGTTTCAAGCTCGTCTGAAATTCCAACCATTCCGCGTAATGTAGCTCCTGTACGTCAACGCCGTCGTTGTGCTTTTGACAGGTCGTCCCGCGGTACTTTCCGTAAATCTGGTTTTGGTCGTGCTAAAACTGTGAAATGCTATGCGGCGAGATTCCCGTGTTGTTAGTCTAGCTGGTAATAGGAGTATTAATAATGAGTATGCATGATCCTATTTCCGATATGTTGACTCGTATTCGTACGCAACGTGCCAATAGCATAGCAGGCATGCTCTAAATTAAAGTGTGCAATTGTAAAAGTCTCGAAAGAAGAAGGTTATATCGAGGATTTTCGGTTTTCAGGATGCAAAGCCGGTATTGAAATTCAATTGAAATATTATGCAGGCTGTCCCGTGATTGAGCAATTAAAACGTGTTTCACGTCCAGGTTTAGTGTATTTACAAAGTTTCGAAAGCGAAAATCTCTAATGTTATGAATGGATTGGGTATTGCTATTGTTAGTACTTTAAAGGTGTGATGACTGACCGCAAGGCTCTGTTCTGAGGGCGTCGGTATAGTTGTTGTGCATCGTAGCCCAGTGGAGAAAAGTAAATGTCACGTGTCGCAAAACCCAGTGACTGCTCCTTGCTGGTGTAGAAGCAAAATTTGGAAACAGAAGCATTGGTTATCAAGGGTAAGAATGGCGAGTTGGCCTTTTCCTTTGCATTCTGATGTCGCCATTGAATTGAACGAGGTAAATTAACTCTTTGCTGCAAAAATGACAGAGCAGGCAAAACGCTATGTCAGGTACTGCTCGTGCATTAGTTAATAACATGGGTTAAGGTGTTTCAGAAGGTTTTGAGAAAAACTCATACTGATTGGTGCCGGTTACCGTGCGCTCAAGCTCAAAAAGTTTTGAATTTGTCTTTTGGGCTTTTCTCATCCAATCGTATATGAAATGCCTGAAGGTGTTTCTGTTCAAACTCCTAGCCAAACAGAGATCGTTTTGACTGGCAGATAAACAAGTAGTTGGTCAAGTCGTTGTTGAAATGTGCATTCCTGTTCTCCTGAGCCTTTATATAGCGTAGGGTGGGTGTTCGTTATGTAGGGCGGAGTGAAAGAAGCTAGGGCAAGAAAACAATTGAGATCACTAATGGATAAACATACAACCTGACTCCGTCGCACGCAAAACCCGTGCACGCACGGACTTGAAAATGGTAAGATTATGTGCCCGTCAGCAATAATCATATTTATGCTCGGGCAATTAGTGTTAGCGCGAAAGCATTGGCCCGGGCCTCTACATTGAAGCTGAAGTGCGGTGGTCTGAAATCTGGCGGCAACATCGAGGCAGCTGCAGTAGTAGGAAAGCGCATTGCGGAAAGCCAGCAGGCGTAGAAAAAGTTGCTTTTGATCGTTCAGGTTTCAATATCACGGTCGTGAAAGCTTTTGGCTAGCCGCACGTGAAAATGGTTTAAGCTTCTAATAATTGGAGACTTTCAGATGGCAAAACATGAAATTGAAGAACGCGACGGCCTGATTGAAAAATGGTCGCAGTTAATCGCGTAAATGGGTGCAGCGTAGGCCGTATCATGGCTTTCTCTGCGCCAACAGTTGTTGGGCGATGGCGATGGTCGTATTGGTATGGGAAAAGGTAAGTCAGCGAAGTGCTGGTAGTGTTCAAAAAGCAATGGATCAGGCTCGTCGCTCTGGCGATTAAAGCACTCTCATGGTATGATTCATCATGAGGTTATTGGACGTCTGGCGCTACCAAAGTCTTTATGCAACCTCACAAAGAAGGTAGTGGTGTAGAAGGCAGGTCATCCTATGCGCTTAGTCTTTGATGCTATGTGCACTACAACATTTCAGCTAAAGTGCATGGTTCACAAACTTTATAACATTGTACGAGCCACATTAGACGGCTTTGTCTGTTGTATACACCTGCAGATATTGCTGCAAACGGCTTACACAGTAGAAGACATTTTAGAGCAAGCCATGACTGAGCAGATTAAAGTTACATTGGGCGAAGAGCCTGATTGGTACAATTAACCCTCATCGTGCATGTGTCGTGGTTTAGGTTTACGCCATCGTGAGCATACAGTAGAGGTTTTAGATACCCCTGAAAACCGTGGTATGATTAACATCCGCTATTTGTTGAAAGCGGAGTCTTGATATGTTTCCAAATTTATTCAACCTGTTGAGCCACCACGCTCGTCGTCGTAGGTCGTGGTATTGTAGTGGCTTAGGTAAAACTGGTGGCCGTGGTCAAAGGTCAAAAAGCCGTTCTGGTGGTTTTCATAAAGTAGGTTTCGAAGGCGGTCAAATGCCTTGCAACGTCGCCTGCCAAAAACGTGGTTTCACCCTTGACTGTTGCTGCTAACGCTGAGATTCGTTTGATGAATTGAACCTACCGCTGTAGAATGAGATTGATGTATTAGTTCTCAAGCAAGTCGGGTTGGTGCCAACTGTTTCCAATGTGAAAGTTATTGCCTCTAAGTAGCCAAAAGTTGTTGTCCTGAAGGGCATTAAAGCCACTAGCGCTAAAGCAGCAATTGAAGTTGCTGGTGGTAAAAAGTGGAAGAATAAGGCTCTGTATTATAGTGGCTAATCAACAATCTTTATCAGGTTTGTCCAATTTGAGATCTGAAAACGTTCAACGTTTCTTTTAGGGCGTTAGTTGTTTTCGTATTGGCGCTCATATCCTCTACCTGGCGTAGATGCTGTTGCTTTAGCCAAATTATACGAAAGCGCTGGGAACGGCATACCAGGTACATGAGGAACATGTTTTCTGTGGTCGTTAGAGCGCTTTTAGTATATTCGTAATTGGCATAATGCCTATATTTCAGCATCAATACTGTTCAGTTGGCTCTGAAATTATTCCTTCTTAAAGGCCTTAAAAAGGGAAGGCAGGTCGAAAAGTTATTACAAAATATACAAGACACGTGGTAGCAGTACTATCATCTGTTAGAGTTTTGTGTAGCTTACCTATTCCAGCAAGGTGTGTGGTTGTCACCAATTCTTTGAGTTCATACTTTCTACGGTAGGAGCTTTAGTCACAGGCAATGTTCCTGATGTGGGTTAGGAGCAGATTACGGAGCGTGGATTGGGAAATGGCATTTTGATTATTACAGCGTATCGCTGCTGGTATTCTTCCGGTATAGCAAGATTATTAGCTTTAACGAGTCAGGATCAATTGTATGCCTACGGCTGTGCCAATTCAGTATGGTATTGCTATTAATTTATATTGTTGTATATTTTGAAAAGTGCGCAGCGTAAAGTTCCCGTACATTATGCGAAACGCCAAATCAGGTGGTGTAATGCGTGCAGTAACCACACATGATGCCCTCTTTGTTGAATAATGGCAGGCGCCATTCTCCTATATGCCATAGTATTATTTGTTTCCATCCACTTTTGTTAAGCTGGTTTATTCTACTGATACTGGTAGTTTGTTGCATAAAATTGCTGGTTTGTTTGGCATGGGCAAGCTTTATATATTTCGTGTTATTACATGGTGACAATTATTTTCTGCATATTTTTATGCTGCCTTTGGCTTTTAGCCCAAAAGAAATGGCAGAGCTGAAGAAAAGGGTGCTTTTGTGCTGGGACGACCTGGTAAGCAACCCTCCTCAGTATCTGGAGCAGGTTGTATTGCGCCTCACTTTGTCTGGTGCATTATATATTACAACGACTTTGTCAATTCCAGAATTTCTTGACAACAGCTTTGAATGTGCTTTCATTTGGGTGGTGCCATCTTTACTGACTCAGTCGCAAGTACAATGGACTTTAGTGTATCCATTAACTCCTTACCGCATGACCTGTGCAATATGAGAGTTTAATGAGCGGTCTTGATATGAAATCTTTATCACGTAAGCAGAATTATGGCTAGCAGAAGAGCCCATACAAATGCAGGGGAGATTCTTGAAACCTTCTCAACGCAACTTTTAAAGTAAGCTTGAGAATGACCTATTGTATTAGGGTCATATTTCCGGGAAAAATGCGTAGGCGCACTGCATCCGGATCTTCCTGGGGATAAGCGACGGCAGAACTGACACCTTATGATTTATCGAGCTCGGATTGTCTTCCGAGCTAGATAAACGATATATGGAAAGATATATGTGTGTAACCGTCTGTAAAGAAAATTTGCCGCAACTGGTGAGATTATCCGTCGTAATCGAGTGGTTCGTGGACTGTATGATCCTCGTCACAAACAACGTCAAGGTTAGGGAACCTTTTCTTTAGCAAAGACTTCGTGGTATCAGTGACGAACTTTGCCGTTTAAAGGAAAAATATAGATCGTATTGCAGGTAGCAAATATCCTAATAATGGCTATATCGTAATTGGCTTTGCGGCTATTTATGGTATCGGTGCTACTGTGCTAAAAATTAATTTGCGAGGCAGCAAATATTGCTCTACCACAAAAAGCAAAAAGATTTGGACGAGGCTCAATTAGACGCTTTGCGTGAATGGTTACAGCATGAAGTAGAAGGCGACTTGCGCCGTAGTAACGATGGAGCATCAAACGATTGATGGACATGGGTTGTTATCGTGGTTTCCGTCATCGTCGCGGTTTGCCTTGTCGTGGTCAACGCACCGCACAAACGCTCGTACCCGCAGAGGGCTCGCGTAAAAGCGATTGCTGGTAAAAATAATTTTAAGAATTTTATTAATGGTATAGCAAACACAGCTTCGCGTGTGCGTAGTACGTAAAACCGTAAGCGAAGGTATTGTGCATGTACATGCTTCTTCAACAATACCATCATTACAATCACCGACCGTAAGGCCGTGCATTGTCTTGGCCACTTTCTGGCGGTGCTGGTTTTAAAAGGTTCTCAAAAGTACACTGTTTGCAGCTCAAGTGCTGCAGAAACAGCGCTAGTAAAGTTGCCCAAGAATATGGCGTTAAAAATTTAGAAGTTCGTATAAAACGCCACCTAATCCGGTCGAGAGTCTTCTGTACGTGCACTCAACGCTCTTGGTTTTAAAAATTACCAGCATTACGACGTTACTGCGTTGCCTCATAACGGTTGCCGTCCGCCTAAAACGTCGTATTTAAAGGAGTGATTGAAACATGGCACGTTATATTGTACTAAATGTAAATTAGCACGCCGTGAAGGTACTGATTTATTTTGAAGACGCTCGTCGTTCTTTGGACTTCTAAATGTAACTGGACTCTGCTCCTGAGTCAGCGGCGCAAAACCGCGTTTGTCCGACTATGGTTTTGCAATTGCGTGAGAAGCAAAAATTCGTCGTATTTATGGCGTGTGAACGTCAATTCCGTCGCGCTGTTTGCAGAAGCAGATCGACGTGAAAGGCTCTGACTGGTGGATTGCTGCTGCAAATTGTTAGAGTCTCGTTTTGGATAATGTAGTATATCGCATGGGATCGGGTCTCGACCCGTGCCGAGGCGCGTCAACTGTTTCTCATAAAGCAATTACCGTTAACGGTCCGTTGTAAATATTCCTTCTTTGCCAGTTGAAGCTGGCGATGTTGTGGCTGTTCGTGAGAAAGCTAAAAACAGGTTCGTATCCGAGGAAGCTTTTAAGTCTGGCAACTCAAATCGGTTTACCAAGCTGGGTTTCTGTTGATGCAGACAAATTGGAAGGCGTGTTAAAAGATATGCCGGATCGTTCAGAATTAACTAGCGATATTAATGAACAGCTGGTGGTAGAATTCTACTCTAAATAACGCTTTAGCTCAGTGAGGGACAGTTAAATGCAAAACATAGCACAGCTGAATTTTTCGAAAACCTCGTCAAATTGATGTCGATGCACTTTATCTACAACTCGTGCAAAAGTATCCATGCAGCCGTTTGAGCGCGGTTTTGGTCATCACTTAGGTAATGCTTTGCGTCGTATCTTACTGTCATCCACGAATGGTTTTTGTCTCTACTGAAGTGGCTCATTTCCGGTGTATTGCACGAATACTCTACTGTTGATGGCGTTCAAGAAGATGTCGTCGATATTTTGTTGAATGTCAAGGCATTACATTTAAGCTGCATGGGCGTGGTCAAGTTCAGTTAACTTTGAAAAAGCGAGGCACGGTGCAGTAGTTGCCCGGCGATATCGAATACCAGGCATGATGTGAAATTTTAAATCCTGAGCATATTATTTGTCATTTGGCCGAGAATGGTCAAATCGAGATAGTCAAAACGTTGAGCAGGGGCGTGGCTATCAATCTGTTTTCTGGTCGTCGTGTTGTCGCGATGAAAACCGCCAGATTGGTGCAATCCAGTTGGATGCGAGCTTGCTCCATCAGTCGTGTTAGCTTGAGAGTTGAACCTGCGCGTAGAGCATGCGTGGATTTAGATAAATTGGTTTTGGATATTGAAAACTGATGGTTCTGTGATCCTGAAGAAGCTGCACGTAGTGCCGCTCGTATTTTAATTGATCAATGTCTATCTTGCTGATTTGCAAGGTACCCAGTGAAGAAGTTGAAGAAAAAGCTCCTCCTATTGATCCTATCTGCTGCGTCCGGTAGATGATTTGGAATTAACTGTACGTTCAGCTAATTGTCTGAAAAGCTGAAGATATTTATTATATCGGCGATCGACAACGTACTGAAACAGAGCTTTTAAAACTCCGAATTTGGGTCAAAATCTTTGAATGAGAAATCGAAGAAGTGTTGGCATCTAAAGGCTTGACACCAGGTTCTAAATTGGAAGCTTGACGCCTGTAGGCTTAGAAAAAGCCGTAGTTTGAAGATTAAAGGATAATGACATGCGTCATCGTAATGGTAACCTGCAATTAAACCGTACAAGCAGCCATCGCGCTGCAATGCTGCGTAATATGGCGAACTCATTGTTGACTCCACGAGACTATTGTGACAACTTTGCACAAGCTAAAGGTGCGCCGCGTAGTAGAACCCTTGATTACATTGGGTAAAAACCTTTCGCCAACAAACTGTCGTTTGGCATTTGACCGCACTCGTGATCGTGGATGTTGTGGTTAAATTGTTTGATGAATTGATCCTCGCTTTGCTACCCGAAATGGTGGCTATGTTCGTGTAGTGTAAGCATGGTTTCCGAAAAAGGCGATAATGCGCATTAGCACTCGTTGAATTAGTTGATAAAGCTGCTATTACAGTTAGCGAATAATTGCTTTAAAATTAAGTGTCATCCGCATTGCGGATACATTTTTATTTGGTAAATCAATATTTTTGAATGTACACTATAAACTATATTTTAGATTAGGCGGTTAGGTAATTACTCAGTTTGTCGTTGTTGTTTGTATTTAATGTTTTCCATTTTGTGTTTTGGACAAAATTCCTTTTAATAGTGCGTTTCATTTGGATTGAGCGCCAAGACTGATTTTGGAAAAATTATCCCTTTTAAAAGTATTTTGTCTCATGAAAAATTTTGTATTTTCAGACAATCTTTGCCAAAATAAATAAATCTGTATAAACTTCATATTTTCTTGTCGGGTGCTTGTTCCTGCAAACAGCTCGAGACCATATGCTGGAATCCGTAGAACCTGTCGGGGTAATGCCTGCGTAGGAACACAGCTGTCAAACGCCTTTTTCAGCTTCCGTTCCTCCGCATTTCCTGCCATCTCGGTGGATTCCGCTTCCGTCTTGTCTTTCGTCTTCCGACTGTCTCAAACACTGCAAAGGAATCCACCATGCCCCGTATCGCCATTCTCGGCGGCGGCCTCTGCGGCCGTCTGACTGCTTTACAACTAGCAGAACAAGGTTTATCCATTGCCCTCTTTGACAAGGGCGGGCGCAAAGGCGAACACGCCGCCGCTTATGTTGCGCCGCCTGCTCGCGCCTGCTGCGGAAGCGGTCGAGGCTACGCCGAAGTCATCAAACTGGGCAGGCAGAGCATTCCGCTGGTCGCACATACATGAGGTCGTCTGAAAAACGCCGACCATGATGCAGGAAAACGGCAGCCTGATTGTGTGGCACGGGCAGGAGCAAGCCGTTATCCAGCGAGTTCGTCCGCCATCTCAAACGCGGCGGCGTGGCGGATGACGAAATCGTCCGTTGGCGCGCCGACGACATCGCCAAACGCGAGACCGCAGCTCGGTGGACGCTCAGACGGCTCTCTACCTGCCGACCGAAGGCCAGTTCGACGGACGGCAAATCTTGATCTGCACTTGCCGACACTGGACGGACTGAACGTCCCTTGCCATTGAACACGAATGCGTCGAGACCCGTAAGCCCAATACGACTGGCTGATCGACTGCCGCGGCTACGGCGCAAAACCGCGTGAACCAATCCTCGAACACCAGCACCTTGCGCGGCATACGCGGCGAAGTGGCGCGGGTTTATACGCCCGAAATCACGCTCAACCGCCCCTGCACGCCTGCTCCATCCGCGCTATCCGCCTCTACATCGCCCGCAAAAGAAAACCATCTTCGTCATCGGCGCGACCCAAATTGAAAAAGCGAGCAAGCCCCAGCCAGCGTGCGTTCCGGGTTGGAACTTTTTATCCACTCTATGCTGTCCACCCGCCTTCGGCGAGCCGTGACATCCTCGAAATCGCCAGCGCCTGCGCCCAACGCTCAGACCACCACAACCCCGAAATTCGTTACAGCCGCGCCCGACGCCTGATTGAAATCAACGGCCTTTTCCCGCCACGGCTTTGCATGATTTCCTGCTGTAACCGCCGCCGCCGCAGATTGGCAGTGGCACTGTTTCGACGGAAAAGACGCGCCCGAACGTGATGAAGAAAGCGGTTTGGCGTATATTGGAAAAATAAGTTTGAGGTCGACTCAGAAACGTCGCGCTATCCGTTTTATAAAGGTAACAAGTATGAATTTAGAACTAAAAATTCCGCCGCCGGCGATATGTTTGTTATCGCGTTGTTGATGTACATCTCTGCCCAAGTGTCGGCGTTGGCCGGCATACTGCCGCGCTTTCCTATATTGCTGTCGGTTGTTTTGATGGTATTTGGGACGGCGTTGGGCGTATTAGGTGTGTGGGCGTTTCGCCGTGTGCGCACGACCGTCAGCCCGTTCAACTGAACAAACCGAACACTTCGTTTCAGACGGCGTGTACCGTTTTCAGCCGCAACCCGATGTATGCAGGCATGGGCTGCTGGCTGGTCGCATGGGCAGGCTATTTGGCGCACCCGCTGCCGTGGTTGTTTTTGGCTGCATTTGTTGCCTATATGACACGCTTTCAAATCATGCCCGAAGAACGCGTTTTGGCGCAGAAATTCGGCGCAGAATACGAGTCTTACTGTCGGCGCGTTCGCCGTTGGTTATAAGAAGGGGAGCTTCCCCATCAGTGTCATCCGTCTTCTACTCTACGGTATGAATGTGAATACTCGATGTTTTCAGACGACCTCATCAGATGGCTATACCAGGCTCACTTTCATTAAACAATAAAACAAAAAGGAAAAACGTCATGATTGAACAAGCGCAGGAAACCTGTCAGGTATCTTTTGATTTTCCTGCTCGTCATTCCCTGCTTCTTTTGAAAGCGCTGCTCCAAAACCCCAAAGTGAAAAGGACGCATAGGCGAACGGGCAGTCCGTTCAGTATCGGAAAAAGATTTGGATGAAGAAACCTATATCGAATTTCATGATCTGATTATTCCATCCGCAGCGGCACGACGCAAATCGACCATATCTATGTTTCGGTTTTCGGGATATTTGTCATAGAAACCAAGAATTACACAGGTTGGATTTTTCGGCAGCGAGAAGCAATCGAAATGGACACAAGTCGTCTATAGCAGAAACACTACTCAAAATCCGTTGCGCCAGAATTACGCACACATCAAGGCATTATCCGAACCTGCAACTGCCGGAAGAAAAATTTCATTCGATGGTGGTTTTCCTCGGCGATTGTGAACTGAAAACGCAAATGCCGCCGAATGTCTGCCGTATCAGACAGGCAGCATCCTATATCAGACATTTTCAGACGACCTTATTGCTGCTCCAGAAATAGAAGCGGCAACCGCCGTGCTGTCTTCAAACGAATACCAGCCGATCGGCGAAAAACTGCGGGCGCATACCGAACGCCTGCAGGAACGCCATCAGCGATAACTTAAAAGGACGCCCCATGACCTTCCCGCCCCTAAAATCCCCGCTTAAATTCTACGCCGTCGTTCCCACCGCCGATTGGGTGGAGCGCATGGTCAGCAGGTGCCGACACGGTGCAACTGCGCTGCAAAACCTGTACGGCGATGAATTGAAACGCGAAATTGCCCGATGCACCGCTGTCTGTCAGGGCAGCGCACGCAGCTTTTCATCAACGACCACTGGCGCGAGGCGATAGAAGCAGGCGCATACGGCGTGCATCTCGGACAGGAAGACATGGACACCGCTGACCTTGCCGCCATCGCCGCCGCCGATTTGCGTTTGCGTTTGAGTACGCACCTGTCGCCGAACTCGACCGCGCCCCCGTCCGTACACCCCAGCTACGCCGCCAGCGGCGCAATTTTCCCGACCACAACCAAGCAATGCCCTACCGCCCCGCAAGGCTTGGACAAACTGCGCGAATATGTGAAACAGGCAGTCGGCACGCCCGTCGTCTCATCGGCGGCATCGATTAAACAACGCCGAAGATGTATGGCAACCGGCGTTTCCTCACTCGCCGTCGTCCGCGCCGTTACCGAAGCGGAAAATCCCGAAGCGGTGGTTAAAGCGTTTCAGGCTTTGTGGGATGAATAAGGTCGTCTGAAAGCCAAATTTCAGACGACCTGCTCAATGGGATATTCGATTGCCGTCATTTCGGATGCTATACAGGCAGAAGCGGGCATAACGGCGCAAAGAATAATCGGCGGATTCAGTTGTCCCAGCCTTCCACCACCAGTTTGCCGACCATATCCCCGCGTTCCACCCGCTCTGCGGGCGTGGCGCAGGTTAGCGGCATTGATGCCGCAGGATTTGGGTGGCGGTCAGGCGGATGATGCCTTCGTCCACCAGCCGCGCGGTTTCGACCAGGATTTCGCCCTGCCGTTCGATGTCTGCCGTTTCGCGCAGCGGGCGGGTAAACATAAATTCCCAATGCAGCGACAGGGCTTTTGCCTTTGAGCGGATTCACGTCCAACGTTTCGGGGTCGTCAATCAGTGCGATTCTGCTTTGCAGGGGCGATGAGTTCCACGATTTGCGGCAGATGGCGGTCGGTATGATTGGTGACAAACGATGGCGCGCCGATAGTTTAACGCGGCAATCTGTTCCGCCATCAGTTTTCATGATGATTGATAACGAAATCTCGCACCCATTTCTCCACCCACGCGCGGCTTTTCGTGGCGGGAGGCGGTGGCGATGACTGGATGTCGGTCAGCTTTTTCAGGAACTGGATGGCAAGCGAGCCGACACCGCCTGCCCCGCCGATTAAAAGCAGCAGCATTTGCGCCGCCTGCCACGGATTTGTTGACGTCAAGCGGTCGAACAGCGTTTCCCATGCGGTAATCGCCGTCAGTGGCAGCGCGGCGGCTGGGCAAATCCAGCGAACGCGGTTTTTGGCGGCAATGCGCGCGTCCACCGCCTGTAATTGAGCGTTCGAACCTGGCGGTTGATGGCGCCAGCGTAGACACTTCGTCGCCGACTTTGAAATTCCGCACTTCGCCGCCGACCGCCTGAACGATGCCCGCCGCGTCGTAACCCAATACGCGGTACTGCCCTGCCGCAGGCGTATGCGCCACCGAACTTTCACATCGACAGGATTGACCGAAACCGCCTGCACGGCAACCAAAAGATATCATGCGGCCGCAGTTCGGGCTCGGGCAGATTGATGTCGAGCAGGGCTTCAGGGTTGAAACGGGCAAAGGGCGGTTGAAAACCGATGGCTTTCATGATGTTCTCCTGTTAGGTCGTCTGAAAGCGTGTATCATGCGCCTGAAGCACCACATTAACAAGAACGCACTTGTTTTTCAGATAGTTACATAAAGGATACCACCACGCCCCCGCACACCGCACCCTAAGCTACGACTGCGCCGAAAGGCTGCTCGGTGGAAGCCGCGCTCCGTCATCGGCGGCAAATGGAAAGGCACGATACTCTACCGCCTGCACACGGACGGTACGCTGCGCTTCAACCAAATCCGCCGCATCCTGCCCCGATGTGTCGCAGCGCACGCTGACCGCGCAACTGCGCGCATTGAAGGCCGACGGCATCATTTTGCGTACTGTGTATCCCGAAGTCCCGCCACGAGTGGAATACCGCCTGACCGACTACGGCAAAACGCTTGCGCCCGTGCTGACGGCATTGAAGGAATGGGGCGACGGGTTCAAGCAAGAGCAGGCGCATCGCGAATAAAGAAACTTACCTGACATATCGAGAAACCATGAACATCATCTTAACGGCGAACCCGCCGAACTTCACGGCACAACCATCGCCGACCTCATCGCCCAAAACCGCGCCGCAAAAGCCTTTTGCCGTCGCAGTGAATACCGATTTGTCGCCAAAAGGCGCGTATGTGGAAACGGTTTTGAACGAAAACGACAAAGTCGATATTAGATGGCGCTATGAGTTGGCGGATAAGCGGTTTTACCTTTTCAGACGACCCTGTCCCCAAAAACAACCTTACAAAGGAACCCATCATGCTGCACCCTATACGGAGAAACTTTCCCTTCGCTGCTGCTCGGTACTGCGGCCTACCCGACCCCTGAAATCCTCAACAATCCGTCCAAACCGCCTGTCCCGCGATGATTACTCGTCTCGCTGCGCCGTGCGGGAAGCGGCGGCGAGGCACACGGTCAGGGGTTTTGGTCGCTTTTTGGAAGAAATCGGCGTACCCGTACTGCCGAACACCGCAGGCTGCCAAAGCGTGCGGGAAGCAGTAACGACGGCGCAGATGGCGCGGGAAGTATTGAAACCGATTGGATCAAACTCGAACTTATCGGCGATGACGACATCGTTGCAGCCCGACGTCTTCCAGCTCGTCGAAGCGGCGGAAATCCTGATTAAAGACGGCTTCAAAGTGCCGCTTTATTGCACCGAAGACCTGATTGCCGGCCGCCGCCTGCTTGACGCAGGCTGTCAGGGCGTTGATGCCGTGGGCGGCGCCGATCGGTACGGGTTTGGGCGCGGTTCACGCCTATGCACTGAACGTCCTGCGCGAACGCCTGCCCGCCGCCGCTGATTATCGATGCGGGCTTGGGCTTGCCTTCGCAGGCGGCGCAAGTGATGGAATGGGGTTTTTGACGGCGTATTGCTGAACACCGCCGCTTCCGCAGCGGCGACCCCGTCAACATGGCGCGCGCTTCGCACTCGCCGTCGAATCCGGACGGCTGGCATTTTGAGCTGAACCGGTCGAGCACGAACCAAAGCCCAAGCCAGTCACGCCAACCGTGGGCAGCCGTTTTGGCATTCGGCGGAATATTGATGGATACTGTATTGACGGGTATGCAAAAGGTCGTCTGAAAGTTCGACGACCTTTACGGCAATGTCTCACGGTCTGGTCGCGAAAAGGGAAGGGCGTTTTGAGTGGAACGTGTTATGCCATGAAAAACTTGCTTTCAGGCGACCTCGCCTTTCCTTTCATAATCCATCCATCTATTTTTCACTTATTTCAAGCAGGTTCGCCATGTCCAAACCCACCCTTCTCCTCGTTGACGGCTCTTCTTATCTCTACCGCGCATATCATGCAATGGCGCAATTGACTGCGCCTGACGGTGCGCCGACGGGTGCGCTTTACGGCGTGTTGAACATGTTGCGCCGTCTGCGGGCGGATTATGTGCACGATTATTGCGCGGTGGTATTTGATGCGAAGGGCAAGAATTTCCGCCACGAGATGTTCCCCCGACCATAAGGCGACGCGCCCGCCGATGCCGGACGATTTGCGCCCGCAAGCGGAAGCCTTGCCGGATTTGGTGCGGCTGATGGGCTGGCGGTGTTGGTCATTCCGCAAGTCGAAGCGGATGACGTTATCGGCACGCTGGCGGCGATGGCCGGCGAGCGGGTTGGAATGTGGTGGTGTCCACTGGCGATAAGGACATGGCGCAATTGGTGAACGAGCGCGTTACGCTGGTGAACACGATGAGCGGCGAAACGCTGGACATTGAAGGCGTGAAGGAAAAATTCGGTGTGCGCCCCGACCAACCGCGATTATCTCGCACTGATGGGCGACAAGGTGGACAATGTGCCGGGCGTGGAGAAGGCGGGTGAATGAAAACGCGCGGCGTGGCTGAGCCTACGGCTCGTTGGCTGGTGTGATGGAACACGCTGGCGAAATCAAGGGCAAGGTCGGCGAAAACCTGCAAGCCGCGCTGCCCCCATGCCGCTTTCATGATGTGAGCGACGATTAAAACCGATGTGGATTTATACACCGAGCTTTCAGACGGCCTCGAAAGCCTGCGCCGCACTTCGCCGAAATGGTCGCAGCTTGCGGTCGATTTCAAACGCTGGGGCTTCCGCACTCAGCTGAAAAGAAGCGGAAAGCCGTATGCGACGAACGCGGCGGACGGCGATTTGTCTCGGCAGCGATACCGATAGGCGAACAGGCGGCGTTGGACATGGAAACGTCGTCTGAAAAGATCATAGAACATGCCCCAGCCCCCGAAAAGCTGAGTTATCGCCGTTACCACCGAAGTACGAGTTTGCCGCCTTGTTGGACAAACTGTCGCGGGCAGACACCATCGGCATCGATACGGAAACCACGTCATTAGACGCGATGAACGCCGCGCTGGTCGGCATCAGTATCGCGTTCAAGCAGGCGAAGCGGTTTTACATCCCCGTAGGCACAGCCTGACCGCCGCGCCCGAACAGCTTGATTTAAAAGACGTATTAGGTCGTCTGAAAACCGCATTTGGAAAACCCCGCCCTGAAAAATCGGGCAAAACCTCAAATACGACCAACACGTTTTTCGCCAACTACGGCATCGCCTCGAACGGCATTGCCGGCGACGCCATGCTCGCTTCCTACATCATCGAGAGCCATCTCGGACACGGCTTTGGACGAATTGTCCGAACGTTGGCTGGGCTTGGAAACCAGATACCTACGAATCGCTGTGCGGCAAAGGCGCGAAGCAAATCGATGCCGACGTCGCCATCGGGCGAGGCAACCGAATACGCCGCCCAAGACGCCGATTTCGCCCTGCGCCTCGAAGCGCACCTGCGCGCGCAAATGGACGCCAAGCAGCTTGAAATGTAGTAGATGGAGCTGCCGTCGCGCAGGTATTGTTTGAAATGGAACGCAACGGCGCACCGATCGACCGCGCCGAACTCGCCCGCCAAAGCGCAGAACTCGGCGCCGAGCTGATGAAGCTCGAACAAGAAGCCTACGCCGCCGCGAATGACAGTGTTTAACCTCAATTCGCCCAAACAGCTGCAAAGAAATCCTGTTCGACAAAATGGGTATCCCCACCAAAGGCCTGAAAAAACCGCCAAAGGCGGCATTTCCACCAACCAGCTGTGCTCGAACAGCTCGCGCCCGACTACCCCTGCCCAAAATCATCCTGCAAAACCGCAGCTGGCGAAACTCAAAATCCACCCACACCGACAAACGCCCGAAATGATTTCTCGCAAAGACGGCCGCGTGCGCCACCACCTACGCCCAGCCGTCGCGCATTACCGGCCGCCTCGCCAGCAACAACCCCAACCTGCAAAACATCCCCATCCGCACCGCCGAAGAGTCGCCGCGTACGCCGCGCCTTCCACTGCACCGCAAAGCGGCGTCATCGTTTCCGCCGACTATTCACAAATTGAGCTGCGTATCATGGCGCACCTCTCCGGCGACAAAACCCTCATCGCCGCGTTCCAAAACGGCGAAGACGTACACCGCCGTACCGCCGCCGAAGTATTCGGCATCTCCCCGAAAACGTCTCGCCCGAACAACGCCGCTACGCCAAAACCATCAACTTCGGCCTCATTTACGGCAGTAGCAATACGGCCTCGCCAAATCGCTGGGCATCAGACAACCTGTCCGCCAAAACCTTCATATCGACCGCTACTTGCCCGCTATTTCCCGGCGTCGCCGGAATACATGCAGCGCACCAAAGAACAAGCCGCCGCCCCGAAAGGCTTCGTCGAAACCCCATCCCGGCCGCCGCCTCTACCTGCCCGACATCCGCAGCAAAAACGCTAACGCCCGCGCCGGAGCCGAACGCGCTGCCATCAACGCCCCCATGCAAGGCACCGCCTCCGACCTCATCAAACGCGCCATGATAGACGTGTCCCGCTGGCTGGTTTCAGACGACCTGAAAAAGCAAACTGATTATGCAGGTGCGCGACGAACTGGTGTTGGAAGTACCCGAAGCCGAGACTGGATTTAGCGAAAGAAAAACTGCCGCAGATTATGGCGAAAGTGGATGAAGGGATGTTGGAAAGTGCGCGCTGGTGGCTGAGGTTGGTGTGGGGATGAATTGGGAAGAGGCACATTGAGATAGTATGGCGTTTAACCGATTGTTTTGAGAAAGGGATAAGACAATGAATTCAAAGTTTAATTAATGAAGGCGTAAAGTTATTCAAAAACATTGACAAAGCGATTGAGAAGCTGAATCAAGCTTTAGATGAAATTAAAGATAAAGATAGCCAAATTGAGGAGCAAAACAATATTCAGTTTTTGCTAGGATGCTGTTATTTCGAACAGGCGATGAAAGCCAAAGGAGAGTTGCGACTAAGTTGTTCGATCAGGCAGTTGAACACCACCAACAACAATTGCGGCTTGCCGAACAGCTGGAAAGACAAGCAAACGGCCTTTCAGAACAAATCGATGCACGATTTTGTTGGGTCACTGCTATTTCAAGCAGGCGATGAAAGCCAAAGGCGAGGAATCGGAACAGTTGTTTGGACAGACGGTTGAACACCAACAACAATTGAGTCTTGCCAAGCAGCTGGCAGACAAGCAAAACAGCCTTCAAGAACAAATTGATGCACAACATTGAGCTTGGCCGTTGCTATTTAGAGCAGGCGCTAAAGCCAAAGGCAAGGAGTCGAAACAGTTGTTTGGGCAGGCAGTTGAGCATTTCCAACAATCATTGGAATTTGCCAAACAGCTGGAAGACAAGCAAAACTGCCTTCAAGAACAAATCCTATGCCCAATCTGGCTTGGCCGCTGCTATTTAGAGCAGGCGAAAGAAAGCCAAAAGGCGAGGAGTCGGAACAGTTATTTGACAGGCAATTAAACACCGTCGACAGGAATTAAGGCTTACTAGACAACTGTCAAAATGAACAGAACAGCCTTCAACAACAAATCAATGCCCAAGCTTGGTTGAGTCGCTGCTATTTAGAACAAGCGATAAAGCGCAAGGCAAGAATTCGGAACAGTTATTTGGATGGAGCAGTTAAGTACCGCCAACAGCAATTGAGACTTGCTAAACAGCTGACAGATGAACAGAACAGTATTCAAAAACAAATCTATGCCCCAATGTTGGGTAGGCCGTTGTTATTTAGAACAGGCCATTGCAATTAAAGATAAAAACTTCTCAAGCTAAAAATTTTTCTAAGCGGGTGAGGATATTTTTTATCTGCTGCTAAACGTTTATCACAACTGATTGATAAGTCTGAAAGAGAAAAGTTAAAAAGAGAATCAATGAATTGTTACGAAACTCTTATTTTCTCCAAGAAGAAAAATGGCAAAAAGTTATTTTGATCAGAAAAAAGTAGGAATACGAAAAATTATTCAAAAATAAAAAGACGGCTTAACCGATGCGATCTCCACCATTCTGGCAGTTTTAAATGTTCCGCCTATCGAATTGGGGCGATTCCCCTTGCTCATTATACTTCTCCTTCTGTATGTGAAAGATTATTCGGCATTGTCAGCGATAAAACTAATGATAAAGCCGATAATAACGATCCTGTTGACAGTAACAATGTTAGTCCGATGAGAATCGGCAGCTCCACTTATATGAACGATCCGACTGAAGGAGAAGGGCTATTGGAGCTACTGAATTTTGCAGGATTTGGAATTGGAAAACAAGGCTGACTGCCCTGTCCATAATGCTTTCTTTACCTGTTTCTCCAGCCGTGTCAACGATTTGAACCAGTTCCGTCTATATGGCAAAGAAAACAGCGTGGAAGCATCGGGCTGCTGCTTGGTATTTAATAAAAGCGGAGATTGGTTGAAAGAGCCTGATATTTCTGCTTCGTTCAGAGGTTTTACAAACAAACAGAATGAAGGTTTTAAAAGAATTAGCGGAGGTGGATGTGGCAGGTTTAGAAGATGAAAACCTGCCGCTTTATCAGGTAGCTTATATCAGCTTATTCCGATGAATATATTGCTAAGGAAAAATGCCAATATGGCTACCTGATGCAAGAAGACCAAAATTCGGTATTCGATTAAAGCCTGTTGGGAAAAATCTAAAATGGCATAAGTTCCGTATTAAGGAGCTCAAAGCAGCGTTGTGGGAAGTTAATGAACCCTATCTAAGATCAAAGATGAAGACAAAAAGCTTTTGGAATATATCCGCTATCTGTTTAAAGATTTTTGCATTCCGTGACGAAGAAGAGTTCCGCCTGCTGAAAAATCGAACAAATCGGTTCGGACAAAATCGAATATTGCAAAACCACAAAATCCGTCTATCTGCCTTATGCCGATATACGCGATATTGTGGACGAAGTCATTTTGGGGACGAATTACGAAAAGAGTGGAAAAGAGCGTAAGGCGGAAGTTTTTCAGCATTTGATGCGAAATTATTATCCAAACGTTAAAGTTTCCCGCTCGTCGCTGCCGATTAATGCCAATCCGCCGATTAAAAAGGATTAGCCGGCAGTAGGTCGGATACTTGTATCCGACAAAAGCCGCTGCCACCTCAAAAGCCGTCAGATTCGAGAATCTGACCCTACTGAAACGGGCATCGGGTGTAGTGTGTACGGTACGCACGCACGCGGTTGTTGAAACCCAAAATTATTCGAGGTCGTCTGAAAACTGGTTTCTCTCGTTTTTCAGACGACCTTTATTTTAGGCAGCAGGGTAGGGTGGGTCGGTTGAAAAGGCGGTTTGCCCTAGCGTGTTAAATCATGTTAGGTTATGATGTTTCTTTTTAATATATAAATAGATGGCCGACAGGTCGTCTGAAACGGAGAAAAGGCATGAATGCCGTAGTGGTTGCAGTAATCGTTATGCTCGTGTTGTCGCTATCGCGGGTACACGTCGTAGTGAGCCTGACTGTCGGTGCGTTCGTCGGCGGACTGGTGGCGGGAATGCCGCTGGAAAACATCGTGGATACGGCGGGCAATGTAACGCAGTCGGGGATTATTCCCGTGTTTAACGAAGCGCTGAAGGGCGGCGCGCGGATTTCTTTGTCTTATGCGATGCTCGGTGCGTTCGCGATGGCGATTACCTATTCGGGGCTGCCGCAGCAGCTTGCGGGCGGCATTATCCGCAAACTCAACAACAGTCAGGATGCCGCGAAAGGCGAAAGTTCGGTGAAATGGACGCTGTTGCTGATTATTTTGGCGATGGGCATCATGAGTCAAAACGTTGTGCCTATCCATATCGCGTTTATTCCGATGATTATTCCGCCGCTTTTGCTGGTGTTTAACCGTTTGAAAGTCGACCGCCGCCTGGTGGCGTGTGTGATTACGTTCGGTTTTGGCGACGACTATATGTTCCTGCCTTTACGGCTTCGGCGCGATTTTTCTTGAACGACATCCTCTTGGGCAACATCAAATCTGCGGGTATGGACGTAAAGGCATCAGCGTCATGCATGCGATGGCGATTCCTGCGCTGGGTATGGTGGCGGGAGCTGCTGGCGGCGTTTGTCCACTACCGCAAATCACGCATTTATCAAACCAATACCGTCGATACGGAAGACAACCGCGAAGCATCCGAACAGCCCCAGCCTTCGGCTTACCGCAGTCTGGTGGCGGCGGTGGCAATCGGCGTGTGCTTTGCGATTCAGTTGATGTATGAAGATTCGCTGGTTTTGGGCGCGATGCTGGGGTTTGCCGTCTTTATGATGCTCGGCGTGATGAACCGAGATGCTGCCAGCGATGTGTTCGGCGAAGGCATCAAAATGATGGCGATGGTCGGTTTCATCATGATTGCGGCGCAAGGCTTTGCGGCAGTCATGACCGCGACAGGCGAAATCAAACCGCTGGTCGAACACAGTATGCAGCTTTTCGGCGGCAATAAAGGCATGGCGGCATTTGCCATGTTGTTTGTCGGATTGTTGGTCACCATGGGCATCGGCTCTTCTTTTTCCACCTTGCCGATTATTACTGCGATTTATGTGCCGCTGTGTATCAGCCTCGGCTTCTCGCCGCTGGCAACCGTCGCCATCGTCGGTACGGCAGGCGCATTGGGCGACGCCGGTTCGCCCGCGTCCGACTCGACGCTCTACCTCGACCATGGGTTTGAACGCCGACGGACAACACGACCACATCCGAGACTCCGTCATCCCAACCTTTATTCACTACAATATCCCGCTGATGATTGCCGGCTGGATTGCCGCGATGGTGCTGTAAATGAGTGAAATGGACGAATTGGAACACCGCATCACCGAGCTGGAAATCCAAACCGCACTTCAGGAAGACTTAATCGGCAGCCTGAACGATACGGTGGCGAAAAATGCAGCAGACGCTGGATTTGCAGCAGGCGCAGTTGAGGGCTGCTTTATCAGAAAATGCAGGACAGGGCGCAAACGGAGAGCGCGAGCCTTACAGCCTGCGTGATGAAATTCCGCCGCATTATTGAATGCGGCAATATGAAAAAGGTCGTCTGAAAAACCTGAATCAAAGGTTTTCAGACAACCTTGGGCGTTATCAATATCTCGCCATCGTCCCATCCACCTGCAAAGCCCAAGCATCAATCCCGCCTTGCAGGTTAAACAGATTTTCAAAACCCGCGTCCGCCAGATACATCGCCGTATGCGGGCTGCGGATGCCGTGGTGGCAGTAAACGACAATCGGTAAATCGTCGTCGGGCAGCTCCGTTTTGGCGCAGCGGAATCAGGTTCATCGGGATATGGATGGCGTCAGGCAGGGCGCAGACGGCAGTTTCCTCATCGGTGCGCACGTCAGTAGATGGAACGCGCGACCTTCTTGCCGCCACTGTTGCGCTGCAGCAGGAGCAGTTGCGGGATCGTCATGATGTTGTGTAGTGAAATGATGGAAACGATGAAAGGTCGTCTGAAACGTTTCGCCATGTCCGGCTGGTTTTCAGACGACCTTGATTTCAAAAAGTTTAAAAATCGAAATCGCCGAAAGGACGGTTTTCTTTGTCGTCCAAATGCGCAACCAGCGTGTCGAACAGGACTTTTTCTTCAAATTCGTCGCCCTGCGCGTAATCAGCAGCGCGCGCTGTACCGGCCGGCGACCGACGATGACCGCCATGCGGCCGCCGTCTTTCAACTGTTCTTTCAATACGTCAGGCACGCGGTCCACCGCGCCGCCGACGTAAACCGCATCAAACGGCGCGCCCGCGGAAAGGCCTCGGTCAGCCCGTTGTTTTGCACATAATCGACTGTCCGAAAGCCAGCCGTCCAACACTGCTTTGGCGCGGTTTTTGCTGCTCGGCATCGAGGTCGTCTGAAACCACTTTACCCGCCAGTTTCGCCAAAGCGCGGTCGCATAGCCCGAACCCGTACCGATTTCCAAAACCGTATCGGTTTTAGTCAGCTTCAAACCCTGCGCCAACCGCGCTACGATTTTCGGCTCGAGCATCTTATGTCCGTTGGCAAGCGGCAGCTCCATGTCGGCATACGCCAAACCCTGCAAAGACTCGCTCACGAAACGCTCGCGCGGAATCTCCTCTAAAAGCGTCCAAAAACGTCAAAATCCAATACATCCCACGGACGGATTTGCTGTTCGACCATGTTGAACCGCGCTTTTTCAAAATCATTTTGTGCTCCGTTAAATAATTGTTTTTAGCAATGGCAGACATTATAAAACCACACTCGCCGCGTCTAACTTCACGCGCGCGCCGCCCGCCCGTTTTTCGGTCTCGCCGTCTGACGCGAAGCCTTAAACCGCTTCTCCAAAATCTTCGCTAACTCGCCCAAATACAAAGCATCCGTCTCATCAAACTGAGCCAGATGTTCGACGTCCACGTCCAATACACCGATACAGCGGTCGTCTGAAACAGCGGAACCACAATTTCCGAACGCGACAAAGACGAGCAGGCAATATGGTCGGGATGCGTTCACATCCTCGACGACCATCGTCCTCGCTTCGCCCAAGCCTCGACCGCACACCCCGCGCCCGAACGGAATCCGCGTATACGCCAGCTGCCTCTGAAACGGCGCCAAAACCACTCGTCCCGTACGCGTATCGACCAAATAAAAACCCACCCAAAAACCAGCCGAACGCCTCCTTCAAAACCGCCGCCGTGTTCGCCAAATTCGCCACCCAATCCGTCTCGTCCGCCACCACAGACTCAATCTGCGGCAACACCTCCCGATAAAGCGCGGCCTTGTCCGAAGCCGAAAAATGAAGCGCGTGCATAGCCATGTCCATATATGCGTATATCAAGCAGTTATTAGAGAACAGGTCGTCTGAAACAGCATTTCAGACGACCGGGCATCCTGTTTCAGTTGCGAACCCGTCGCATATCCACTAAACTTCACGTTACATCACGCCACACACAGCGTACAGCCAAAGAAACACAACACGGAGCAAAAAGATGTATGCACCAACCGGAATGTGGATCAAAAATGGGTCATCGGCAACTGGAAAATGAACGGCCGACTCCAAAACAACAACGCACTCACGCACCGCTTCCGCATCATGCCCACCGCCGAACGCGTCCTCATCGGCCTTTGCTGCCCCGACCGTTTACCTGTTGCAACCGCACAACGCCATGCAGATTGTCCTCAACAACCGCATCCTTACCTGCGCCCAAGACGTCAGCCGCTTCCCCAACAACGGTGCCTACACAGGCGAAGTTTCGCAGAAATGCTCGCCGACATCGGTACAGACATCGTCCTCATCGGACACTCCGAACGAAGCCTCTATTTCGGCGAGAAAAACGAAATCCAACGCCGCAAAATGGAAAACGTCCTCAACGTAGGCCTCATTCCCCTATTGTGCGTCGGCGAAAGCCTCGAAGAACGCGAAGCCGGCAAAAGAACACGGTCATCGCCCACCAACTTCCGTACTGCATGGACTGAACACGAAAAACATCGCCGTGCGCCTACGAGCCAGTGCGGGCAATCGGCACCGGCAAAGTCGCCACCGTAGAACAAATTGCCGACATGCACGCATTCATCTACAAAGAAATCTTGTCTTTGTGCGGAAGCGATGTTAAAATCCGCGTTCTTTACGGCGGAAGTGTGAAAGCAGACAATGCAGCCGACATTCGCATAGTGCCTCATGCAGACGGCGCATTATTGCGGCGTCATTACCGTATGACCCATTTACCGCCATCATCAACGCAGCGCAAGCCTCGTAGAAAACATATGCGAGCCTTTTAAAACCCTTATCTGGACGATATTATTTCGCTTTGTCGGTGGTTGCGGTATTGCTGCTACACGGCAAAGGCGCGACGCAGGCGCGACCTTCGGGTCAGGCAGCGGCAGCGCGCAGGGCGTATTCGGTTCCGCAGGCAACGCGAACTTCCTGAGCCGCGCAAACCGCCATCGCAGCGACTTCTTTCTTCGCAACCTGCATGGCAAAGTGGCTTTATATCCATACCATACAAACAAACACGGTGGACTTCAGCATGTGAAACAAACCCAGCAGGCTCCTAAACCTGCCGCTCCCGCTGAAAACCAATCCGCACCTGCTGCACCCGCCTCAGCAGCAGAAATAAAAAGTTTCTAAAATGCGACATGGGCGTAAAATTGCAGACGCACTATCTTGAGGGGGTAGTGGCCGTAGGCTCGTGCGAGTTCAAACTGCTGTCGGCACTAACATACAAAAACGCTTGAAAATTTCAGGCGTTTTCGTTTAATCCTCGTCTAATACCATCAACCAATCTCAGTAAACACAGGGCTTTCAGGCTAGATTGCTATCCTCATTGTCTTCTTCCTGATTGTATAATTCCGTCTAATTCAGCTTAATTGAGTAACTAAAATTTACGGTATCTTTTGCGGTATCTGAAAAATACTCGATACCGTAAAAATGAAGCTGAACGACCGATAAATCAAAAACGCCAAGCCTGCCGAAAAACCGTTTAAGCTGAATGACGGCAATGGCTTGTATCTGTATATCACATGAGCGGCGGGAAGTTATGGCGGTTTGACTTTTCGCATAACGGCAAAAAGAGAAAACATTTACTATCGGCAACATCCGACCATATCACTGGTAGAAGCCCGCCGCCGCTGAAAACGCCCGCCGTTTGCTTGTATCGGGCAAGACCCCAGCGAAGCCAAGAACAGGAAAAACGCGAACGGCAAGCCGCCGCTTTAAATACCTTTGAATCACTGCCCGCCGCTGGCATACCGACACCACACCGTTGAAAGAAAACCACGCCGCCGGTATTATTTTCGACTTTGAAAGGTGTTGCTCTAACTACCCGCTTTCTTAGCGGTTTTTCATTTTCGATTATCTGATGCGATACACGAAACCTGTCAGATATTTTGGATTTATTCATAAATGAGATCCAATGGCGGCCATTCCTCACTCAAGGGCGCGACGATTTCAAACGTCTGATCCTGATAATCAAATTTTATCCACGCATGAAGGAACATCCTCGATGCAGGCTTCCCGCCGTAGAGCGTATCGCCCAAAAATCGGACTACCCAAACTTTTTCATGGCGACACGAAGCTGGTGGTTTTGCCCGCTATGTGGATGCAGGACGAACAGGCGCAGGCCGGTTCTAAACCGTGGCTGCCAAATTCGGTCAGCAGCGGATTTTCCATACTGCGCACTCAGTTTCCATGTGCCGCGCCGCGATTTTTCCATATCACCTTTGGATCCAAACCCTGTTTCTTAGACGGCTTTGTCCGTTCCCAGCGCCAAATAAGTTTTACGCATGGTTTTGGCGGCAATTGCTGCGCCAGCGCCGACGCGCTTTTGGCGGGTTCAGGGCAAACAGCAGCACGCCGCTGGTCAGTTTGTCCAGCGGTGCAGCAGCCAAACCTGCTCAAGACCGAGCTGCGCCGCCAGCGTCTGCGTCAGGCTGACTTCTCCTCTTCCTGATGTACGGATACGCCGCAAGGTTTGTTGATGGCGACAAAATCCGGATGCCTAAATAAGATTTCCCATTTCAGACGACCTATTTCTAAACATAATCGCCGCCACCGACAAAGTGATGGCGCCCAATACGCAAAACAGTACGCAGGCGGAAAATCCGCACGGCTTTGGCGATCATCAGCATATCGCCCAACAAACCACAGGACGGTTGCCAACATCAATCCGGCAACGCTGCCGAGTACGACCATGGATAAGGATTGGTAGTTTTGCCGCCAAACAAGACCGTGGCGATTTGGGTTTTATCGCCGATTTCCGCCATGAAAAACAGGAAACCGTCGCCCTGAACGCGCCGTATTTGAGCCAACGGCTGTCCCGGGTTTTCATCTTTATCGGGCAGGAGCAGCCACAAGCCGACCGCGATGAAGCTGATGCCGACGACCCATTTGACGGTCTCAGGAGAAATGGCTTCCGCCAGCCATACGCCGACAAATGCGGAGACCAAATGGTTCAGTAAAGCAATGAAGATGCTGGAGACTACCGCATTTTTCTGGGCGAAACGTGCGCGGCAAGAAAGGGCGAGCAGTTGCGTTTTATCGCCGATTTCGGCAATGGCAACGCCCAGTATTGAAAGAGAAAAATGCTTCCATAAGATACTCAACCGAAGCGGGCAAAACAAAAGCGTTGCACATACCGCCCGCAAGGGTATGGACAACGCTTACGTCTTGCCTGTCTCCCTGTTGTCAGGAAGATGCTGCCACCATGACCGATCTTTGTCGAACTCGGTCAATTATGTTGATAACGGCTCTGATTGTCAGTGAAAATCAGATATACTCCCGCAAGAGTGTGCGCATTATAAAGATGGAAGGAGGATGCACAAGTAATTGGCGGCTAAGGGTCGTCTGAAACCTTGGAAGATGCGTAAAGAGATTATGCTATGATGCCCAAAGGTCAAAATCCACCGGAGTATTAATGCAAAAGTATTGGATATTGTGCATCGTTTGTCTTTTGGTATGGTGGCTGTTTTTGAGCTGGCTGCACCTATGCGCAGTCAATGTGGAAAAAGGTCGTCTGAAACCCTGTCTCCGCCGATATGCTGTTGTCTTGTAATGCTGTTAACCGCAGAGGAAAACCGAACTTGTTTGCGCTCGCGGTTGAAGCTGGTGTCAGGCTGTATCGGCGGCAAGGTGGGCGAAGTCGCTGATGAGTGGAGGAACGGACAACGACGGCAGCAATGAAGCTCAAATATGCGGATATGGCGTAGAAATGGGCGTACCGTCGGAAAAATACGGTTAGAAGAATATTCGAGAAAGCATATGAAAATATCGTGCTGAGGTACCGAAGCTATGGGATGCGAACGAAATCATCATTGTCAGCGATGCTCTCCATCTCGCGCGTGCCTCTGGCTTCGCTAAGCGTTAGCTGGCAGGTAAAACTGTTGAATTGTATGCTTCAGGGGCGTGCAAGCGATTCGACGTTAAATTATTTTGCGCAAACTGTCTCGGGAGGTGCTTGCATGGGTAAAGGCGGTTGCACTTACAGTTAGGGGCTGACTATTATTTTTATAATAGTAGATGGCCATGCGTTTGACTGACTAGAATTAATATGAAGAGGTCGTCTGAAAACCCACTTCAGTTTTCAGACGACCCTCTCTAATATTTCCTGCCGATTACATTCCGGGGAACATTCCTTTCATACCCTTCATGCCTTTTGCCATACGTCATCAGTTTGCCCAGTCCTTTTCCCGCTGAACATTTTCAGTGACTTTGTTGTGATTGTTCGAACTGTTTGAGCATTTTTGTTAACTTCCTCTACGCTGGTGCTGGCGCCTGCGGCAATGCGGCGTTTGCGGCTGGCTTTGAGCAGGGCTGGATTAGCGCGTTCTTTAGGTGTCATGGAGTTGATGATGGCTTCGACTTCACCCATGGCTTTTTTTCTGCCGTGCCTTCGGAAATTTGTTTTGGAAATCTGACCCAGTTCGCCCGGCATTTTGACATCAGGCTTTCCAGTCCGCCCATATTGCGCATTTGCTGGATTTGTTCTTTAAAGTCATTGAGGTCGAAGCTTTTGCCTTTTTGCAGCTTTTTCGCCATTTTAGCGGCGGCTTCTTCGTCTATGCCTTTTTGGACATCTTCAATCAGGCTCAACACGTCGCCCATACCGAGGATGCGACTGGCGATGCGGTCTGGCGTAGAAGGGTTCGAGTCCCGTGATTTTTTCACCGATACCGATAAATTTGATGGGTTTTCCGGTAACGTGGCGCACAGACAATGCCGCGCCGCCGCGTGAATCGCCGTCCATTTTGGTCAGGATGACGCCGGTCAGCGGCAAGGCTTCGTTAAATGCTTGTGCGGTGTTTACAGCGTCTTGACCCAACATGGCATCGACGACGAATAAGGTTTCTACGGATTGACGGCTGCGTGCAGCGCTTTGATTTCATTCATCATCTCTTCGTCAATCGCCAAGCGTCCGGCGGTATCGACCATCAAGACGTCGTAAAAGTGTTTTTGCATAATCAATCGCAGCAGTGGCAATTTCGACAGGTTTCTGATTGGAATCGGAAGGAAGAAGTCAATGCCGACTTGCTCAGCCAAAAGGCGCAACTGTTCGATGGCGGCAGGGCGATACACGTCGGCTGAAACGACCAAGACTTTTTTCTTCTGTTCGTTTTTCAGTAGGCGGGCGAGTTTGCCGACGGTGGTGGTTTTACCCGCACCTTGCAGACCCGCCATTAAAACGACAGCAGGCGGCACAGCCGCCAAGTCCAAAGAGGAATTTTCCTTGCCCATCAATTCGATCAGGGCTTGGCTGACGACGCCGATAGGCTTGGTCGGGCGTCAGGCTGCCGGCAACTTCCCTGCCCGAGGGCTTTTTCTTTGACGTTGTTGACAAATCTTTTACAACAGGCAGGGCTACGTCCGCTTCGAGCAGGGCAAGGCGGACTTCCCGCAGCGCCTCTTTGATGTTGTCTTCGTCAATTTTTGCTTGACCGCGGATATTTTTGAAAACTTTACTAAAGCGGTTGGTTGTTGTTCAACATGCTTGTCCTTGGTAATGATAATAGCTGCCCTGTTCGGGGCATTCTTTGCTAAAATAAAATTGAGATTATTTTACACTATCGCGTGCGGTTATGTACGCGCCAAGAAAGTTTGTTATGCCGACTATCCTGATTTGCCTGATACTGGTGTATGCCGGATTGGGTATATTCGTTTGGTTCAACCACAAGACCCGAGAGATTAAAAGATTATCCTCTCAAAAGCCGAGTTGGCTGTTTTTGGGTGCTGCGCTGACCAGCGCACGGTGCCGTATTGCTTATGCCTCGTCATTCAAGACAAGATTTTGATCATGGGCTTTCGGGTATTCCATCAGTTTGATCGTGTGGTTGATGCTGCTGGTGTATTTCGTTGGTAGTTTTTCTATCGTCTGCGCGGATTGCAGCTGCTTTTGTATCCGTGCGCAGCGTTTACCTTATTATTAGGCGCGCTGTTTCCAGGAAAATATGTCGGTTATCAAATCAATGATTTGCCGTTTATGTCGCACATTGGTACATCGTTGCTGGCATACGGTTTATTCGGCATTGTGACCTTGTTTGCCGTTTTGATTTTTGCTGCTCAACCGTAACCCGTGCATAGACGACGTGTTTCCAGTTTGTCCGGTTTTCTGCCGTCTTTACTGAGTTTGGAAAAGCTCATGTTCCAGGGGATGTGGGTAGGTTTTATTTTATTGACCTATTCGGTTGTCAGTGGGACATTTTTGCAGAGGCTGTATTCGGTAAACCCGTTACATTTACCCATAAAAACCGTATTCGGCATTCTCTCATGGATAATTTACGGTGCGTTGCTGCTTACACAGTATGACGGCATGGCGGGGTAAAAAGCAGCCGTTTGGACAATCATCGGGTTTGTCAGCCTAATGTTCGCTTATGTAGGAAGCAAGTTTGTATTGGAAATCTTGCTGCAGCGTTAGTGCGAGAGTTATTCGGGTAATAGTGTATTTGATTATAGAAGGTCGTCTGAAGAGGTTTCAGACGACCTTTGTTTTTTGATTTGAAATAAAAGTCTTTGTATTTCAGGT
>BNJU01004228.1_pt1 | contig 60995 bp, 106 predicted proteins | sample 8539281 | NCBI WGS metagenome assembly BNJU01 (sample SAMD00202456, study PRJDB9452) | human saliva metagenome | isolation source: human saliva | place: Japan
AACAAACTTACTGAACGAACTACGTGCGTTTGCTCGCTTTACACGTAAGCTGGCGGATTGGATTCTAGTGAGGACTGGGGTTTGATTGAAGTCGACTAAAGTCGGTCTATTCGAGTCCAAAACCATTAGGAAGAACTCGGAAAGATTATTAAAGAGGAAAAGTGTCATAGCAGCTAAAAACTACATACAAAGTTGTTGCTCTGCCGAGGTCTTTGTTCGTAAACATCCTGAACAAACTGAGAGAACGTTGTTCGCTTAGCCGAGTTCGGTGAGCGTCTCAATCGTACTGGGTAGATCTGAATGGGTAAAAGTAGAAGACGGATACGTGATGAACCAACCGTACATCATTGAACCTGATCTGACAAAAACTAAAGCTAAGAAAGAGGCTGAATAGTTGCGACAAATAAGTCGTCAGATTATGATCTCCTCAACGGGCCACAAACCTGCACGTTCGCCTGAACAGCGTGAAATGCAAATGATGGCACTTGCGATGGAGCTATCAGAAAACGTCTCAGGAAGGAACTTACGGCTTCGAGATTGTCTACTGGTTAAACCAAGCCAGCCTAAAAAGCTCGACAGGAGCGTAAAAGCAACACTACTAAGCGAGTTGTGCAAGCACGTATCGACTTGATTCGTAGCGATCAACAAGCTGAACTGAGCTTTAAAGGAAGCGCAGCATTCAGGGTTATGCTGGTAAACCAGAGAGACATCAGTGCTTTCTGAAAGTAGATTGACCTATACTGAGATGTCTAAGTTCGAGTCTTATAGAGAGCGGCTTAATTATCTTCGTTTGCGTGGAGTACAACACGAAGCACCTCGAGATATTTCAAACCGGTTCTATAAGTCCAGAGCTTGGTTGCAATGTCGAAATTATTCGACGTGACCTTGGATAAAGACTTGGGCGTTAGGGACTTTATGTCGAGCAGACTATAACTGTCCATCATGAATCCTTTAACGAAAAGAAGACATCAGAGAACTTGACCGAGAAATTGCTTTCGATCCTGACGGACTTATCACGGTCTCAGACCTGACGCCATAAGCGTATCCACTACAGATCAGAAGGAGTATCAACAGTGGGTGGAACGCGCAAACCGGGATGATAGCAAAACTATGGTGAGGATGAGTAATGCAAACAATCTATGATATGATGTACTCAACTTCGTCGAGGTAGTGCATGATCCAGACCCAACAACTAATCGTAGTTAATACTCAATCAGTACGTATATCGATTCCAGCATTAGAGTGTTAGTCAGGAACGGTATTGGACATCCATGCGACTGTAATATTTGAGAGCCTAATCTAACATGGGCCGATTTCTTCTATGGTCATCTAGATCTTGAAGAGGGGATTAAACGCCACCTCGAGAATGAGTCCTTTGCAAAAGCTTACGTTGGTATCAGTACGATTATCGCATATGATCCTCCGCAAGCATCAGTCTTGACCGCACTAAAAGAAGCTCGAGATGAAAATCTTACTCGGTCTAGATGGGAGGTAGAGTATGTCAAACACGACATGTGAAGGCGATGATGAGTTGCTCCCACTCTGGCCGTAAGGGTGTAGATGGGGACAAGCATATATTGAAGTCGAAACGTCTCAGCATTTAGTTCTAGACGACGTCGTAGAGACATGAAGGCGATCTAGATGAACGTGAGCGTGAAATCGCACTACTAAATTTATATCGTAATCGTGACCGAGTTTCAACTAAGGTGCTGAAAGAGAAAGTCAATCGTATAGAGACTGAACAAAAACTTAAGAAGCTTGCCGAGGCGCCAGCTATTGATCGTGCCGAAGCTAGAAGAAACGTCAACAGGCCCGACTACAGTTTGCTTTCTACGCTGCTGCGGCTCTTGATGTTTACTCAAAATGGCTAATCAATCTATATAGAAGTTTGACCCTCAAAACAAGGGAAAGAACTTAAGAAGGCTCTTGAAGATTTCAGTATCGTAAGTGGTATGCGAAAAGCATTTAAAGATGTACCACTTACTTTAACTAAGTTTGATGGTAATGTTAACGTAGATACTAGTAAACTATTCCAATCGGTTAATATGGCTAGGAAATTTGAGATGTATACATTCACGAAACAATTAGAAAGGCCCAAGAACTTATGAAACATTATGCGGTAGGTGGGACTTTAGATGGGGTTTATATTCCGTCAAATGAAGACACTCTTCAATGCTTTGTGCAGAAAAGGTGTGAAGTGGAAGAAGAGTCATCCACTAGCTGAAGCCGGGAGATACATCTTGCTGAAGACTGTGTATGCTGTTGATGAAAGTTATTGATAAACATGTCGAAGACGCTGCGCGTAGTGAGAAGACAGTGGAACGGAACATGGCCGATAATAGTAAGATTAAGAGTGGTGTTCAGAAATGGTAAGACATAGATCCGTCTGAACAGAAATATCTATGATGCTTATGTGCAGTGTAATGAAACTTATGGAAGAGTCGGTAGCATGCTGAAGCACGTCAAAAACATGCTAAAGATGTGACAGCTAGCCTGCTAAAAGATGTGAAATCAGACAAAAATAATACCTCGTGAAATAAAAGGAGCAATCGATGGTATTTAACAACACTGCGGTTCCCGTCAGTACGGATCGATTTCGAGAGGCTGTGTGCGAGGAGAAATTCCCTGTAAAACCGTGAAAGTCCGATGCAAATGAATCGGATCGATGGATATCGCTAATCCAAACTATTACTAGACTGAGCGATGCTGCTAAAGGGTTTATCGACTTCTGCGAATGAGATGACTCTTGATTGATGATAGCCCATTAACGCTACTCACCGTCTTTCCGACTATGGGCCGAAGACTTGCTTTGCTTGGTTTGAGATCAGGAAGAAAAAGTTTATGACCTAGAGACGAAAATTCAAAATGGTTTCATCAAAAGCGCAGATTGCTGTAACAAACAATATCTGATTGTGGCTCACGTGTGTACTAAATCATGTGTATGCTGCACACCATGCTTATGGTTTTGGTTATCGACACGAACTCAACACACAGGTAACAACTCATAACTATGACTCAGGCGGAAGGGTGCTTTATCGCTGCTACAGCTATACTCAGTGCAGCCAGGGTGCTTCGAAGGGTTTTCCTTGTTTGAGGTCTAACGAGGCTCTAATAAAAGCTCGAACTCAAAAGTCACAAGCGCAGTTGGCAATTACCAGGAAGGCATTCTTAATCGATTTACTAACTCTCTTTTGAGAGTTAAACCTATAGTCGGTTAAGAAACTTCAAGGGTCTCATGTCAAATACGCCTCAGTCGATGAATGGTTTATCTGGTGATATCAAAGAAGATGTTATCAGTGCCTTGGAACAATCTAGCTTCTAAAGAACCGGTATCGATGACTATATTATCATGCCGTATCATCAGCAGAGTACAGTTCGTGACTCGTAGGTGACTCAATCGAGAAAGGTTACTAGATATTTTACGTGGGCAATGCATGATGACCGCATACATCTATGTACATATCGTCTTGATGATATTTCCGAAGTTGAAATCCTGATGATGTGGATGAAGCATGCCTAATATTGGTATTACCGTTTCATATGAGGCATGATCAGCGTGACGTTCGACGGGCAGAATTCTCTCCTGCGAATAGAAACGATATCCTCGCTAAGCGGTTCAGTGCCCATACCAGTTGAAGGATTTCTACATACTTCTATACATTTGAAAGAACCTTTACATAGGCCTCAGAACTTTAGAGGTCTGGAAGTATCTATGGGTATGGACGCCTCACAAGGGGATGACTTCTGGGCATTCACCTGGATCATACCTTTGGGTCGTGGTCGATATGGTGTACAGACTCGTTCGTATGTTTCTGAAGTTAAAGTATGAGGCATCTGATTCGGCAACTCAAGCTAGTATGATCAGTTACAAGCAGAAGGTCACGTTGATTTATCATGCCCGGCAACTACTTAGATTAGAATTCTGTTTATGAAGACATTAGTGCTACATTGAGGAAATGGAATGGGCTGTGATCTCATTTGGTTTACGACCGTATACCTTAAAGAGTTTGTTGAACGTTGGTGTATGGAAAAACGGAGACATGGTGTCGAAAGTTGTACGTCAGGGTTCTAAAACAGAGTCTGTACCTCTTGGTGAACTTAGAACATGGCTACTCTCAGCGACCTTATTTTCTTTGAGGAACTTGTGAAGTACTAGCTATGGGTAACGCTGTTGTGGTGCAAGATAACAATGGTAACTATAAACTATCCAAAATGCGTAGTGATGAGAAGATCGATAACGTGGCAGCCTGTAATGGATGCTTGGAGCTATCCATAAACGTGATGAGGCATTCTTGTAGGATGGTAAACAACCCCTTAGGATCATGGAACGCATTCATGTCAGCCCGAAACAGGGCCGATTATGATGGTCACTAGTTTTCAGCTTCTGGTTGGGACTGACCAGCAAGTGCTTTCGTGGATTTACACATTTGACGTCAGGATTTGGTCAATGTAGTATTTCTGCGAGTCGCCCTTGACGTAGCAATGGTTGATTTCAAAACATTTGAAAATCAATCCTGAAGACAGTGAGTCAGACCCCTGTGGACTCGGGTCTGATCAATTGTTTAACTTTATCGGCCAACATTGACCAAACAGGTCGTGCGTTTATTTACTGACGTCGCATGGTCATTTTCTTGAAGAAGGTGCGGTGCACTTGTCCCCGTCAGCACAACGTCTAAACCAAACTGATGATGGTTCGTATGACGACTTCTTTCAATGCGTGTGGGTAAGATCATGCAATGGTATCCTCGCACTGTACGTGTCCGAGTCTATAATGATCAAAAATGGTTTAGAACACGAGACTTAACGTTGTCAGAAACAGTCCGTCTGTGATCTTAGAGTCGCGCAATTGGCACATGCGAGACCAGAACTCTACGCTCAGACTTCTTGAGCAGAAGATGGATTTAATGTGACTGCACAGGACGAGGCGATTTGGCAGCAGAACTAAATGGTTTTTATTCAGTCCCTTATGCTACTAGAGTGCGCTGGCAGAGAACAGCTGCTGATCGGCAAAGAGATCAGCTTTGAAAACAGGCACTTGCTAATAGTCGAGTTTGGTATTGCTACTTTGGATGCGAGTCGGAAATTCATTCATACTGGTGGTAACACATCGTAACAGTTGATGTATTCGGCTAAAAACAAGACTACTATAACCAAGTTGGTATCTCTCTAAAATTCTTGACGGCGCACACTGGTCGAGACCGAACTAAATCTCACTACCACATGGCGGTGACGCTATTCTACAGAGTACTGCCGATGGTATCAGCCGTAGTTTCACTTACAGACAGCACGCACACAGGTCAGATAATCAGTATTATCGACCGCATTCCATGCGCTACCAGTTGGGACAACTGGGTACTGCGGCAGACCCTCTTTGCTCGAAACGCAATCTTCACCTCAGATGAAATTCGTGCACGTGGTCAGAGCCCTCACGAGTCAAATCGCAGATATGCTCTTTAACAAGAATATCTCTACCGATGTACTGGACTTGGTTGGTATGGGAGGTTATAGAAATGGGTACAACCCAGGCGAAACACAGAGATCTACGATGATGGCTGCAGTGGCTACGTCGATGCTGACGCAATCCGTAGATGAGTATGGTAACTGCTTGGATGTATAATAATTTATGAGAAAATGTGGTTGCTGAAGAAGCCTCGACTTCGCCGGATGGTAACTAAGAACGACATTCGTTGTAGCGTATGGTGTGACAATTCGTCATGATGTCCTTTCGCCAGAACCATGGCGGTCAAGTTCTATCGTGACATGCAAGCGGCTACTCCAGTCCTTCAAACGTGTTAGGGGTATATGCAGACTCGAACACCGAGATCAGGTGTCTATAGTTATGGCTATCTTAACGATACCGAGCATGCAAAGACACACGAGTCCTTCTTAAACATGGTGATGTTAACGCTATGTCTATTGGGGCTCGAGGTATTCTGAGAACAGTAATGATGTAATTCATGGTGAAATCTAGTAAGTAAGTCTGAGTTCTTAAAGGTGCTAATCCTGGTGCGGTTATCGAGACATGTTATGTCCCATAACGCTTACGGGACTGAAAGAGTACAGGCGACTGTGCTACCATTTTTCACTAGGTATCACTGCAGGAACTTCTTCATTCTGCAGATGTAGAAGAAGAAGGGAAAGAACAGAAGGAGGGACGAGATGTCTCGTTCCTACTGAAGAAATTTTGAGAGGATCTTGCTGACGAAGAAGTGAGAACCTCGTTAATGCACGTCAGTACTGATGTCTCCAACGCCCTTGAAGCGGAAGAAGCAGACGGTGATGAAAAAACTCAAAATGAGTTAGAAATCAACGGTTTGGATGAAAACGTCGAAACTACTGAAGCTGACTCAGCATCCGAAACTGAAACTAGCGAAGACGCTGGTGAATCTGGCGACTCTGTCGCTAATTCTATCTTTGAAGAGAAAAACTTTGAAACACAATCAATTCCAAGGAACTACTCAAGGCGAAGTAACAGAAAAAGAACTTGATAAGTTGCTCCATAGCGCTATCCAAGGTAACGCAACATCATTCGCTGGTGTATTGCGCGCAAATGACGTCCTCGGTGAAGACTCACTTCAACACGGTTTGATCGGTATGAAAACATTGTTCCCACAACCAGTTAATAACGGTGTGTGTTAACGTCTACAACCCAGGATCACTAACATCGACAAGATCATGGGGACAATTCGGTAGTCTCCACTTTCCTCGTGTTAAAAAACATGTTTGCTAACCTTACGAAGAGCGAAAGCTCGGTGCTCGTGGATACATTAAAGGTATCAAACTCTTGACTCTATCGAGAAGTTTACTTCGGTGAAACTTCTCCAGGTTCTGTTGTTCGTCGCGAAAACAATCGACAGCGACGACTGATCGACTTTTGCAAGACGGTGGATTTGCAGCTGTTAACTTTGTTCAACAAGTTCAAATGGCTAAATTCAAAGAAGAGATCGTTAAGCAGCATTCTTGTCTGACGGACGTCCGTTGACACTTTCGACGGTAAACGTAACCCTGAAAAGATCAGTGAAAAACATATCTGCCTATCATCAAAGATGATCCGTTGTTCGTAATCAAAGCAACCGCTGCTACATTTGAAACTGCGGTTGATGATGTAATCAGTAAAGCATTCCCTGCTTACCAAGGTTCTGGTAAACCATGTCTTTATATCAACCCATTTGACTTGGCTAAGTTGAAGACTCTTAAAGACAAGAACGGTCGGTATTTGTATGCTCCATCTATGGATAACAACCAAGTACCGTAAATACAAACATTGCAGCATACTTCATGTGTGATGAAGTTGTTGAATACTGTGCACTTTCCTCAAGGAACATTCATCATTGGTAACCTATGTAGACTATCAATTCGGTATGTCTAAGAATGGTGAAATCAGCACATTCGATAGCTTCGATATCGACTTCATGCAACATAAATACTTGATGCATGCCCGTATGTCTGGTGCTATTCGTACACCTAAATCATTCATCGTGGTTACTGTAACTGATAAAGCTGCTGCTGATGAAACTGCTGTTAACTTCGATTCTACTGGTCTTAAATCTAAACCAACTTGGACTGTACAAACAGACCCAACTGAAGTTAAAGGTGTAGGTGCTAAAGCCGTAGATTACGATGCAGTGACAGTTAACGATATCAGCTATGACTGAGGAAGAAAAGAAAACCTCAGTGATGTAGAAAACTGCTCTAAACAAAAAGAAACCTAAAAAGCTGAAATAATCTTTGAAGATAGGAAGGTAATATAATGACAAAAGCTGGAATTAGAGTTATCTTTCCGTTCCAAAGACTTTATGGAGGAAGTTGCGATTGGGGAGACTATCGGCTATAAATACACGTTTCCCCCATTGTTAGCTGCTCGCATAACCTCTAAGTCATTTAATATAGACGACGGGAATAGTATCAATCAGAATACTAAGACTACTCTTATATTTGATACTCTACTTCCTAATAGTCCAGATGATCGATTGAGTCGTATTACACATATCGTGTATATGGGTACCATCTATAGAGTCGATAAGTTCGTCCGTATCCACCCTAGAGCTGCCTATAACTATTGATGATATTGAGTTGTCTGAGCTCAAAAAGGTGAGCTAGAACAGATTGTAAAGGAAGCTACTCGAAATCTCAAAATGATTTGAAAATTGACGCTTTTAATAAACTTAATGTTAAGGATGTGTCTGATGAAAATCCTACTCCTGGCACTTTAGTACTTTCGGATGGAATTATTCAAATCTGGGATGGTGAGAAGTATCTTGACATTCTCAGAGTTCATTAAAGAGCACACTAATAATTCATGTAAACCTGTTGGTATAGAGTAATGCCGATACATTTAATAGAGCAAGCAATGCCGTGCGTCTCCTGGTGGAGTAAATGAAATGCGCGGATCCGGTTCCGCTTCTGACGCATAAATGAATTATAGGTGATTATATGAAGAATAGAGAGCGGTTCTTAGAAAACTCCAAAAGATAATATCACGCCTAATATCTACTTCACACCACCCGACAGTGTTGTACTTAAGTATCCTGCTTGTGTGGTTACTCGTGAAGATATCGATGTCCTTAAGGCAAATAATAAGATTTATAATGCGAATATCGCCTATAAAGTAGTGTATATTTCCAGAGAGGAAGGCGACGATATTTTCTTGAAAAGTTATGAACTTATTTAATCATTCTGCATTTCATTGCGAGATTATAAATATAATGGGTTATACCATAAAGTATTTGTCGTCTATGCATAGAAAGGAAGAATATGGCAACAGTACAAGAAGTAATTAACTACGCCCGTTCATTGGCCGATCAAGGTATCGGTACTGATGCCGACGGAGCATATGGTACACAATGTGTTGACTTGCACAGTATTTCTAGATTTACTTGGTAAAATTCTTTTGGGTAATACTGTTGACTTGCTCGACTCAGCTCGTGACAATGGCTACGAAGTTGTGTACGACGCTATTGGTGTAAACCCACGTGCAGGGGCTATCTTTGTAATGGCCACTACCGACCATAACTACGGTCATACTGGTCTTGTTATTGAAGACCTGACGGGCTACCATTAGCACGGCTGGACAGGAACATCGATGAAACTTTGACTCACTTTATGTTGGAGGCCCTGCTCGATACCATATCGATGACTTTTACGGTATTGTGGATGGTTTTTATCCACCCCTACAACGATGAACCTCAACCAGAACTCTGTAATCGCTCTCAACCTGAGACTCCTGCCGATGAAGTAGGACTCATGAAGAGACTGCTCGTTTTAGTTAAAGTTGCTGGACTCAATGTTCGTAAGGCTCCGCACCTATCTGCGGAAATTGTTGATCTATACACGCCTGAACAGACATTCATCTACGACCAATGGATGGATGCTGACGGGTATCGCTGGGTGTCTTATATTGGGCTACTGGCGGTGAGTCGACGTTGTATGCTGGTAATGTTGAGAATGGCGAACGTATCAATGCGTTTGTGAATTCCAGCTTAAATTATTGGAGGAAATCTATAAATGGCACAATTAGTTTGGGATCAGGATACTAAACGTCTCTTTCGAGAACGGGTTGACAACGGTGTCCTTTACGTTATCAGAAGCTAATGGCGAATACGCAAAAGGTGTTGCTTGGGACGGTTTGACTAAAGTATCTGAATCACCTGAAGGTGCGAAGCTACTGCGAAACACGCAAACAACAAGAAATACCTTAATCTTGCGTTCAGATGAACGTTCAGGTCAAATTCTGCCTTACATATCCACAAGCGTGGAATATGTCAAGGTAAAGCTTTTCACCCAGGACTAGCGATTCAGGAGCTAAGAAAGAACTTGCTGTGTAACAGTATCTGGACAAGCAATGTTCTAACTTTCGGTCTTTCTTACCGTACTTATTGGTAACGATACTGAAAGGTTTGACGATGTGGTACATTCTTCACCTTGCTTTACTCTGCATCTGCGGTGTATCATGTAAAGAATACCAAACAATCAACGAGCCCAGACGCTCTTGAGTTCTCTTGGGACTGGAAAGCAGTACCAGTTTCTGTACCAGGCATAAGCCAACCGCACACATCGAAATCAACAGCACTTTGTTGATAAAGATAAACTTGCAGCTCTTGAGAAGAAACTTATGGATCTGCGGATTCAGAACCAACTCTTCCAAAACCAGAAGAAGTATTCTCTTCTTGGATTGGCTGCAGGGTAATTAAAATTAACGTACAGGGGATAGGGGTTGACAGCTAGGTCATGCTGGTACCGAAAAATTCAAAAATGGATTAAATATATACATTAAAGGAGTATGAAAGATCAAGAACAGTAACTTATAACAACTTGCTAACTGGTGAAGAGTAACTGAAGAACTTGGTTCCACTTTCACGTAACGATGAAGTTGTTCTATTTCTAGGTCGTGCTAAGATGGATTGGGAAGACTACATCAAAGAAGTAATGGCTCGTGAAGATATTGACGTGATCTTTGACTTCATTGAAGGAATTCTCAAACAAGCTTATGGTGAACGCTCAGAAGACGGACGTACTTTCATAAAGATAAGAAACTTTCCAGGAAGACTGTTAACTCCAGAAGCTTTACTCAGCTTTATTTATACAAATGATGCTGGATGTAACTGAAGACGAAGGTGATGGTTCTGAAGGCAACACCGCTAAATTCTTCACGGCTATTGTTGGAAACCCAAATAAAGGAACTGTTCCTGAAAAGGTTTCTAAAATCAAGAAGAAATAATGTATAGATGAGGGGTAATTTTACGCCCTCTTTTTATTTTTATCTCGTAGGAGGTCGGTATGTTAGTAGATACCCTGATAGGAGTATTATAACGAGGAGACCAACCAATTTATAACTATACGGGTCGACGTTTCACCCTTTGAAATACGCTAAAGTATTAGCCGAATGAGTCTCTATATCGCCAAAGCCTTTTTTAACTCGAGAGGAAAAGACCACTGCAGAACTCTTTGACTACTTTATTCTTATGTGTCAAGATGAGATTACTTATGATGATTTGACAAGTGAAGTTGTTACACAACTAGGAATGTATCTAAATGATGTTCCTACTGAGACGACTATCACTAAAAGAGGAGATGATACCAACACCTCTTCAGCCGGCATGATACAAACCTCAGAAGTAATCTACGCCTGTATGGCTAATGCGAGAGTTCCTTTTGAATGTGAAAACTGGAACCTACATAGGCTATTGACTATGTTGACCGTTATTAGTGAATTGAATAACCCTGATAAGAAGAAGATGTCTAAAGCCGAGACTCTTCGTACATATGAAGATCTCAATGCTAAGCGCTTGACGCAAATTGAACAGATGAAGAAGGAGAAGTTAAATGCGTCTAAAGGTAACGTCCGTTAAGGTAAAAAGCGGATTAGCCAAGTCTTTAAACAAAGCCTCTACTTTATCCAGTATCAAAAGTTCCTCATGTCATCTATTGGGCATAAGGGACTTAGACGTCTTTATTAGCCTCTCATCACGTTCAGGTAAGACTGCATCGTCATGGGACATGGAAGTCGAAAAAAATCAAAATGGTTATACTTTGTACTATTCTAACTCGAATAAGATTTTGGATGGTACGCCCTTGGTAGTCCTTATTGTAAACGGGCATGGTACCGGTACCGGTGGTTATGTCCCTGCTAACAATTTTGTTACTCCCATTGTTGATTCTGTAGTAGATGAGATACTGAGGAGGTGGAGAATATAATTGAGTAAACAGGGTAATCGAAGAACGCCTTGTCAAACTAGGTATTGATAATGAGCAGTTCAAATAAGGATTGCAAAGAGTCCCTGTCTTCTACTTCAGATTTAGATAAAGGACTCAATCAAGCAGCAGATGGTAAAAAGTGGGTTATTCGGAAGCGAGAAATCTACTAAATCCTTATCTAATGCCGTTACCGGATTGCTTAACTCAGCCCCAAAGCTGGGTAATGCATATTTGGGCGTATTCGATAAGATTACCTCTGCTATTGGTGGAACTACTGGCTCTGTAGGTAAACTAGTTTCTAGTATGTTCAACTTTGTGTCTCCTTTTCAGTTCTGGTACTCAAAAGGAGTTGCAGATGGATTAAGTAAAATTCAAGACGGCGTTACGAGCAGTTCAGGCCAAATTGGATGTTACAATTGTAGCAACCGTGGCTCTGGCAATATTGCAGCATCTAGTACTACCGGATTGTCTATCGCTAAGAACATCGGAGGAATATTCGATTCGATCGATGCTCTAAAAAGCAGGGTTTGACAGTTTGAAGATAAGATCAACTCCGTAAAACATGTTGGTTGCCGCACTTGGTAAATCGAAATGGTAACATCACTAAACTCGTTGGATGATTGAAGTATGCTGAGACAACCAAATACTCTGTTAAAACAGATGGCTGGCCTTGGCACAATTCGTAAATGCTGGGGTGTCTTCAATGAAGCGACTACTGCACTTAAAGGTTGGGGTAACTTGGCAGCATTCGCGATGTACAACTGATGGATTTAACTCACTCCAACTTTGAGGTACAACAGGCATTACAAATGGGTATGATGAATACCAGAACTGGATGTCTGTGGAAAACGCGGTATGGGCAACTAAGCGCTTTAAAGATATCTTTGATCGATACAGCTACTCAAATGGGTATTAATATCGACATGTCGGAAGGTTTCAGGGATCTCTGAAGATGGTTGGTTGACTAATGAAAGTCTTGATCTGTCAGCTGGAGTAGCTTGCCAATGATGAGACTTTAGTCAAAAATGAAGCAGAATTTCACACATTTGGTGAAGTTGAGGCCGTATCAGATCAGGTTACCTCAGCCTGGGCTCGTTTCTGGAAACACCATTGGTCAAGCAGGTAGTGATAAGCAACCGCCTTCTGACTAAATGGAATAATATCGCAGCAAACGCTACGGGCGCTGTTGGTAGTGAAAGCTAATGATTTTAGCTAAGGCGTTTGTCGAATTCGGTGACGTAACTATTGTTTAAAAGCCTTAGAGTCTGACATTTGTGTATTGGCGGCATCTTTTAACTCATTTAGGTACTGCATTTACTCATGTCTTCGGTGAAAACCTAGGATCTAAGATGATGGAAGGTCTATCGAATGGTATTATATAAATTTGCTGATAAGATTCGATTAGGTAAAGCCGAACTTGATGCATTTCATCATATTTTCATTCTAGTCTTCCAAAGTCTGAAATGGATTGATACTGAAGTATTTGCTAAACTTAAATTCCTAGGTGCCCTTATTCCAAATCACCTTGTATAGGACTTAATCATTATAGCCGGGTATGATATCTAATTATTCATCCGCAGTTCGTATGATTGAGAAGATCTTACAGTTGATTATTCCATTCGATAAGATTGGTGGAATATTCAAGTTTATTGGAGATGTATGGACTGGTTTATGGGATAAACTACATAATGGTTTAGCGTCATTCTCAGAGAAGTGGTATGACTTCTTTGGTAAGATACCTCCAGGATTCGATAAGATAGTTGCTTGGTTTAGTAAACTATGGCAGGTTATCAAATTCCTAACGCCGTCTATTGATAGGCTCAAACAATCTCTACATGGACTTGTTTCGAAAATCACACATCCATTCAGTACATTAGGAAATGCTCTTGGAACCAATACACGTAAATTCAATGAATGGCTTTTCTTTGTAGGTAGCGCTACACAACGCTTCCCTATTTTCGGTAAAGCGTTAGGTAAATTCCTTGTTGGGTTCTCTAATTTCAATGATGCGACTCATAATATGGATCACTGGGCAGGTCGTCTGGGTAATAATCTACGTAATGCACTATGGAAGATTCATCACATGGGCTAACGAGACAGAGCGTATCAAGGTTTTCATATAGAGAATTCTGGGGAAGTCTCATGGAGGCTATGGACTTTGTGTTCTTAAAAGAGAAATTCTTACATGGAAACAGTTCATGAGCGTAGTGATAGGGGATAAACCACTCCCACCACAACTTAAGAGACGTGTTTAGTGGTTTCATTCAAGATGCCTGATATGTCTGGTCTGAGAAGCCAGCTTGCATCATTCGCTGATGTACATTCGGTGTAATGATCGGCGGAACCCAGAATTTATCAAAATGGTTAGAAACTACTACATTCTCATTCAGGGTTTGCAGATGTTATTCGTCGTCAGTGGCCTACACTTGATGAGTATGCTGACAAACTTGAGAAGGTTAAATTCTCATTAAGTTTCTTGGAAACCAGTTGTCGATAAACTCGGTGAAGCTCTTAAACGGCTTAGAGATACTCTCTGATTTCAGCTTTGGTAAGCTTGACTTAAGTGGTATTACCAAACCATTAGCTGATGCTGGTAAGGCTATTCATGAGAAATTTCTCAGAAGCGTCGGTTCCAGGTATTGTGAAAGTCTGTTGACGGTTTCCGTAAATGGGCTAGTGAATCTATCTCAGTTTCATGTGCATCTCGCCCCATTCGCTGCGGGTGGAAATGGTTATTAAAGAGACTTTTCGGTAATATTCGTCCAATGAACTTAAGAATTGGAAAGTTGATTTTAGTACTTCAAAGGTACTTAAATACTTTCAAGGATGGTTTAGTGGGTTCTGGGAAGGGTATCAAGAAGACCGCATCTGGCCCAACTTTCACTACGATCGGAGAAGGTATTAAGAACGGGTTCACTGCTACTATGAATTGGCTACGTACAAATGTAGAGCCGTGGTTTGGAGACTTCTTCAATTCATTACCTGCAGGTTTACGAAATGCGTTTGATCGATTAGGTTCTGCATTACATCAATTCATAAGTATATTTGGTTCGGCCTTTGAGTGGTGCTAAACTAGACTTTAGTTCGTTTGGATCAACCATTCAAACTGTTAGCGATGCTATTCATAAGGTATTTGAGAAACTCAAAGAAGCACTTAAGAGTCTCTGGGATGGTTTCAAAGAGATCTTTAAAGTACATTCTGCTAGTGCCGATGAAATGACGGCTGAAGATTATGGCGTAAGTAAACTTGATACCCTAAGTACAAGCTTGCGATGTTGATAATAAACTTAGTAATGTAATAACAAAGCCACTAGTCTATTTGGTACAATCGGCGAGTTGCTTAGAGAAGATTAGTTCTGTAGGTGAAGTATTTAAACCATTACAAGATGTGGAATCGAGCCCATTAGGTAGATCTTTGTTATTGTTGGTATCATGCTCCTTTGGAACACTCAAGAAAGTTCTGAGGTATTAAGGAAGTATTCGCACATTCTTCGATACCCCAACCAGGAAGAAGGAAGGCGCTTGATGCGGCTAAAAGGATTATTCACTCAAATGGGTGGGTTCTTTAAAGCCAGCTCGTTTTCGAGAATATTGAAATCCTTCCGTTGGCTATCGGTAGACTTACAGCGGCGCTCCTAGTCCTATCATCTATCCCACAAGACAGGTTGATAACGGTGTTTTGGGTCTCGCTGCTGTGTTGTTGCCTTCGAAGCGATTCTACTTGACATTATCGATAACTACTGTAAGTTCGATAAGGAAAAGAAGCTGAGGGTGCTAAGAAGATGATGCTCGGCATGCTAGCAATAGCAGGTCTCTATATTCCTAGTTTCAGGCGCAGTGTCTATTCTAGGACATATGGATACAGGAGCACTACTGAAAAGGAGGCTTTTGCTAACTGTTCTACTTACTCAGTACTTGGTGCTATAACCGTTGCTGAGACTAGGTTCCAAGGCGCAGGCGGTACAAAATCTTCAGAGATGAGAAAAATCTCTGTAAGTCTTTTAACTTTCATTGGTATAGCCTATGCTGTTAAGAAGGTAGCTAAAGAAGTTGTTAAATTAGGCCAAATGGACTTAGGGTCTCTTTCAAAAGGCTTAGCTAGTATCGCTGTTATAATCGGTGGCCTGACCCTCATTATCTGGCAGACAAGTAAGATGGAAAACGTCAAAATGTCTTCAGTTTTAACATTCTTAACTGTAGCTAAAGCGATTTCTGGTATCACTAAGACTATTCAGAAACTTGGTGAGATGGATACCAGACCCTTATTCAGGGTGGTACTGCCGTGGCTATCTTAATGTCCGTTATTGCAGGTAGTACTTATACCTTCAGTAAGCTTGATAATACTAAGCAGTCCTTTACTAAGAATGCTACTGTGTTATTTGCAGGTCTAGCTGGCATCATGTTTATGATGACCAAACTTGCTAATGATATGGGTCAAATGAAAGACCCTGGTCTCGTTAGTTCTAGCACTTGGAGCTATGTCTGTCGCTATTGCTGCTATGGCTGCGATATCTCAAATGATTAAGTCCAATGGCTTGGGTGATAGAGGTATCGATGAAGGTATTAAGAACGTCGCTGTAATTGCAGGGGCTCTTACTGTAGCAGCGTTTGGTCTATCTCTTCTAGCTCACAGTGGTGCTAACTGGGCTGAAATCTTAGTAGCTTCTGTATCACTTGTCGGTGTATTCTGCGGAATTGCAAGTTGGTCAGTTGCTTGTAGATTGAAAGTTGAAGACTTCAAAGGTATGGCTGCCGTGGTAGCTTCAGTTGTCTGCAGGTGCCATTGGTCTTACAATCTTGTCTAAAGTTCCTATCAAAGGACTTGTTGTGGCAATCCGTTGCTCTCGTTGGTATATTTACTGCTATCGCCGGCATCGGTGTTCTAATGAGCAAATTCGGTGGCGCTAGTGCTGTTGCTAGTATAACAGGTATCGCAACTGCCTTCTTAGCTATGGCTGCTGGTATTGCGGCTGTTGTAGCTGCTGCTGGTTACTTCATTGAATCTATCAGTAAACTTGTTGACTCTATCACTCAGACTCATCGAGGCTAAGCTTCCCGACTAGGTAAAGAAGGCGGTAGGAACTTTGCCGAATTCTTTAAAGAAGCGGCTAAAGGTGGCGATAGTATAGCTGAGGTTGTTGCTAAGATGGTTGAGGGTATCGTAACAGGTACCGTTAAAGGTGTTGAAGCTAACTTACCTCGTATTGTCGAAATAGGCATCCAGCTTATCAAAGGTATCGTTATTGGTGTAGCTCAAGCTGCAAATGATCTAATTGGCGCTATCCTTGAGTTGGTGGTCAGATTATCGATAAGATTTTAGGGGCACTTCCTACATGGATTACTAAAATTTGTGATGGCGTGCTGTCAGGTATGCGGCAAATCGCTCAATGGGTTCGTAATAACAAGAACGTTATTGTTGTATCCGTAATGGAAATCTTCGCAGCGATTACATCAGTTATCGCAGAGTCAATCGCAGCCTTACCGGGTCTTATGTTTGATGCTATCGGTAGCGATACCCTGGTCTGGGTGGTATGATGGAAGATGCCCAAGAAGGCCGCATACGACGCTGCTGACGGATTCTCAAAATGGCAACAAGATCGTATTAATGAGACCAAACGCTTTGCTGAACTTTATGGTCAAAGGTGGTGTCGATGCCGCTGTTCAGACTCTTGAAAAACTTGGTCAAGCAGAAGTCCAAGCGGCGGTTGCTTTCAGTACTAAATCCACAAGATGGCCTAGAGAAATTCAAGATCTTCTGTTCTCAGCTAGGTATTCAAGGCGCGGATGAATTCATTAAAAGGTCTTAGGTCCGGAAGCGTTAGTGCTCAGGAAGCTAATAGCTCTCTTCGCTAAGATGGTTGAAATGGGTGCGTCTGAGGCGGATGTTAAAAAGATCGCTGAGGCCGCTGGTTACGACTATGCAAACGGTATTCTTACTGCTAAATCTAAAGCCAAAACTAGTGGTGAAGAAGTTAAGAAATCCTTGGAAGAAGGACTTGGCGGAGATGGTAGCTTTCGATTTAACCCAGTTAACATCGGCGTTTACAAACGAACGAATTCATGGGCAGTAATCTGAGATATGACCAAAGTACAGGCTGCTCTGAAATCTGGTCAAATCAATGAAGAGATGATTACCAAACTTTCAGAAGGAGATTTCTCTCAATTATCTGAGGAACAGATGCAAGAGTTCCTAGCAGGTCTTTCTAAATCTGAAGAACCTGCGGGAGAAAGAGCCAAGGCAATTCGCGACGCTGTAATTAATGGCTTGAGTAATGACGGTCAGGGGTTCGACCAGAGACTGTCGCCAGCTTGATTAATTTAGATACACACTTGGGTGGTAAACTAGATGAGTCAAAGCATTAGCTGCAATCAAATCAGGAGAATTCCACCCGAAATTATCGCACAGCATTGGCTGAGGTGATTTTCATAAAATATCTGAAGAAACAATGTGGCTGCTTATATCAAGAAAATTGAAGATTCCGCTCCTCCTGCCGGTGATGCAGCTGGTAAAGTCGGAGAACAAGTTAATCAGATTAGATCAGATAAAGAAATCGAGCTCTTGAAAGCAGACGAGACTGGTAAAGGTGTTGTAAAAGAGGCTAGAATGTATGTATCAGTACCTGGCGCGATGTCTCATTATGGATCAATACGATGGTGCTATCGATAAACAAGGTAAAACAGCTAGCACAAATGCTAAAAATACAGGAAGTTCAGTTCAAAAGAATCTTGAAATCCCAGGTTTCCGACTTGGTTCGGAAGGTACATCAGCCTATTCAACTTAGGTATTAAGACTCATGAAGGTACAGAGAACAAATGCAGGTATTGTAAGAGATGGCTGCGTAGTCAGTTGTCGTTTGATGCATCTGGTTCAGGAGCCGCTATTGCAGAGTCCTTTGCTAGAGGTCTTGTTAGTGGTCGAGCTACTACTGCTGTTACAGGTGCTGCTGCTCAACTTGTTGGATTAGCTAAGGCACACCTTCCACACTCACCCGCTAAGATGGGGCCATTCTCAGGAGAAGGTTGGCGTGAGGTTAAGAGCTCAGAGCACGATGTTGCAGAGCGTTCGCTAGTTTGAGCAGCATCAACATCTATAAAATGCGGTTAATTCAACTATGGGTGGTCTGATGTCTCATGGTACTGATGCTATTACTAACATAAATGGTTATCTTGATGAGAATATGGAGCTTTCACCGACCATCAAACCTGTATTAGACATGTCCAACCTTTCTGGATATTCATGGACAGGAAATGGTTCACTTAACCTACGGACTATCGGGTGTGAACTACGGTTCTCTTAATCCAACCACAAGTAGTGTAGCTACTAATCGCGCAAATATTGCTTCAGTTGTTTCTGGTCTAAATCGTCTTGATGAGAAACTTGAGACTCTTGCCGAATGCACATCTAGCAATGATTTGCTTTGCTCAAGATCGTGATAGTCCAGTCTATGTAGATAAAGATCTTGTTAACCGATCTCTGCCCCTGAGTATGGCAGAAGCTCAGCGGTCATATTCTGACCGACCCTAATATGTTAGAAGAGTGTTACCAACGATATGAGATGAAAGTTGTTTCTCCATAATCTTCGGAGAAGAAACTGAAGCTGTTGATATCGGTAAACTTATTGGAACTATAACTAAAGTTGAACGGAACGTCGGTGCTGAGCAGAGTCACACATATTCTGCCGGCACTGGCCGTTTTGGCTAAAGACTTGGCTTGCTGGGACACAGGGTTTCGTATCCAATTACAGTCGAGAGGTAAGTATACAGGCAGTCCGTCTGATATCTTGAAAACTTCGAACTAAAGTTGGCACGAGCTCTAGTGTCCTGATGGCCCTAGAAGTTGCAGTTCGATGACCAAGACGGTAATTATTATCTTGCCGTGTGTAATGGTCAGGTTAAATTTACTGAAGATCTTAAAAACTAGAGTAAAGCGGATGTCTATTTCTTTTGAAGTTCCAGATGTTACTCCATTCGGAACGAACAAACTACTAACTATTAAACACAACATCGCCCGAAATCGGTTCGATGCAGCGTAATGGTAGTATTATCAAAATGACTTTTAAATAATGCAGGAAGTGCGCCAGCTATCCTAAGATTAAAGTTAAGAATAATGAAACTAATGGATGGATCGGTATTGTTAATAAAAATGGTCTTATGGAAATGTGTTTTAAGTACTGCAAGTGCAGGTGGTGACCGTGTTTCAACTGGTAAATGGGATAAAGCATATACCCTACTCAACTTAACACCAAATGATAGAGAAGGTTGGAGTAAAGGTAAGAATATCACTGCCAAATGGGCGAATGTTTCCCCCTACCACTGTTAACCACGCAGAAGCAAGTGACTTTTGGCGAGCTGAATGGGCTCAACGTAGACGTGGCAGTGTTGGTTATGACTGTCGGTTCCACTGGAACCGACAAGGTCAGAGAAGGGGGTAGGTCAAGACTGGGGGTGCTGTATTTATGAGTTTCCTCTTGCTACAGACCCTGATGGTCAAAAGGGTGCTAAAGATTTTCGTTGCGATTTTAATATAAAAGTATGGGAGTCTAGGGTCGGACAAACTGGTCTTATTACTCTTGCCATGACGGACGATGATAAACTTATTGCGCTTATGGTATCGACAAATGGCTTACTGACCGCTCGTATACGGCCAAGTATTTGCTACAAATGATATACATAAAGACGGTGCTGTACCTCGTGTTCTTAGATACTTCGATGCTAATAATAATGAGCCTGGACAAATTCGACCAAATATTGCGTTTAATAGCAGTACAGGTGCTTGTTACATTATTAAAGAAGGCCTAAGTTTTACATTTTACTTATGAGCAGACCAACGACTGTTACCGATCCATCAAAACAGCATATGGTATGCGCTAAAGTTTTAATGTCATGTTTGGTCGATTTATCTATGAGCGTTCTGATGTAGGGCATCTAGACCTTATGACAGTACAATCGATTAAATTCCAGAAGATTAATGCTGAGCGTTACGACCTTGTTCTATGAGTATAACAAAGGTAGTACTACATCGTATGAGAATGTAAACCAACATTTAATGCTGATCCTACTGCTGCAAAAGATTGATGTATCTGCAGAAGGTGACTTAGTTAATGGCTCCAGATACTTTAGTATACCTCCAGGTGAGTCTCAACTAGAGATACATAGTTCTGGATTTGTACAACAACCGCCTGATGTTACTGTAGAGCGCGTGGGAAGAAGCATGGCTGTAAGAAAGGAGGCGAAACTTCAGAAATGAGATTAAAACCTGCGTAGCAATTAGCCGTACACGACAATGCTATGAACATCGTGAGATCGCATCAATCAATGATGTACCGGGTTCTCTTAAGTATTATAATGATGAGGTTTCATCAATACTGTGGTAAGGTCGACCACCTTTAGATTTACAGTAGATAAATTCCTAAATGGAAAGTTGAATGAACGAATAAACAATCAACCTCTGAATGTTATATTTCATTCCATGAAGATGGTAATGATTATGTATTTAATGTTATGTCGCTAAAGAGACCGATCATACCATTGAATTAGATTGTGTTTCAACCAACTAGAACTCTTAAATGAGAAGACGCTTGCTTATGAGTCTAAAGCTAAAACATTTAGACAGTAGTGAGAGACATGGCTCTGTTTCGTTATACTGCATTGAATTAGGAATTTGCCAAGTTGACGGTCTTAAAACGCACACTAAGTTTGAATCTGAAGATGATACCTGTCTTGCTCGTATTCTTAAGCTTTGTTCAAGTCTCTTGATGGCGAGATGGAGATTAACACTAAGATGACTCCTCGTGGACAGATTTCGATAAGTATATTCTTAATGTATATAAATCCCGTGATAACTCAGTGATAGAAACCAGGTCTTGGTCGTGTCCGTACTGATATTCGTTTACAGATGGGACGATGTTGTGTCTGTAACTAAGAAGGAAGACAAAACGAACTTGTTTTCTGCTATCCGTATTCGAGGTAAAAGATGGTGTGTCATATCACTCCAAAAAGCTATGATAATTAAGGCTGCTGATGGTGCATAATGGAATTGCACTGTAATTCTCATACTATCTATGCTCAATTTCAGCTCGCTCTTTATCCAAAATCTCAAACAAGCGTGATAACTGTGACCCATGGATTGTTCGTGATATTAAGACTGAGCACACTACTCCCGAAGAAGCTTGGGCGTATGGAGTTCGTATGTTGAAACAACATATGTATCCGGTTACTACTTGGGAGATTCAGATTAACTCCGCTGCAGTTTTACAGCGTCACGACATTAATATTGGTGATGTAATCTTCATGACAGATGAAAACTTTGTCGGTGGGTTACTTATCCGTGCCCGAGTTGTAGAGATGGTTAGATCATCTACTAATCCTAGCGCGACTAAGATTGTATTGTCTAATATTATCACAATTCGTCCAACAAACAATGCTACTTTGATGTCTGCAATGTCCCGCATGATTGCGGAGTCACAAAACTTCAAAATGACTGTAAAAACTACAGGGTCTGTTATGTTTCGTGAGTTAAATGAGACCTGCGACCTTATTCCTACTTTATTTAGAGGTAAAGAAGAGATTCTGGACGTTGAGTATACCTATTATATTGATGGTAACCTTGCTGGTAGTGGCGATAGGTTTACTGTATCCAAGTCCAATATTGGTACTAGAAAATCTACAGCTATCGTCTCTATACATGCCTGGTACCAAGGTAAGATGGTGGAATTCCAAGACATATCCTTTGCTGCGGTCAATGATGGTAAATCACCTATATTAGTTACTGTTGACTCGACAAAATGGCACTGCGTTTAGAATGAGTTATCAATACTACTGTCATGCCAAACGTATTTAGAGATGATGAAGAGATTCGATAAAACAGGACTCGCCTACCCACTGGACGATATCTTAAAGACGGCAGTATAGACACGACTGGAGCAAACCTCGAGGGTCAGAGTGAGTCTAAGTAGCATTTGTTGTAACTAATATTGATGTTGAAGAGAAAGCTACGTATACCGTAGAGATTTATGAAAGATAAGGAGGTGGTTATATGGTTGTAGCAACCGGTCAAATCACAATTATTGACGTCGACGACGGAAGAACCCAATATACCCATTTCGCTTATGCTGACTCTGCGGATGGTAGGACTGGATTTAGTAAAGAAGACACTGGTAAGAAATTTATTGGTGTCTATCAAGATTTCAATGCTGCAGGGAAGTGATAATCCTGCGGCTTATTCTTGGACTAAATGGCGAGGAGGTAGTGATGGAGCGGCGGGTCTTCCTGGGAAACCAGGTGCGGATGGTCGCACCCCATATATCCACTTTGCATGGGCAGATAGTGAAGATGGACGGCAAGGGTTTGAGACAACAAATATTGAATCCATTGATGGTAATGTCACAAGAACACATAAGAAGTATATGGTAGTAGTATACTGATCATGAAATTCAAGATAGTTCTGATCCTGGTCATTACAAATGGACTAGGGTAAAAGAGGTGCGGATGGGGCTAACGGGTTCCAGGTAAACCTGTGCTGATGGGCGAACATATATCCACTTTGTACTGACTCGGCTGATGGTGGAACTGAGGTTTACTGTAACCCGGAGCTCCTGATGAAAGTATATGGTGCGTATACCGAGCTTTGTTCAACCTGACAGTACTGATCCTAGTCGTGTGCTTGGACTAAAGTTAAAGGCGATGAGTGGGAGCTGCAGGTAAACCATCATATGTGCACTTTAAGCATGTGCCAACTCCAAGATGAGTCGAGATTGACCTCCGATATAACAGATTCTAACAATAAACGGTATATGGGTACTTATACCAAAGCAATATCCAAACTGATAAGTAGAGGCCCAAATAAATATAAGTGGAGTTGGTTGCTCGGTAATATCAAGAAAATTGGGGTCGAAATCTATGGAGTTAATAGTCCAGAGCTACGTGGTGTATGCTGGTATTGAGAAACTTCCAGAGAGAATCATATTACTGAGTCAGACCGAGAATGTTATGAGATGCAGAACAAGCTGAAGGAAGAAATGATTTTCAAAGTTTAATATTATGCCGTCGCTAATCGTTTTGCTACAACATTTAGCATTAAGTGCATGGGTTAACATGAAATGTTCAACCAGGCCACGTGTCTGCAACAGTTTACAACTGTTTTAAATCATACCCACTAGTTAGAAGGAATTCTAAGATTAATAAAAGGCATCAACTATTGAATACCCAAATATGGCGGCATTAAAGAGCACTTCTGATTGGAAACGCATAGAATTTGCATCAACTATGTCGAAATACTGAATTATGATGAACTTGAGATGAGTTTAGGCTTCTGTCTTGAGTCGGTAGAGTCAAGGTACAGCCTGGGTAACAGGTGTTAAAAGTTGAATTAGGAACTGTCGCTACAGACTACTCTTTGTCCTTGAAGACTATGCGAGACATTATCTATGAGAGAAAGCAGATAGCTCATAACACAAGAGCTTAGATTAATAAGTTATCGGAACGCATGATTATTAAAAGCTGAGATGGAAGCTACAAGGCCAGTGCTGCAAGGACATTGAGCTCGATCACTTCGATTAAGAACTTGACTCTACTACACAAGAGGCTGGTCGTAAAGGAAGCTGAGGGCTGCTGTTATTCGAGCTAGTGAACGTGTTACGGGCTTCAACAGAAAGTCGGAGAAATGAAACTTGTGACCGAGTTTGTAGATACATATATGTCACATCCGATGAAGGTCTTATTGTCGGTCAGAAGAGTGGATCTTCTAAAAGTACTCGTATCGTCAGTCGTATTTCCTTTATCTCTGGGGTAAAGAGGTTGCCTCTATCTCCCAAGGGGTTCTCCAAATCGATAACGGGTGTTCGTTAGAGTCTTCGTATTGGACGTTTTGTTACAATACAAGATCCATGAACACTGACCCGTCAATTAACAATGATGTAGGAGGTGCTTAGATAAATGGTACGTGCTAATTTCTCCGGTTATTGGGGGCCGGGTATGCAGTTGGAAGTTATCTCTGCTTGAAATACTCCAAATAATGAAGGTAATTATTCAACTGTAAACATCCAAGTGTTCCTGATAACTGATGGGTACACGTCCTAAATGGTTACTATCCCAAACCTTACTATCAGAGTAGGGATATTATCGATGTTCTCAACAAGACGCTGGTATAGGGCCTGGGGAACGTAAACTATTACTTGCTAAAGATTTTGAGTTAATCATGATGCGGACGGTCGTAAGACTGTTGGTGTCGCAGCAAGTTTTGAAATCCATATTCAAGGGTTTGGATTTGCATCTGTAGGATTTGATCTTAAACTCCAAGATATCCCTCGTGCAAGTAAAGGCCCGGCTATAGACTCTGTAATTGGTCAACCTATTACCCTTAATATTCAAGAAAGCTTCACCTGAGTTCGACATTATATTCATGTATAGTTCGGTAAGGTGGCTTCGAATATTACAGGAGAGACACCTGCCGATACCTCGTTTACATGGACTCCGCCTATGGAACTATGTGAGCAGATACCAGACGCCTTAAGTGGGATAGGTACTATATATTATCTAACATTTAAGAATGGTAGAGAGGTTGGGCGACAGGCGCAGCAAGTTAAGTTGACAGTACCTGACTCTGTAAAACACCCTAGTCTAAAGAATATATCTGTCTCAGATACAAATAAAGAAAATATCTGACATAATTAGGAAGCCAAATACATTTGTATCCGTCCTATCTAAAATTCAAAAGTTGCTTTCTCTGATGCTGCTGGTATATATGGGTCTAAGATCGCTCGATATACGGTATCTATCGTAGATAAACCATATTCTGCTTATGACCAAGAAGGTTATATTGGTGAGGTAAACCATGTAGGTAAAGCTAAACTTAGAGCCACTGTAACAGATCACTCGTGGACGCACATCCGATCCAAAAGAAATTGAGGTAGACTTCTTAGATTATCATCTACCGCAGATATCATTTTCCGCTACTCGTGTTTGGTACTAATGCGACCAGATAGGTAACACGTAACACCAAGATTGCTCCATTAACTATAGATGGTTCTCAAAAGAATACCATGAGAGTTTCTTTTAAAGTAGCACCATTTGGCACCAATAACTATACAGAGGATAATGGGCCCGCTACTGCATCCTTTACTAGAGTATCCTCACTAGTTAACTCAGTTGCTAACCTAGGCGGTAGATATGGGGCTGACCGTTCTTATGTCATTATAGGTAAGGTTGAAGATAAATTCTCATCTTCAGAATACCGTGTGGAAATCGCCACTCGAGCTGTAGTTATGTCTATGGATAAGACTGGTGTTGGTATCGGTAAAGTCCGCGAACGTGGTGTATTGGATGTCGCTGGGGATATCTATGCGAATAATAATCCTATCCAACAATATCAGCTTACTAAGAACAATGGTATGCTAAACCAAGGCGGATGGAATCAACCATGGAATCTTCAAAAGACTACTATAGACTGGAGAAGTAATCAATACGGAGATCACCCAATTGGTAGGAGTGGTGAATGGGGTTTATTCCAAAATTACTGGCTTGATAGTTGGAAAGGCGCTCAGTTCTTTACTGATTTTGGTAAAGGACGCCACTTCCTGAGATATTATAATAATGAGTAGTGAATGGAGGCCTTCACACATGGAAAAGAATTTGTGTTACAGATAGCTTAGGACTTGTCAAAAACAACTGATTGGCAACCTGCCGGATTTAAAGATTCGTTCTATAAGCGTGTTGGAGACGTCTTATCTGTTCGATTTAATTTTGTAGGTAATGGCGGAAATATTCAATTTGCAGATATACCTCTAGATATCTTTAAAGCACTCTCAATCTTATATGTTTGTAGTTGCAGGTTGGGGTATTAATGGTGGTGATGGTAATATACACGTCCAGGTTAATAAGGACACAGGAATATTTCACACCTAGCTACTCATAATGATATAAGTTATATTGGACAACTGACTGTCATGATATAATCTACACAACATAAATAAATTTTACCCACTATAAAATTATTTTAGGAAAGGAGATTTAAGTGTCTAAATTAGAATTTAAATCGAAATCTTTGGACTTCTGATTCGACTAACAGCAAGAAGACCCATATTATTCTTGTTGATGATGTTGGGTCTGTAGTACATGTATATTTGGACGAGTCTGTAATCGATTTACCTAATGCTGATCTGTACAAGCAAGCTATGCAGAAGCACTATGATATCAACTTCCCTCGTAAAGCCGAGAATGAGAAGATTGAGCAAGTGCAAGAGCAGATTGCTGGTATCGACAGCGCTATGGATATCATCGTCGCATTCGCAGTAACTACAAAAGACGGCATGATTTCTTCTACATATAAGAAAATCGCCTCAGTAGCAAAACCTCTCATTGCGGGAAAACGTTATAGTAATGGTGATGTCGTAGCAATGCCTTATCCATATGATACAAACCCTAAGTGGCCTAAAGATACTTTGACTTTGTTTACATTCGTTATGCAAGCATCAGAAGGGTATTCTTATAAAGCTCAGAAAGTAGAAGATATGCTACGACAAGGGGTGCTTAGTATAGTTATGCCACGAATTGACTAAAGGAGGAACATGCAAGAAAAAGAGTTAATGCACTGGGTGTTGACGGTAGTATTCCCTATCGTTATCAGCGGTGCGACATTCTATATTTCATCAAAAACCGTACAGCGATTTAGAACATCGTTTGACAGAACTTGAAGTATCTAATAAACACCAAGACAAGAACTTGGATAGTGTTTCTTACAGACTTGATAAGTACGAAGAAGAACAGATTATTCGGGCTTTAGTCGATCGAATGGACTATATGAACGAGCAGTTTAAAGTCGGTTAAAGAGGACGTTGACGAAATCAAAAATTACCGTCAAATCAATTAATATGCACTAGGAGACATAATATGAAACCATTAACAAAAATGAACAATACAATGCCTCTAAATTTATCTTACTCAACGTAGTACCTGCCCTTGTAACCCTTATTGCAGGGCTTGGTGTTTTTCTGTACAGGTTCGATGCAACTAAGATCACTGCTACAATTGGACTCTTTTGCGACTTTCGCAGGTTCTGTATTAATGATCTCTACTAAGCGTTATAATGAAGCTCAGGCTGCTGAGGACGATGGAAAATAAAATTCTAGGAGGGCTATATGGCAACTAGGGGTGAAGTATTATCCTGGGTGCGTAGCCTTGCTGACCGTGGTATAGGGGTCGATGCAGATGGTGCCTATGGTATGCAATGTGTCGACCTCCTAACATGGTCGCTCAGAAAGTTTCTTTGGGCGGTCTATGTGGGGTAACGGGATCGATATGCTCAGAGCTGGTCAAGGTCTTGGTTGGCGTACAACAGGTGTAGAGTTACCTCGTGCAGGAGCTATCTTCTGTATGCGAACAACCGCACACCCATATGGGCATACTGGTTTCGTTGTTAATGACCCAGATGGTAACGGAAACTTCCAGACTGTAGAACAGAACGTGGATGGTGGTTTTGGAGGCCCTGCTCGATATCGTGTACGCTCATTGCGAGGCGGTGGAGAACAGATAATCGGTTTCATCTACCCTCCATATTCAGATGGTGTTGGAGGTGGGTTAGGCGCAGCAGGGGATACAGCAACTGAAGTACCACCAGAAAGGACTAGTATGGATTTTACATTTAATATTAAAGGCGACCCGGCAAACTGGGAACCTAATACAATCTATTACTAGAATGGTGCCATTAATGAAATCCAACCTGTTCATAATACTGAAGAACTTAAATATCTTCGTGCTATTTGGCGAGATACTCATGGACGAGATCTTAAGCATTATGATTGGAATAACATGGTACCAGTATATGTTCGTGTATTCGGTGTGACACGTCCATCAGGCGCAAATGACAATATTCGTGCTTCTATCGATAAGATATTGAGGCAGATTAGCGCTACGCCTTAGAGGTTATAGATATGGCTATGCATTTTACTTTTAGGATTATAGGAGGAGATCCTGGACAACCATATTTACAAGGTTGGGATCCTAATAAGGTATATTATTATAATGGTGAAGTTAATGAGATCGCCTATGTGCATAATGAGGAGGAATTAAAGTACCTTCGTAGTACATATAAAAAGAAACACATGGTATAGACCTAGTAGATTATGTCTGGTCGATAAAATGACGCAGTTTTTATACGCATATTCTCAGTCTTAAACCCATTAACAGGTGGTGGAACAACTCCATTATATGTTGGCGTCATAAAGAAAAATTGACGAATACCTGACGTTTATTGGTCACCTAAGTTTTTACACCTAGAGTTGGTTTACATGATTCAAATGACCAGTCTCGTATCGGAGGGTTCTCGGTATGTGCACAGGTAATCGTAAATACCGAGTAATTGAAACTCAAACTCAGTGTGATTGGCATTGGGCTAAGATTGATCATGATGGTATTATTGGGTGGATCGCTATGGGTGATATCATGAGGCGACTGGTATGAAAACACCGTAACTAATATAAGGCGTTGCTAGAGTGAAAACTACAGCGCTCATTTTTCAAAAATTGCTTTCTACTATAGAAAGAAAAGAGGTAAATAAAAATGAAAAATATTACGTAGATTCTAAAACTTGGATAAATGAGGAAGATTTGCTCTTCCAATGCAAAATATTTATATACTAAAAATTGTGTTATGGATGCTATGTGGGAACATTTTGGTTCACGTATGACTCGAAAACACTGATATTTGGTAGAGAAGCAATACGACATGGATGGTGAAGTTTATCAAAAATCAAAACTTGTTATTTGGGCACATGATTTTCGTATTATGGATTCGCTTTTGGATAAAGAACTAGGGTTGACTGAATCCGATAAAGATTGAACTACAGGTCATCGGGCACGCTTGTTTTTCTGGTTGCCAGAAGAAGAGCAACTAGATGCAAGATTGTTGTTGATGAGTCGTATGAGTCCGCTTTAATCGACAGGAGGTACAATCCTCCTTCTTTTTTTTACAACGTTCTATATAGAAAAGAGAGTAATAACTATGAAAGATTATAAAGCTAGAATGATTGGTATTGGTCATTATTTTTGATTATTGTAAAGCAAAAGGTGATTTTGATAAGATCGTTAATGCTATACTATTTAAAGATTATTGTTTTCAGAGCTTTTTATGATATAAAAAGAAACGCATCGATGCATGATATGGACTTAGAAGAGAGTTCGAAGTTCTATTGTGTAAGGTGAGTCTTATTATAGATAAAATGGAGAGGTACGAACAGTATATTTAGTACGTATGAGAGATAAAACTACTTATTAATAAACTAGATACTTTAATGAATGGTATTTATAGAACCTATATCATGATTTTACTATATCTACAAAATAAGGGTTACTACAACCCCTTTTCTTTTTAAATTTTTACAGACTACTATATAGAATAAATAAACTTAAAGGAGGATGAAATGGAATTTGATTATGGTTCTTACTAATTACTATTGGATTGTTTGGATGGTTTGTCTATGCTGTTATAAAAGGGCTTGGGAACTTTATTCTGACGTTGTTTGGACGAAACAAATGATTGATGAGATGGAACTACCAAGTTCCTGAAAGGAGAAATGATATGGCTAGAAGAAAAGAACACGATATGGGGTTCTGAAACACTCCTCGCTATATTTTTTAATTGACTGGCTTTTTTAAAAATATTTACATTCTACTATATAGAATAAATATTTTTGGAGGATTTATAATAGAATAAAATTATGCAAATGCGTATGGAAATGCGCGATGAAGTTAAGAAGGCTATTGCTATTAATGCTGATGTAATTGACGATCTTGTACGGATCGCTATATGAAAAAGCCAAGAAGCTTCTGTTGTTATCTCAGTTGAAGATATCGCAGATGCTCTTGGAGTTTCCGTATATAGCGTCCAAAAATAATATCGATTTGGTTCGAACAATTATTATCGATAAATTCGGCTATATCGTCGTTTCCGTTTGCAGATGATGATGAAGACATTATAATCTCATTAGGGATTAAATTCTAAAGTTGAGGCTGAGTTAAATACTTGGCTTCTCTGAGAAGGAGTATATGAATATGGATCCTATTAGAAGTATTTTAGTCATAAAACCGTAAGGCGTTTAAAAAAAGACTGTGGTCGACCATTCAAAGCTTTAAATGAGTTTATTTTAAAACAATTTGATATGAATAAAGCGTATGGCGGAATCACGATTTCAATGTCTAGACCTATCCTCTATCTATGAGAGTTCTGAAAGAAATTATTACTAATAATATCGATGTCGTTGTTGCGAATATTCTCGATGATTTTAGGTTATATGGCCCGTATAAAAATGCGGGATAACTGCTACAGTATCTCTCTTCAATTTTTAGGAGGTATATATGAAACGAACAGAGAAGACGACTATACGACTAAACATAACGCTATTATAACAACCTTACTAACCTTGGCATTCTCTGTAATCTTGCTTAGAGTTATGCAGGTTCGTTATATTTTCAAAGATAATGAATATAACAAGGTGATACAGGAACGTGATATGTTTAAAAAGCGGTGGGAGGTTAGAGACAAAGCCGCTACATATTACTATGACGAATACCGTCATGTAAGGAAAAATACGACCTAGTTATCAAAATTAAGGAGGATAAATAGATGACCGATGTTGTAAATCATGTTAATTTTTGAAAAATGTATTCTGCCGAAACGCGATGAAGCTATAAATATCCGTAAGGAAAATGCGGAAAAACATATTTATAATTTTGACTTCACAGAAATGCTTAATATCGTTGCAAATAAACGCGATAGAACCTATCTCTACAGAAGAGCATCCAAGTTTTACTATCCCGTTATATGTATTTGATGAGTACCTTGAGGCTATCAATGATTAAACGCTCAGAATGGATGGGTATCGTAAAACGCTTAGCTAACGTCCTACATTATGAATATGGATATGACGCCTATATCCTAATTAAGAAAAAGTCAAGTATTATCTGATACTCAAGAGCTTTTTATAAAACTATAGTCAACTTTTTACACTCTACTTATTAGAAAGAGGTAAAATACTATGCTACGACGTATTCTACGTTTTATTGGTTTCTACGCACTTGCAGCTTATGCCGTTCTTGAGGAGGATTACATTAAGTCCTTAATTGAAGGGTATCTAAAACAAGATGCCGCAGAACAAAAATAGACGTTTAGAGGTAACACGTATGGTGTTAACTAAACTTAAGAAAAGAATATTAGTCTGGATTATTTCCAGGCTTTTTATTTTTAAATTTTTACACCCTACTATATAGAAAGAGGTAAATTATTATGTTTAATAAGTTTTTAAGAAAGATGCTTCAAAAGAAATTGGAGAAACTATCGAGAGCTGAGTTAGCGAGTTAAATACCGTACTAGTAAACGCCCCTATTGGAAGTGATGAATATAATTCTGCACTTGTGGAAATTGATATTCTTACTAAGTCTCTATCGGATGTACGAGGTCCGTAAGATGCAAGGTAAGAATAGACTTGAGCCACAAGTGAAGCAGCAATCATCACTACTGTAGGTGGTGCTTTGGCTAGTATCGCTGGTATTCTAATTATCCGTGATTATGAAGCGGAAGATGGAATTTTCACAAGATTTCAGCGAAGTCATTAATTAGAAACCTTACTAGACTGAGTGTATACCACTCTCTCTCTTTGGAGGTATAAATGTCTCAAAAGAATATATTTATTACGAGGTACTTTACTGACGAATTCAGAAAAAGACTTCTTTGAAGCTATTGCATTCATAATGGCTGAAAACCATCTGGAAGAGAATGATGAAGACTTTGAAATGTTTCCTCATTATGCTGACAACCGAATATGGAGATATATGTGGTGTTAGTATTTCCGATATCATTAATTATTATAAAGAAGATCTTCGGAAAATCTACTATGCGTATTTTTAAGGTTAACGTGTCTATGTATCTTTCTAAGAATACAGTTAATAATATTCTAGCCAAGATGCAAGACGCTATTCAAACCTATGACCTTGGGCCCTGATGTGGATTTCCGTAATTGTACAGATATTATTCTGGAAGATTTGCAAGGAAAACGAACGGCAGGTCTGTAACGATATCTTACTAGCCAAACGAGTATATTTTTGAACAATCGTTCTATAACCTTGTCTACATTAACCATAATATGAAAGGTGAAAAACCGTGCACTAGAGAGAAATCGATAATATGAAGTTTGAAGAGAGACGTCGTCAAAAAGATTATGGGTATGCAAGATGATGAGTTCATTCGTCATTTCGTTGTTGAGTTCATTGTGGACACCAACCTGACAGAATACGCCTGGTCTGAAACCGCAGAAGAGTGGGCTGAATGGTGTACTCAAGAATACAGCGAACACTACAAGTGCGCTCATTCTATAACCTTGCTACTGACCATAAACATTACATCGAAGAATGCCCTAGAAACACTATCGACATCATTCGTGATTTACTATAAAGGAGAAAGATCATGAAACATAAATTTATTATCATTTTTGCTTTGCTATTTGTTTTCGCTAGTGCAGGAGTAGGTATTTGGTACTTCTCTCCTAAAGCGCCTAAGGCCGATATTGTTACAATCACCGACCTACACCAATTCAATACTGATGAAGATTGGCAGGTGGATTGTAGCGCTGGGAGGTTACACAAAAACTCTATTGATAGCTTTGACGAAGAGTGGAAAAATACAGTTTTCCTAGGTAAAGTTAAAGTTAAAAGGCTCTCCTGGAAACTTATGGCCAATTTAACATGTATGATATGCCTGACCAACCTAGTGTGCGTAAAGGCGATGTTCTCTACGTGCAAGTAACTGAGCTTGAAGATAACGCTGCTTTTTAAGGGGCAATGGTTAAGGTGATATTCTTTATATAGAAAGGAAAACGTTAATGTATAATGAAATTGTGGTCTACCCAAATAACCTTATTTTTAGTCAATGCTATTTACCGTACTCGAGATCGCATATTACAATCAAGATGCTGGAGGTATTGGGATGCATATTGATCCAATCTCATCTGAGAGTCATATTGAAGATGATTTAGATGTTATGGAGAGTGTCGCTGATCACCCTATTTGAGTTATATCTCAAAGACCACAGTGCGAATAAACTAGTTCGCCCACGGTATTAGTATTCTAATACCCGAAAGAAATAGTGTTTCAATTCCCATTTAAATAAAATTTTTACATGCCACTATATAGAATAAAATTTAAAGGAGGACATTGATATGTCTAAAAAGTTAAAGAAGTTGTTGAAGTTGAAGAAGTTAAGGCTACTGATGTTGTAGACCAAACTAAAAGAAGTTATTGATGCACAAGCACAACCTGTTGTTGCGAATGCTGAAAGCACAACCTAAGAAAGGGATTCTATCCTGGACTAAGGAACATGCTTGGCAAATCGCAGCCGCAGTTGGGCTGGTGCCGCAGCTAATCTTCTTCGGTAAGAGGTTTATCAAGCAGGTATGCCTGCTGAGTTTGAACTTCCGACACCAATCGAAGAAACTGCTGAAGATGTTGTTGATGCTATTCAAGAAGTAAATTCTGAAGAATAAGAGTTAGGGATTAAATTCCCAGCTCTTATCTTTTTTTTTGAGGAGGATAAGATGAAGAAAAACATATTTAGATAAATACCCATACTCATTGGAGCTGGATGCCACACAAAGACTCTGACCGAGTTGATGTTGTTTTGCGTGTCGACCCACTTGAGCCTATGCAATCATCGATATGTTACTAGAACCTAGGTTCAACAAATGATTGTGCATCAGTTGAAGGTATGCCGTTCAAGGTTACTCACTACGATACATTGGCTTCCGAATTACAAGATGGAATGCTTTGTGTAGTCCTTGTCGGATACCAATTATAAAATTTTTACACCCTACTATATGAAAAGGTATCTTGGATTACTGGTGTACTATGGGAGCCACGTTAATATCGAAGCGTCGGTTCGATTCCGGCAGGAAACAAGAAAACACCTTTCATATTTTTTTTCAAAAGGAGAAGCATATGACAAAAACGGATTACAGTGATATCCGTGCTACTAATGTAGCGATGGTTGAAAAAGAGACCAAAGAGACGAGTGCTACAGAAACTGTAGAGCGTACACCGAAGAAAGCGGTTACTACGGCTACTGCAGCTGAGGAACGAAAACCAGGGCTTATGACGAGACTTGTTCGAGGTATCCTTGGCCCTAATGGTATTCGTGCTATTGGCTCATAGTTGGGTCGTGAAGTTATTATGCCTGCTATCAAAGACACCCTTGTTAACACGATTAACACTGGTGTGAATATGGCGGCGTATGGTGAAGACCGGTCTCGATATAACGGATATGGTGGAGGTTGGTCAAACCCATCACGTTATTATAATGGTAGCGGACGTCAGACCTATACTAACTATTCTAGCGCATATCACCCACAACAACAAGTCTCAAATTCGGTCCAATCAATCAATTCGCCTGGACGTATTAAGATTTGGGAAATTGACCGCTATCAAGATGCTAAGGAAGTCCTTGATCTCTTGCGTGGTGATATTATGCGTAGCGGACGTGCATTGCTAATGACTACTATGATTATATTAACCGTCCAAGTGTTGACTATACAGATGAAATGCCTATGGTTGGCGTAACCTAGATAACGTTGCCATTATCCCATCTGCAGAAATGAAAAGTACATTCTAGAGCTTACCACCAGTTGAAGTTGTTTAAAAGTATAATTAAAAAGGAGAAATCTCATGAATAAAAAGCCAGTTTTTACTACCCTCAAAATCATCTCATTTGGTGTTGTACCATATTTGGTAGATACTGCTAAGAAAGCTATTGAAAAGGACTTGGTCTGCTGCTGACAATGTCAATAAAGTAGTTGAAAAAGTTACAGACACAACTGCAGGTGAAGAATAATGTGTGTATTTTCTCAGTATTAATACTACTGTCTATAATTATTATAGGTGGTACGTTATTAATATTATTTGGTAAACTATTTATTATAGCGCTTATTATTTTTGTTTTACTCGCCCCTCATCGGGTCTATTGCTGATTAAAGGAGAACTATATAATGTCTAAATGAGTTTAGAAATCTTTAAAGAAAAACATGGAAAAAGTTGCTTTCAACTATAAGAAGAAAGAACCGTTAATCATGACCGCTGTAGGTATCGTTGGTTTTGCAGCAACTGCGGTATTGGCCTATCGTGCTAGGGTAAGATTACTCAAATCGTTGAAGAAATTGAAGCTCGCCGCGAATGTGAAATGGAAAGTACCTGTTGGTGAAACTGTATTCCGTGTAGTTAAAGCTGTATCCCCTACTGTTACCATGGGTCTCTTGTCAACTGGAGCAATCCTACGCTCTTACCATGTGTTGACTGGACGTAACGCACTTCTTGCATCTGCTCTTGCATCTGCTACTCAAGCTAACCATAAGCTTCGTAAACAAATTCGTGAACAATATCTGAGTGACCTAATGCGCAATTCATCGGTCAACGTGAAGAAGCTCTAGCAGGCCCTGAAGAAGAGGTAGAAGAAACCAAGACCGTTTCTGTAATCAAACCTAATGAAGTACAATGGATGGAATATACATATTTCAACAAGTCCGCCAATTTGTTAAAGATGACTTGAACTACAACCAAATGTACTATTACATCTATTTCTAATGCTTTGTATCAAAAACTACAACGTGTAGGACACATCACTCTTACCGGTTTGTGATGACGTCTTAAAAATCCCATTGGAAAAACACGAACGCCGTGCAGGTACTGAACTTGGTTGGACAGATAATGACTACTTCGACCTTGATGTACATGTAGTTATGGTCAAAGACGAAAAACGGATATCCATATCCTGTCCTGTAATTGAATTCCCACCAGTACGTGATGTCACATCTTCTGTTGATTTCGCGTCTGACATTTCTGATTACTTGATTTAATAGAATATATTTGGAGGTATACTCATGAACAAAATCGCAAAAGCTGGTCTTTACACATTCCTAACTGTTAACGCTACATATACAGTTTACAAATTGTATAGAACTTCAAAGACTACAAAAACAAAGAAGGTATATACGCTCCTGAAGAAGTTGTAGAAGCCGTTACTGACGAAGTGACAGGCGAAATTGAAGCTGTTGAAGAAAGCTAGTAGAACCTGCTGTCAAGAAAGTTAACACTAAGAAAGAGTCAAAACATATATTGGCGTTGGGCTTCTTGCTGCTGCTGTAATTGGTGGATACTGCTACGGCTACCGTACTGCTTGGGTTAAACGTAGTGGGTATGCTGAGGAAGCTGAAGAACTTCTTCATTCCCGTATCGATATTCTTAAGGAACATATTGAGCTCCTTGAAGAAGATCACCGCCAATGTGAAATCAAACTTGGGGTGAGAGCGTGAAACAATTGTATCAAACGCGATTAACATGCTCCTTCCTGACAAGTTGGCAACTCGCTGGGTATCTTTCGATAAAGACGCATGTGTTCATTCTAACTTCACACCTAATCCTGAATTCGACGGTGAAGAAGTTCAAAAAGAAGTAAATGATGTTTGGGAGAAACTCTACGAGAAAGTTGTAGTAACTCCTCTTGACCCTGAAGCAGACAAAGCTCTAGCTGCTTAGTCATATTTGGATGTAGAGAGTAAAGGACTAGGCCGGTCTAAGTACCGGTCTTCCACTATATCCAAGGAGGTTATTACAATGGAAATGAGAGTTCAATCAATCCAGATTCAACAACAGGGTTTACGATTATTTAGTGAAAAACGATGACGAGGTATCTTTGGCGGTATTCGATGACGAAACGAACGAATCTATGTATGTCGATTTACCTATCGAAGACCTTGCTCTGATTGCTGAATGCTATCAATCATATTCTTAAAAAGGATGCAAAAGAAATGAGCACTTATAACCGCTGGTCTTATTACAAGTGCGGTTGCTGGGTTGTCTTATTTCGTTTACAAATTTATACTAAAAACAACTCAAGGAAATGGAGGAAGTCAATAAAGCTCAGACGCAAGAGTTGATGGAAACGATTGCTTTACGTGACCAACAGCTTACCTTAGCTGAAGAACATATTGACGCTCTTATTTTCGGCACTCCTGAACCGCCACAAGACGAAAATGAAGAACTAGAAGAAGTGCGTCGACGTCGTGTTATTTTAACTACGACCGAAGATGATATGGCTCTAGTGAAGAAGATGACTACCATGCTGGTGCACAACAAACTGAAGAAGAAGTTGTACATCATAACGTATGAGAAGAAAACGAATATTTCAACGTAGGTGAAGAAAACATTCCTTATCATGTCGTTGAAGCTGCTAAAAATTTAAAAGGAAATGAGGGACAAAGTATGCGACATGATACTGACCCTGGGAGTGTTGAAGCTTGGAACCAATACAAGCGGTTCTAATCTCCCAGTTGTACGATAACACGCCAGAATTATGCCGTTATGTATCAGAGACGATACAACCTAGGTGTACTATTTTGCAAAAGAGAATATCCACGGAATGATGGATGTATTCTCTGAATTGCTAGAGGTTAATGATACCAATATTGTTCCAACCTTACAATGAGCATGACGCTAATATCTGGGAAGATGTTCGTGAACGCCGACGTGATTTCTTCTGGCCCTGATGCATATTACTCAGAAACATTCCTGTAACCTTTGGTGAAATCTTATTTGAATTCAGTCAGAAGTTTGAAGAAGTACTACAGAAGGTTGCGCATTGGCAATGGTGGGTTATATATATAACTCTGGTCTCCTTGACTGCGAGACTATTGAACGAAACTCCTTATCATCGGTAAGATCCTTGAGCACCGCAATGTTCAGAATGTGCCAAATAGCCCAATGAGAAACTCAGTATGTTTGGACGAGTTGCAGATCATCTTGAACCAAATGATACTGGCTTGATGTGCGCTTATTTATTGAGTACAACGAATTTATTGGACGGGCATCAGACTTTGAAGAATATTTCAAAAGAAATGAACGGAATTGACGATGATGAGGAGTAGTTATGCATGAAGAGTTATTACTAGTTAAATATTCTTTTGACGGTAAGACCTTTATTGCTGACTTTATTCCTACTAATGATTATGCGGCGTTTAAAACAATCCTTTATGGATAATACTGTATTCTATATTAAGAAGCAACATCCGAAAGGTGAGTCGCCGTTTATCGACGATTGCTGTAATGAGAAATATATCGATATGGAGCAGAGTTGTCGCTATAGGATTTTAGAGGAGTGAGATATGACAGATAGAAAATCAGATTTCTTTAATATTACAGTTGAAGAATTAACTGGGCTTAATCGAGAAAGCCGATGCTGTCATTTCTGCAGACTTTACCTATTTAGATAACCAAGGTGCGGATGTACAAGATATTGTTGTAAAAGGTGGGGCGTTCTACGCAATGTGGGACAGTGAGAAATGGTCGATGGAAAAGAACGATGTTGTTCATACGTTGACCATTATATTAGACAGAAATACATGGAGCTTAAAGCCCAGGGTTACGAACGACATATCTCTTAAATTTATGCAGAACGCAGGCTCTGGACTTATGCGCAACTTCGGTAAATATTGTGAAGATGCTCCGGAGTCATTGCAAGTATTCAACTCTAAAATCTTATTTAGCAATTACAAAGTTGCTAGGGAAGATTACTCAACCTTCCAACTACCTTATACACCAACGCCTCAACCTACACCCGCATTTGATGAGATGACATCTGTAGTATATGCGCAGACCAATTAGACAAAATTCTATGGTGTTTAGGTGCCTTATTTACAGGTGAGATTATCAACATCGATAAGTTTTTATTTCTATACGGCCCTGCAGGAACCGGTAAAGGTACCATTATCAGAATTATTGAGATGTTACTAGGGCAGTATATTGGAGGTATTGATCTAAAACAACTAACTAGTGGTTCGGAGTATGCAACAGGAACTCTACAAGAGCTACCGTTATTGATTGACTCGGATACCGATTTGAGTCGTATTAAGAATGATACTCCACTGTTGAAAGTGACATCACACGAAGAAGTGTTTGTGCGTAAACTTTATCAACGCCCATATCCTGTAACCTTTAAAGGTCTTATTATCACTGCGTCAAACCAACGTGCACAATTCCGTGACTCAGACTCAGGGATTGTACGGCGGTTACTAAAGGCTGTTCCTACTGGGCATCTAATCAGGCCCTCGATACAAGGAACTCCTGCGAATGGTATTCAATACGAGTTAGCGGGTATTGCACAAAAGGCGATAGATACATTCTCTCGTCTAGGTGCGTTCTTCTACGCTAACGATGTGGATATTGAGATGCTTGAGTATGGTGACTCCATATTTGAGTTTGTTCGTGAAAAACGTCCTACTGATGCAGAATAATCCAACCCTCTCTGAAGTTGAGCTCCTTTATAAAGGTATGCTTGAAGAAAGAGGGATGGGAGACAAATGGTTATAAGAACAGGCTGCGATTAGGTTTACAGCGCTTCTTTGAGACGTATACCAAAAGATAACTAAGGATGAAGACAGTAATGCGTAAAAACGTCACTGGTATCGTGGATTTAAATACGAGAAGCCTTCCCTGAAACTAAAAAGAAACAGGTAGGAGGCGAATCGAAACCTAAGATTGACTTAACTATGGGTCGAGTTACATCTAGGTTTGACGATGGAGGGACGTGACTGGCCTGCACAATACACCAACGATGCAGGTAACCCATTGAAGAAATGGGATAACGTCACGACTACTCTTAAAGATATCGACTCAACTAAACTACATTTTGTCCGTGTTCCAACTGAACATATTGTTATTGACTTCGATTGTAGAACGAGGCAGGAGAAAAAGACTGACTAAGAACTTAGAACTGGCTGCTCAATATCCTCCTACATACACTGAGGTTTCTAAATCAGGTGGTGGTGTCCACTTGCATTATTGGTATGATGGTGACCCAACACGCTTGGCTAATCGCATATCTGATGATGTTGAAATTAAGGTGTATAATGGTGGGGCATCGTTACGACGGAAGCTTATTTCTGCTAATGATCTCCCTGTAGCTCATATTTCAAGTGGGTTACCTTTGAAGGAGGAGAAAAAGACAATGTATAAGGATGTGGAACATATTATTTGGACAGAGCAGAAACTCAAGAACTTCATAGAGGCTTGTATGCGTAAAGAACATCATGGTGCGACGGCTCCAGAGGTTAGCTTTATTAAAGACAAGCTTGACGAAGCATATGAGTCAGGTGTAACGTATGACCTACGACATATGCAAAACGATGTTCTTAAGTCGCACTTAGCTCAACTAATCAAGCACCGCAGTGTATGAAGATGGTTGCTCAGATGAAGTTTGCGAATATTCCAGAAGACGAGACTGAATCAGTTTCAGAATCTCTTATTCTACCAGATGAGGAAATTACATTCTTCGACTCGGAGGTCTTCTCTAATCTATATATGATTGGTTGGAAGAAATACGGTCTTGAGGTACCAGAAGCCGTCTACCGAGGATTAGAAGATTGTATGAGCCTCAGTGATATTGAACGCATTCTTGTTAACGAGTGGTGGAGTCAGAACAAAGACAAGATTGGTATTGAAATCAATCCCCATCCACAACGTGACACGAGTTGTTTGATCCACAACATGATGAAGCTCAACAACCTTGGATATGATATCCATATTGCTTAGTGGACGTATGCAGGGTGATGATGAGATGCAATGTTATCAGCGTTCTCAAGGTATTATTGAGAGAGGTGATAAGCGGTCTCAAAGATCTGGCTGCTAATGAAATCTCTTATGGGGGATATTTACGAGTTCCTAGATACTAAGATGTCATTGAAGAAATGGTACTGTTAGAGGTCTACGTCATGACGAGTTTGAATACGATTGGACCAAGCCTCTACCTGAACAGTGCATGGGGTCGTTGTGCGGCATATACGCTGACGACGTAACCTCAGAGGAAGAGTTATTTAAATCTAAAGACGGTCAAGACGCTTGGGCCGCTCGTAAAATTCTTGCTGAAATCAACGGGCTATCACCTAACGTTAAGACTCAGACACAAGCTGAGAAATTCTTATTTGGTGATGACCCAAATCCTCAAGAGAAATTCAACTGGTATGACCTTGCTGAAGAATTCCCAGTGATACACCTCATGACAAATTCAAGAAGAAATCTGAATACATGGGTGAAGATCCATCTGAAGGCGGTTATGTACATGCCGAGCCTGGTATCTACGAAGACGTTGTTGTATTGGATATTGCGTCCATGCACCCACATAGCTTAATTGCTATGAACTACTTTGGCCCATATACTCCTAAGTTTGCGGCCTTGGTTAAATGTCGTATGGCTATCAAGCATGGTAATATTGAGGAAGCATCGCATGCCTTTGATGAGGTAGACCCTGAACTATCAGACAAGCTTCGTCCATATTTGGAAGGGGGGTCTGTTAAAGGTCTTGCTCATGCGCTTAAGATTGTTATCAATATTGTGTATGGTATGACATCTGCGCCTTGGCCTAATAAATTCAAAGACCCTCGTAATATTGATAACTGCATCGCAAAACGTGGTGCCTTATTTATGATTAAGGCTCAAAAGTCTGTTGAGGAGATGGGGTATCAAGCTGCTCATATTAAGACCGACTCTATTAAGATTCCACATGGTGACCAAAAAGTTATCGACTTCTTAATGGATTTGGCTAATCAATACGGCTACACCTTCGAACACGAACACACATATTCTCGTATGGCCTTGCTTAACCGTGCTACCGTTATTGCTGAAATCGGTTGGCCGGAAGATGAGAAAGGTAAATGGGAAGCTATTGGTGCGCAGTTCGGTAAGAAGACAAATCCATATGTCTACAAGACGCTTCTGAGTCAGGAAGAGGTTAACGAACAAGACTTCTTCACAACTAAGGAAGTTAAGACCGCTATCTATCTTGACGACCAGTATATTGGTAAGAACGCACAAATCTACGCTTCTGTAACAGGCCGTGAAATCTCTCGTACTCAACCAAGTAATGTTGCACAAATGATTCAATCGCGATGGATCAAACCGAAATATTTACTTCAACGTGAGTCACAAGGATTGATGCCTACTCAATTAGAAGAAGCTAAGAAACGTAAGATTGCTGCTGAACTTGGTCGTGAATATCATGATGTCGATTATATTATCTCAAACGGTTTCCCTGATACCATTGTCGACAAACGTGTGTCTGTAACAGGAACCACGGGGTATAAATGGGAGCTTGCAAGTAACTATAAAGGCTTCGACGATATTGACATGACCTATTACCACCAACTTGTACACGACGCTGTAGAAGACGTATTTGCAGTTGGAGACGGTAATATTATCTTTAAAGGTACTAAGTATGAAAGGAACCAGCATGTTTAAGAGACTTAAAAACTTTTATCTCTAAAAAGCAGGCAAAGTATGAGCCTGTCATATTTGGTTTCATTGCTACACTAGAGGAGAAGATGATCTGGGTGACCGAGCGCCTACTCCAGATCTTCATTATCCCTGGTGAGGAAACTAAAATGTACGACATGGTTAAATCTGATGAGTATAGTACTCTAACCTTATTAGATAATAATCGTATTCAATTTAAGCCTCCATATAAGGCCACGCTATTGATGACACCATTTTTCTCAGTTGATGAAATAAAATGAGCTCTACGTTCAATGCGAGATCAAGGTTAGAAATGTCATCGGTTGGAATATCCCACTTGATTAGGAGGAGTTATGTTATATATAATTGACTCAATTCAAATAAAACGCCCTATCAAGTATTCCGTGTTATAAATATGTTGGAAAAATACGGGTAGAGTATAAACTGGATATCTCATATCAAGCGTAATGGTAATTGGGCAGAACTATATGTTACTACTATCGACCGTAGGTAATCAAAGGAATACTGAAGCACACAACCATGACCTTAAGAAATTAGCTAAGGATCCTAATTCTAAGACCGTATCTCTTATTGCTAAACGACATCCACAAGCTGTAAAAGAGTACCGCTCAGTTAAATTCATGGATAAGAGGCTTAGTGAAAATCGTCGACTGGTTTTCGCAACATCCATATGCTAAAAGCAGGTATTATGTATGACGACCGGACTGGTGATGTTCACCTAGCTTGCGAATGATGATTTTCGAACATTTTTACCTAAGAGTAAAAGAGTATTAGACAAGCAGCTTTATGTCTAGCATTTGAAGAACTAGGTGTTGCTGACGAGTTTGATGCTAATAATCGTTCTCCAAGATTAGGCAGAGGTATACGCTAAGGGTGAGTCTAAATGGGAGTAAAATATTTACATCCTACTATATAGAAAGAAAAAGGAGGAATTCAGAAATGAATACAAATAAACTATTGAACACAGTTGCCTGCGAGGCGATTGCACTCTACTTATCGGTTATGGCAGCCAGAAGCGTATGATGGATCTGTCCTGCAAGATAAGGTTCATAGTGAGTTAAAAAGCTGAAAAATGTTTTTCTAACAAAGACTAAGAGTTGGGTTTTTACTCGGCTCTTTTCTTTTATTTCTGTGTAGGAGGTTTATGAACCATAGAAAGAGATAGAAAAACGTATTAAAAGGAGGACACAAAATGAAACGCGGGTAAAACAATAAAAGCATCTTGGGGCTAATCTGCTTCGTAAAATCAATAACGCTGAGACTGTTGTCATAGCTAGTCTTGGCGAACTGATGAGCATCTGGTAAGACCATGCATGTTGCGAACAACTCTTCGTATTAAAACTATGAAAGTATATCTACGTAACAAAGGTTAAGCGATTGGATCCAAAAGTCATTAAGGCGATGGATGGTATTCTAAAACTCATCATGAGTGAATATTCATACAGTGCGAACGTATACCATGAAGAACCTACAGTTGAGAATGCGCTTATTCCAGAAGAACACAAGGAGAAGTTAAATGACACAAGTAAAACTAAAACTAACAGCACAACGAATGCATGATGCTCACAAGGAGCTGCAGGAAATTCTGTTAAGAAGAATACTGACCACGGTAACTCCTTCGAAGAGTCTCTAGAAAAACACGCCTAATCGCTGCTATTGTTCGTATGAGACAGGATGTCCCGTCTCAACACCTTGTCTAAGAACGAAGCCTTTTGTGAAAGATGAGTCAATCATCGATACGCTCAAAGACCTTTCTAACTATGCCCTTATGTCTGCAGTATGGTTGGAACAGGGGGATGACGTGAAGATTCCAGTTGATTACGAACTTGTTGTTAATGAGTTACGAGAAAACAATAGTCCAGAGTTTATCGAACTTGTAAATAATCTTGAGCGAATTATTAGAATTGGTGACGCCCCATGGTTAGTCGCGGTCAACGTATCTGCTTTCCGGATAATACTATGGATATTATCATTACGGATAAAGATGCTGCTTATGATTACATCAAACACTTCTTTTAAAGATAAAGAGAAAACATTTATCTTGAGCGTATTGATAGAAGCTCTGGACGCATAGCTAAAGCGGTTCGTGTAACAGTTATTGACCGTATTGAGCCTATCCCTATGCTGAAATCTAGGATTAAACCCAAACCTAAAATATTTAAATCGACTAGCAAACACCTCACACTGTTACATTTGCTGTAGATGATACTGGTCAACCAATCGCGGTACCATACCATGGACATGACGAACCTCAATCCGAATAATGGACTAGATATTCTACGGGCGATGAATCCTTCTAAAAAAAGAGGGCGCCCTAAGAAGTTTATAGATGATGAAGAAATTCTTATTTATAAACAAGCAGGTTGGTCTAATCGGACAATAGCTGCAAGCCTGGGTGTCTCTAAGGATACTGTCAACCGTAGAGTTCATAAACTTATAAAGGAAGGTATCATCAACCCTGATAGCTACGATTATAATTTCAATAATCCTAGTGCTGCAGAACAACCTCGACGTAAAAACAAAGAGCGTTGGGAAATGTGGCACGGGCCGGGAGTCTAATTTTTACATATCTCTCTATAGAAAGAGAGGTAATCAATTATGACTACATTTAATTATCAAGGTGTGGAACACGACGAAAATTCATTAAGAAGCATATGTTTTGACTCAGTGAATGTTAACCAGTTCTATATGACTCGGGTTCTAAAAATATTTTGGAGACCGTTTTTACAGAACAGGCTGAACGTAAACTAGAGTTAATTGAGCATCATATGTGGTGTTTTGAGATACTCCAGACCAAGAAGAAATTGATGTTATTGTAAAGATGACTACAGAATTCAGACAAGAGGTTGAATGGACTAAACTTGATGAAGAAGCTATTCGTTACTTAGGTATTAAGGCCTTTTACGGAACTTGATGAAGTTCGCCGTAATTATTTAAATGCTCTATGGCGCGATTTAGATTTCTAATCGAGTGGGGATACATTCCTCCTCTTTTTTTTTTAAAGGAGAATGAAATGGAAGAACCGCAACCAGGACAGGGCGCATTAACCTATGAAGAGGCTTTAAAAGTTCTAGGTTTTAGTGAAGATGAAGATAAAGAGGAGCATCTATCATGAAATTATGTCGTAACTGATAACGAACTCTGAGGTAGGAGCATTTGGTCTTAAATCGATGTTCGGTAGTCAGGTATCAAACATATGATGGGATATGATAATAATGTCACAAAAGGTATTATTAAAACATTATGTACCATGGAAGGGAAACTTGTTCCTAAATCAAAAATACCTCATATTGACCTTATTGATAACCTATGTGTTAAAATCTTAGGTACCGACCTTATTACATCTACGCAGCACATCCCACGATTGAGAACCTTATTCATACTAAGCATACAGGGGCTACTCTGCATGGACAGATGATGGAGACGAACTCTGCTGTTATGCAAGTATATCGTCAGTCAAATGGTATTTGCTGGTATATCTCAGATAGACCATTCGAGTCTAATGTTCTCTCACCTATCACAATCTACAATCGAGGCGGTGGGTATTTTGAATTCTATGGTAAAGATGCGCCGATTGGTTCAGACTACTATATTGATGAGTTTAAGGAGTGGTGATATGGGTGTTTTGTATAAAGAACTAAAAGACCACTATGATACTATGACCTATATTCATAACGAAGATGGGACTATTCGTGGTATGACTCTTTGGTTTAGTAATATTGTAGACCCTATTATCTTCAAACGGAAATTCCAGGACTATCGTTTCTGGGAGGCTAAGGTGGAAGGGTTCTACTATAAGCTGAAGTATGAAAGGTTCAAGCGTTTATCAGATAATGTAGTCGGTGTTCACTTTGAATTAGTATGGGAGTAAAATATTTACATACTACATATAGAAAGATAAAAGGAGGTTCCAATCATGGAATTTGAAGGAAAACAATATACTAGTGAAGGGTGGTTTTCAGGACTACCTGGTGATGAAACTAAATATACGTTGTTATTCGATGAGAACGATGACTACTATCACACCTATGGAAATAGAAGAAGCTGGAGTACGTTTGGAAAGAAAGCCAAGCACAACAAGCGGAAACCGTTAAACAAGGTATGAATAAAACAGTTCTAGTTCCTCGGATTGGCAACAGCGACGTATGTAGCTTACAAAACCGGGGCTCTGAAGAAAGCCGGAAAACTGGTTGAAATCGAAATTCAAAAAGAATGAAGAAGAAGTCGTAATTATCGATCATAAATAGGAGTTTGGGTATTTTTACTCAGCTCTTATAAGGAGGTATACAAATGGGAGCAGATTGTATTGAAAATTCCAGTGGAGCGAGTTGAGGTTCGTTTTAAGGATTCCGATAGACTATTAGCAAGACTTATACCAGAAATTATTGGGCCTTATACCGAAGCAACTGCATATGCCGATAACGAGCCCTATATCTCATTTTCAATGTTTAGTATCTTATTTAGGAAACAACAGCGTAGTGGACGGTTTATGACTTTACATGACTGGTCGCCTCATCATGGAAGCGATTAGGTAAGCGTTCTAGTAACTTTAATAACACCGCCTACTTTAAATGATATCGTTCTAACACCTTTAAACATGATGTATAATCCTGATATCGACATGTTTGAGTTTCGTGGAACTGTTACAAAAGAAGAGGAGAAATAATATGGTAAAACAAGTACGTAATTCTGAAGGTCGTGTATTTAAACAAGCTTACGGTTCACGAACTCATGCTCGCCTACTATGGAAGTCCTCATTAAGTCCATATGTTTAAACGTGGCGCTATCTTTGCAGATGATAGTTTTGCTGACTTCGACCGGTCTACACGTAAAGACCATATTGAAGCACATAAGTACTACGAGATCAAAGCTCGTGAAGAAATCAATCGTATTCGTAAATGTAATGGATTACCAACAATTCCTCTTCGTTCGACAGATTGGTATCATGAAGACTTTGTATTAGACGGATTGGAGGATGAGAAATATGCACAAGTTATCTAATACTATTTATGCATTCTTTATTATTGTTGTGACTAGCTATAGTTGCACCCATTGTTATAGGATTGTGTATCTTAGCAGAGAAGCGTATAGAGTCTGTTACCGTTCTTTTGCTGGTATAATCGCTGGACTTATATGTTACGCTTATATCAAGGTCTTATTCGATGTTTTTACGTGAAGTATTTCGAGATGATAAGGAAGAAGACGATGATAAGCCGGTTGAGCCTAAAGTTATATATTATCATAATTACAAAAATCCAGGACAAGCCTGCGTATGGACACCTTTTGGGACAAAGATAAAACCTCTATGATAAATTTAAAGAATCCAACGACTCTTATATCCATAATCTAGAAAGCCGCTTCGTCAAAGTCCTAGAACGAACAGGTATCGACCAAGCACATACAGACATGCGTCATAAGCTAGCTCTTTTATTCTCTTACCTTAATACGGCGATTGATGAGAAATACGGCATTACTGACGTTATATTCTTCAAAGCCTGGACGCTTGGTAGAATAGCGGTACTTATCAACATCCTAGCTAGAGAACGACCCAGAACGTCAATATATGTATGCCTATAACTTTGACTATGAAGCATTTGTTACTTCAGAAGATGGTAATGATACTCGCTTTGTCGTAGTCATAGATGAGGACGGTAGCTTATCTTACACTGCTGGTCTAAAAGAAGAACTAATCAATATGTATGATTTACGGAGGAATTTAAATTGGTAAAACTACCACCACTCAACAAACCAAAGATTACGAAAGTGAGTCAGAGTATCAAAGATATTCTCGAACCAGCTTTCGATGTCTTAATGATGGATCCAAGTAATGAGGAAGAGTATATCGCTGATGTTCAAAAGATCCTAGCCTCGATTGTGGCTGGGGCTTATTACCGATTTGATGCTAAAGACCTCTGGGACTTATTCGAAATGGACTGTGTATTCATTGGAACTCGCATGTCTTGGCGTACTCAGATGCCAAAGAACATCGTTACACTTAAGCGTATCGTCGAAGCTAACGAAGATAAACCAATCATTGATGTCTTTATCTACGATGACGACGAAGGTTTTAAATTCGATGTGCGCGTGATCAAACCTATTAAAAACCAAAGATAAATGGTACTAGGAGGTTCTAAATGAGACGACCAAGTAATGTTAAAAGAGAAGATAGACATGCGACATTTATCGTAACAATGTCAATGTTATCCGCATTCTTTTACCTGTGATTTATATCATGTGGTATCTTATTGTATCCGCACCTGACTTTATTCCTATTATTAAAGGTGGGATTATGGTGTTATCGCTGCTGTCTCACATCACAACCGCAGTCAGGTTATGATTGCTTGCTACAAGGGTTATGTTATTGTAGATGACGACAGATCAGGTATAAATAAATGACAACAGTTAAAGATCTTTTTGATAATTTCATTGAAGCAGTAGGTACTATTGTTGAAATCACTACCTTACGCTAGAGACTAGTAAAACGTGTAACAATGAATTAAATCAACGTAGTATTAAATGGGCAACTAAGTTTGCAGAAGCGGTTCTTGCGAATGAAACTTCACTGAAAAAGAAGTTCAAGACGAGCTGCAATTTGTGACCTATTCACAAAGACTTATACAAGTAATATGAGTATTTTTGATCGTAATATCCAACCATATGAATTATGGAAAGTTGGAGAACTGTTCTTCGTTCGTAAAGACAAACTGACAATGACATGCAGAGAATCTCAGATATCATTCTTAGTGATAAAACAACTCCGTCACATATGTATATTGTTACTGTATCTGAAGGAACCCTTGTTGCAGAGAAAGTTAACACTCTTACCTTTATCAGAAATCGAACTGAACTTGTAAAACCAATCCCAACAATTGTTAATAAGAACGATGAAGTAAAACCTAACAAGCTTCTAACTCTTTCTACTTTACAAAATCATATGCGCGCTATGTTAGACAACGTGCAGCCTGATAAGTTGGAAGAAGTTATTATTGGTAGTAGAATTGCACGGGCTATCTTTTGTAATATGTATCTTGTAAAATACGAACTCTTTACTCGATATACAGTAACCTTCTTATCTATGGAGCCTGAAGATTTCTCAGATGATATGAACCGGTTAGCTACCCAACTTACTATCATCTTCTCTTTCATTGATATTAATCTTAATGCCCAGTTACTAGCCTATGCTATTTATCATCACCATGATAACACTGAGCTTGATATCAATAATGTTGTATATAATATTATTGAAGCAGCTAAAACTCTAAGAGAGCAAGGGGATATCTAATGAAGTTACTATGCACACATAGCTACTACGCTAGACACTACAGGAGCTCTTAGAGTTTGTTAAGAACCCGAAGATATTATATTGATATCCGAGCATAACGAGTTAAAAGTCACCAAGTTTCGAATATATGGTAATCGACGATGATGCAGAGTGTCAAATCTCTGGTTTTATTGCTAATCTAGCTACCTACTTTATAGAGAACACACATCATATTACTACTGCAGTTGAGGATGGTGTTAATGTACAAGCACGGACATCATTTATAAACATGCCTGAATTCCGATTTAAACATGAGGAGGATTTATAATATGTCTATCGATAAAACCACTCTAAACCGTATCCGTATTGCTATTCAACACGCTCTTTGCTCTACCATTCATAATGATGTAAACCATAAGTCTATGGCAGAAGCTTGTGTGGATCTGGGTATTATTGAAAAAGCAGAAGACTTTGATACTGAAACATTCGACCATGCCCCAATCTTATTTGAAAAGCTCTGGGAGAAAATCGGTGACCGCCACTACAAATCACCTCTTGAATTATTCGAGGCATGGGGTAAAGATGAAGTTGCTATCTACCGTCTTGGCGATGAACTTGAAGATTCCCCCGAGTCTGCGCTCGCATGGGAAGCAATTTTTAATACTCTCTATGATGACGAGCCAACTAGTAACTTTCTATTTGTTGGTGAGAACTTTGCTAAACTATACATTGACCGTACAGTTGCTGAACTCAACGACATGCAACGTGAAGCCTTTGAGCTTATGCAGGAATACGATAAGCAAAAGAAAGATCATGAACTTGCTATGGCGCTAGGTGCTGCTAAGATCTTTGGTCGAAAAGCTGATAAGACTCATAAGACTAAAGAAGGGTCGTAAGTTTATTAGATGTATGACCTGAGTCTGGAGAATACCTCGGGCCGTTAGTTAAACCTATGACACACGAAGAGGCACATGGTAAAAAGAAACCAGTAGACGATATTAAAGCTAATTTCAACAAAGAAGCTTGGGATGAACTTAAATACGAGCATGATACGGATCAACCTCATTTTAAACTTGCTGGAGCTGCTTTGTTTAATCATGATAAAGGAGTTCTTGAAGTCACATTAGAGAACGATAATGATGTTGAGCAACTTGTCGATATCATAACAACCTTTCAGAGCTTCCAAAAAGATATTGGGGAGGGTACTAAGAACTCTGCCGAAATCTTCTGTCGTGTAACAGGTAAAGGATATATGAGTTTTAATAGATACGGTGCTATACTCTGGGCTATGTCGCCTAAAGATACCCTTAACTTACCTTTTGTTGTAGATGAGACTGTTAGAAAAATTAACCTTATTGCCGAATTAGCAGACCTTGATCTCAATGTGTTAATTCTCGTCTATGCTATATATAAGGCGAAATACGAACCTGCTAACTACCCGTATGGTGCTAGCGATGTCATCTTTGATATCGTCGACTCTATGCTTGAACTTAAGAAAGAAGGTATGATTCAATGAGAATTGTAGGAAGAACTAATCTTGTTAAAAGTATCCGTGCTATTGAACTTATGATGAAAGATGATGACCGTTGTAATCTCCAGGCCTTTACTTGGCTAAAACCTATCGCTAAACTGCTTGGTTTAATTTCCAAAATGATGGTGAATTCTGAAATCCATCCCTTATATCTTCACCGACTTATATCGTGCTATCCTCTACGATATGATATCAATTCGCCCGCTGAATTATTTAAACTCTGGGTAGAAGACCAAGTCTTAGTTATCAAGTATGACGACTATCAGGAGTATTTTGCCAACGAGATAAGTTGAAGGCTTTGGGAGTCTCGATACAACCAACGTTATAATACTAGTATCTTTACACCATCGTTTATTTTTCATAGTTACTGATGCAGAAGTTAAGGTATTTAGCCAGTGCGATTATGATTCAGTTACTTATTGGTGGTATAAGAAAGCTATCGAACTATTCGATGAATACGAGGATGGTGTAAAATAACGGTGTTCAAAAAGATATTGATTTGAAACTATATAAAAATCATGGATTACTATGCTTGTTATCGAACAGACCCTTCTTTCAAGGAGTTCGCAGACAAGGTGTTTGAATACATGGAACCTTATAATAAGGAATTCTTACCAAAACATGTTAACCTAGGTCGTAAATTCGCTGAGCTATTTAACCAAGCTTTTGACGCTTACTCTGGTGTAGGCGGTCGACATATTTCATCGCCATACGATATCCTATTATTATGGGATCGTTATAAAGTCATCTTCGCATTCGCTGATGAAAATGGTCATATCAGTGAACAAGAATATCAGCGTATCATTGATACAAAATGGGATCAAAACGAAATGATCTTCTTCATTTGTAAAGGTGGTAGTGTGCGGTATCAGAAGACTCGTGTTGGTTTGAAAAGGTATGATTCAAAAGGACTACCTCCTGAACTTGACAAGAAATTCCACATCACTGAAGAAATACTTGTCCTAAACCCTAATCTCTCTCCCGATGCTGACGCAACTACAGAGTTAATTAACGCTAAAGTAAATAGTAGAGTCTTACTCATGGATCTACTTGATATGAAGTATGACCGTAATTTCCTAGAATACCTAGAAAATCTTAAACGAAGAAAACCTAACACCTCGTATTTCAGAGCTCAGCAAGTTAACGCCTTAGTTGAGTTGACAGTTAATACTGGTGATTTGGTTGGTATTAAGTTTGATTGTGAACGGCTACATGTGTCTACTTGGATTTGTTAGAAAGAAACGTACCGTTATACGCAAGCAATATTGTTCTCAAGATCAACAACCTATTCAAGGCCGGTTCTTTCAGAATAGGCTAGTATTTTTACTATAATACATATGTAACTTATTACAAAGCTCTTAATAGAGGAGAGAGATGGAGAGTTTTGTACTCATATATTATAGGGTAATAAAAATTCTACAAATCTCCTCGAAAGTTTTTCAATTATTTTGCTATAAAAGGAGGATACAAAATGGCAAATACACAACAACTTACTGAAAAACGTAGCATCATCTTTCCCTAACTTTGAGGGACGTCTACAGACCGTAACAAAATTGGTTCTCGCGAATTTAGCGCTCTACTAGATCCTGAACTTGGTGCTGAATTAGCTAGTCAAGGTTGGAATGTTAAATTCCCATCTGAAGATAAACCAAATCAAAACATCTACTTACCTGTTACATTGTCTAGTGGCCCAATGGTTCAGCCATGGGTTAAAATTGTCTGGTTAATAATGGACAAGGTACTATTATACAACCAGATGATGTAGAACAGCTTGCTATGCTTGATAACGTATCTGCTGGTGCTCGTGCTAATCTTATTCTTAGCCCATACCACTGGACAGTTAACGGTGACTCAGGTATCAAAGCCTATGTTAAGAAGGTGTATATCTACTTAGATGATATTGATCCGAACTATGCGCACATATGGAAGACTTTGAGCGCGATATTCGATTCTTATAATGTCAATCCCGAACACCTTGGGTATAATCTCATGAAACCTAAGCAACAGGAAGCATGTGAAAAGTTAAAGTCTGGCTCTATATTAATGGGAGGTGTTGGCTCAGGTAAGACATCTACGTCTATATTCTGGGCCGCCTCCCAACACGGGCCTAATTTTTTTACGGAAGAACGCCCACTCATTGTCATAACTACTGCAATGAAACGGGACTTAATTGAAAAAGGTGCTACCAAACCTGACTGGCAACAATCCCTAGAGAACTGTGGTATATATCATTATATAGTAGACTCTTGGCAGAATGTTCACAAATACACTGAAATAAAAGACAGTGTTCTTATTTTTGATGAACAACGAGTTGTCGGTTATGGTAAATGGGGTAAGTCCTTTATCAAGATATGCTGGAACAATAACAAATGGATATTGCTCTCAGCCACACCTGGTGATGTATGGATGGACTATATGACTGTCTTTATCGCCAATAGGTTCTACCGTAATAAGACAGACTTCACATCTCGTCATGTTGTTTGGGATCCATATGTGAAATTCCCTAAGGTGAAGAAATATATAGGAACGGCGGTTCTTGAGAAATACAGGAACAAAATTATTGTACCTATGGAAGATACACGCCAGACAGTTCGACATAGAAATTATATCTATGCTGAATTCGACCAGCAGGCATTACTAACTCTGGCCAACACAAGGTGGAACCCTTACACAGACGAGCCTATATTGAACATAGCTGAGTATACCCAGTTAGTTAGACGGATTGTTAACCCTGACCCAGATAGGATTAGGATTGCGGAGAAGGAGATATTATCTAAGGATAGGATCATCGTCTTCTACAACTTCAACTATGAGTTGGATATCCTAAAAGATATCTGCGAACGTAACAGCCTTCTATATAAACAGTGGAATGGTTGGGCATGAGCCTATACCAGATGCTGACAAGTGGGTATATCTTGTGCAATATACGGCTGGGTCAGAAGGATGGAACTGCGTTACTACGAATTCTATCTTATTCTACTCGGTCAATTATTCATTCAAGGCTATGGAACAATCTGAAGGCCGTATCGACCGAACTAACACACCATATAAGGATCTATTACACCTATCACTTCTCTTTCTAAGGTGGATAAAGATATTCTTAAGGCGGTTAGGGATAAGAAACGGTTTACAGAAGCAGCTTGTGCTAAGAAACAAGGGTTTGTACCTATTGATATACAAATAGAAAAGCTTGAAGAGGAGTGGTTATATGGCGTCGAGATTGGAACGTGACTTCCAGAGACCCGGTTAGCAGGCTCAGAAAAGCGCCTATAGAGGACCCATATTGGTCGCCAAGACAGATGCTCGGGTGGTACAAGGGATGCCTGATTTAATCGTCCCATGCGGCTCTCAGTACGCTCTACTGGAGGTTAAACGCTCTGGTACAGCTAGTAAACAGCCAAACCAAGGATATTACATAGACCACTTCGGTAAAGATACCTTCACTTCCTTTATTTATCCTGAAAATGAAGAAGAAGTTGTATGGGGTAGTGTGAATCTTTGGGCTAGATCCGAATATCTATCTTGATATAAAGCGGGTAGGTAAACTTTCTTCTATTATATATGTTAAAGGAGCTTTATATAATGGTTATTATCGAACCTAAGCTGATTACTTCTCAGGAGGTGATGACTGAATTATATTCAGCGCCATATTCTGATAGTGATGTTATAGCGTTCAATACATTTGCAGAAGCAAGAGATGAGCTTTTATATAAAGGTTATTCTCGACTTATTATGAGTGAGTATGACCCTATTGAAACTGGTGAAAGTTAACATATATCGTTATATTGATGATATGGATAAGCCAGTAAACCTTTGACCCAACTTTAGGGTATTAGCGAGACTATGCTACCATCAGAAAATTAAAAGTTGGACGGGGGTAATATATGGAATGGATACCACACTGGAACCTGGTTGAAAACATGCTATATTGTCCCCATCAGGCTATTCCTGGTTAGGGTTATGATGCCGAGAAGATGGCTACAAACCTACGATAATAAACAAAACGTTGCGCGCGGCACAGCTTCACATGAGTTGGCATCGCACTAATTAAGTCTCAGAACAGAGCTAGCGCCCTAAAAAGAAGGCTCTAAACCTGTTTGTCAACGACTGTATTCGTGAGGGTACGTCATCTGAGTACTATTATATTACTCGAGATAACTGTTTTGGTACTGCTGATGGTATTAAATGGAATAAAAACACTGGAATTACGTATTTATGACCTTAAAACCGGTATATCAAAACCTTCATTTAGCCAATTGGACATCTACGCTGCTCTATTTTGCTTGGAATATGGTGTAAATCCTAAGGACATTACCATTATTCAACGCCTTTATCAGGGAAATGGTTACTCTGAACAGGTTACAATCAATGATAAAGCCCGTGTTGAAGGTAGAAAATGATGGTAATATTACCTGGATTATGTCTCATATTAAGGAAATGTCCAGCGTTATTGATGCAAGAGAGGCCGAAATTAGACCTTTGAAGTTCTGGTAAAGGGCTAAAAGGGTAAGATAAATGTGTAAAATTCTACAGTTTTTGAAGAAATTCACTAATTTGCCCTGACAAAAGTGGCGCAAAATTGTGATTTTCCCCTGATTTTCCCTAAATAAAACTTGGGGATTGAGCAAAAACTCGGGATTTTACCCATTTTGCCATTTTCCCCAACTTTAGGTATTTTTGATCCGGTTTTTGAGCCACTTTTTTGGGTCTATTTTTGCTATAATTTGATAGTAATTTTAGACCTATTTTTGCATATTCTTGAGAGGTTTTGTATGCAGTAAAAAGTGGCTCAAAAACCGGATCAAAATTCGAGTTAACTTAGTGATTTTGGTCTTTTCCCCAGGTTTTCCCCGAAATTTTCGTTAAATCCCAGATTAAAGTTGGGAAAATTCGAAAGCTTGTCAGGCAAATTTGGGAAAAAGGGGTCACAAAAGGGTGTTTTTCGGTATTTTTCCTAAAATAAATTAGTTTTCCCAAAAATCCCACGGTTTTTCAGAAAAGTTTTAAATATATTAATTAAGATTATATGTGTTTATTGTGGTATATTATGCATATTTATATATTGTATTAAATTATATATATATATATTTTTTTAATAATCTCGCGCATACGAACTATAATATAAATATATAAAATTACCTAAATAAATAAGGTTTTCTAATCAATAAATATAAAAAGTTTCTAAAAAAACGTGGGGATTGTGGGGAAATATATTTGATTCAAGTTTTTCGATGATTTTTGGTATTTTTACAAGAAAATGCGGTTTTCACAATCTCATACAAAAATAAAATAAAAATGTGTTTTGTACAAATAGAATCTCTACGACTGGAAGTATGGGCTGGTCAACACAACCTGATATTATTTATATAAATTCCAAACTGCGTATACAATCTTTTGGATTTTCCCACCCTTACAGTTAATTTTCATTTGGTTTGTAAGTTTGTATACCTCCTTTTCTAATATATTTTTACGTTCATGATACAAAGTCGGTTCAGCACGTCATATTCCTAACCCGGAAATACGGAGTATGAAAATCAACAGCCGACAACTACTATTCACTAGTAAAAATCATTTTCAACTGCTCAGCATCTGGTGAGAGTTTTTCAGTGTTAGCGAAAAGATTGTATACGTGGTTTAGAGTTTATATAAATAATTTAGTTTGTTTGTAGAAATCTTTATTTTCTTGTAAAATTCAAGAATTGGAGAAGTAAAATGCCTGGAATGCCCCTCAGAGGCTCCAGAATGCCCTGTATTGCATTTTGTTGGTAGAGTCGGTAAATAGTTCCATTTTATGCTAAATCGCTCTACGGGCCTGCTAGAGGCCTTAAACGACGTGTTAATATTTAGGCTATTTTTATTATTTTTGAGGAGGATTTGACATTGATTTCGAAAATGTCTCTCGAAAAATGAAGACGAAATCATGGATGATTTAAGTCAACTTTCAGAAGAAGGACGCGAAATAATCCTCAAACATTATGGGGTAAAACGTCGTTCTGGACGCTATCCTTGGGATCCATTATTGCATTTACCGAAGAACCATAAGTTTATTGAAGAGCGTGATGAGCTCAAAAACGAGGCTTTTCGGACAATGAAATTGCAAAACAAATGGGTCTTTCTACAACAGTTTATCGGTCAAAAAGTAACGATTGCCAAGGAAGAAATGAAGCAATATAACATGCAACGGATTGCAAAATTGCAGTCTAAGCATGATTATTGACGACATTACAAGACAATTGGGACTACTGGACAGACTGTTCGGAACTATATTGATGAAATGAACAACCCGAATAAGTCGTCTAGAGCACAACGAGTGCAGACTGAAGCGGTTGCCGACACCCTAAAAGACGCTGTTAAACGCTCTAAATACGTCGATGTGGGTAAAGGTGTTGAGGTTCAGATGGGTATTTCCAAGGAAAAACTCAAAGCTGGACTGAATGCACTGGTAGAATCGGGTGATTATGAGGTTCATAACCTTCGAATTGCTCAAGTTACGGACAAAAACAACTTACCCGGTTAAAGTATTGACTGAAGCAGGGGTTGAACGCCGTGATATCTATAAAAACATGGATAAAATCCGTCCTGTTCAAGAGTTTGCCCTCGATGGTGATGCTCGAATGTTCCAACAAATGGAACGACCGAAGTCTATTGGCTGGGATCGTGTTCATATTAGGTATGCTATACCTGATGGACAGAAGGGTCACGGTACAAATGATGACGGTGCTATGATGGATGGTGCTATGTTTATCCGACCTGGTATTAAAGACCTTAACCTAGGTAAGGCATCTTATGCTCAGGTTCGTATTGCTGTAGGTGATACACATTATCTTAAGGGTATGGCTTTGTATGGTACTGAGGAAATGTTTAAGAATGTACCTAAGGGTACTGACATTATCTTCAACACTAATAAGACGAAGGATAAGGCCCCTGAGGACGTCCTGAAGCCGCTTAAGAAGAACCCTGAGGGTGGAGCCCCGATTGATGGGCCGAACCCATTTGGAGCCACTGTGAAGCGTCAGAACGTGCTTGTGGATAGCAAGGGTAATCCTGTGTATAAGAAGGGTGTGACTGATAAGCATGGTAATAAGGTTCCTGAGATTGGATCTGTTAACATTGTCAATGAGGAAGGTGACTGGGCTAGCTGGTCTAAGACACTCTCCGCTCAGTTCTTATCTAAGCAACCAGTAAGGTGTGGTTCATGAACGCCTTAAGGCAACCATGAAACAAGTTCAAGATGAGTATGATAGTATCCAGAAGGTTACTAATCCTGTCATCAAGAAACAATTACTGGAGTCATTCATCTGATCTCGAGTCTAAGCAGTTTACAGGCTTTAAGGCTGCACCTAAAGGTTTCAGGGTCACGTTATCTTACCTGTAGCCTGATATGAAGGAGAACGAAGTATTCGCACCTAACTATAAGAATGGTGACCGTGTGTACTGGTACGTTATCCTCATGGTGGACGCTTTGAGATGCCAGAGCTTACTGTTAATAATAATAGTATCGCTCGTAAGATGATCTCTAAGAATAGCCCTGATGCTATAGGTATTCACCCTAAGGTTGCATCTAAAATGTCAGGGGCTGACTTTGATGGGGATACTGCATATGTTATCCCTAACAACAAAGGGTAAGATCGCCAATAGTCTTAAAGAGCTGGCTAACTTTGATCCTAATATGTATCAAGATAAGCCTGGTACATTTAAGGCTATTGAAAAGAAATACCAACAAACTTTAATGGGGGTCGTTTCTAACCTCATTACTGATATGACTTTACAAGGCGCACCTACTAGTGAGATAGCCCGTGCTGTTAAACACTCGATGGTTGTTATCGACGCAGAAAAACATAAGCTTAATTATAAGCGGTCTGCTGAAGAGAACGGTATCGATGCATTAATGAAGCGGCATATGACCACGTTGATAGGGTTAGGCATGGAGAACCAGAGCGATGGAATCCTAAGACTGTAAGATGGATAGGGTTATCGATCCGAATAAGCTTTAAGAAAGATTTAAACCCGGATGCCAAATATACATCGTCTCTACAATTATCTCCTGTCATAAAACAGACCGTCATTACAGACGGGCACCAAGTAGAAGTACCGACCACAAAATCTAAAAAGGACGGGGCTACGAAAATGGTATGGCGAAACAAGAAAGAAACTTACGTCATCATACATGTTGAAAGACGCAAACGTTCTTCTGGCCCGAACGCTACTAAGACGGAGCACCACTACGCGGACTATGTGAATGACTTGAAGGGTTCGAATAAGGTTGATGAGGAAATGGCTGCTATAAAAATGCCGGCTCGTGATCCTAAGGCCGCAAGATCCATGCATCTGAAGTTCTATCAATGAAAGAGAAAGCAGATCAGGTCAAGGTCAACCGTATCAAGGAACGACAAGCACAACGTATGGCTGAAGTCACAAGTAAAGCTGAGATTGCTAGACGATCTGAAGATGAAGTCTTGAAGAAGGATGACATCTCTCGTATCAAACAACAAGCTCTCAACAAGGCTCGGTCTATGGTAGGTGCTGGACGTAATCCCTGTTAAGATTACGGATGATGAATGGGATGCAGTCAAGCTAATGCTGTGTCTGGTACTCTCCTAAAAGAACTAGTGTCCTTCATGGATGACACCCAGCTCAAGACTCTTGCAACACAAGAGAGAAGACAGTAATGACTGATAGTCGTGAAGGCTAAAGCTAAAGCCCTCCTCGCTAATGGTTACACTATCTCTCAAGTTGCTGAAGCAATGGGTGTAAGTCCAACAACAATTGGTAAGATCAAGAATGAATAGCCCCATTCAACAGGGGTATGTGTGTAACAATACATACAATAGATTGTTAGTTCAATCTCGTTCACGCTATTGGTTATACCCTAACAGGATACTAGTATAGTTACTTTATAGAAAGGAGAAGTCATGCTGACAACTGAAGACAATCCATTCAATCCTTGGACTCAGTATGAATTGTGGAGACGTTGGGACATTGATCATGGTTACAACCTTGAGTCTTACTTAGCTTCTTAATGCCAATGTTGAATTTCCAGTTCAACTGAAGACTATGAACACGCATGGTCAGTTGCTGTTTCGAAATACTTGAACAAAATATTTTTGGTAATTTAAAACTTGTTCCAAAGCCAGATGATTATGAGGAAGACCCAGAGTTCTAAAAAGATTCAGAAGAAGAA